>FWPV01000107.1_pt1 | contig 290782 bp, 279 predicted proteins | sample 2228371 | NCBI WGS metagenome assembly FWPV01 (sample SAMEA103939776, study PRJEB20133) | metagenome
AGCCGCGCCGGCGAGCCGCCGGCCGTCTCCTCCGACCAGTCCGGAGCGCGAGCGCAGGTCCTCGGAAAGCCCGCGCTCGACCGCAGCCTCCATCACGGCGAGCGTTTCGGACAGGCGGGTCAGCACCTGCTCCGGCGTCGTGCCGGTCTCCTCGCACTCGAGCGCGACGGCCGCGTCAGCCAGGGAGCCGTGCTCGGCAGCGGCTGCCAGAAGGCTCTCGAACGATGCGTACGACACGGTGTCGCGCCCCCTCAGACCGCCGGGACCGATCGGACTTCGAGCACGCCGTCCACGGCGGCGATGCCCGCCAGCACCTCGTCCGGGACCGGCTCGTCGGTTTCGATGAGCATGAGCGCACGCGCGCCGCGGCGTTCGCGCGAGACCTGCATCGAGGCGATGTTGATGACGTCGGCTGCCAGGCGGGCCGTGACCGCGGCGACGACGCCGGGCTGGTCGTGGTGAACCACCACGAGCGCCGGTAGCTCGCCTGAGAGCTCCACCGGGAAGTCGTCGAGAAGGGTCACGACGACGTCGCCGCCGCCGAGCGAGGAGCCCTGGACGAGGTGCGAGCGGCCGGCTGCGTCGACGAGCTCCAGGCGGGCGGTATTGGGGTGCGCGTCGCCGAGGTCGCCCGTGACGAACTCGATCTGGACCCCGCTCTCGCGGGCGATGCTGAGCGCGTCGGGCAAGCGCTCGTCGTCGGGCGCGAACCCGAGCAACCCCGCGGCGATGGCGCGGTCTGTGCCGTGGCCGCGGCCGGTGGAGGCGAAGGAGCCGTGGAGGGTTATGCGCGCTTGCCGCGGCGTGCCGCCTGCGATGGCGCGGGCGAGCGCGCCGAGGCGGGCCGCGCCGGCGGTATGGCTCGACGAGGGCCCGATCATCACGGGCCCGATGATGTCGAACAGGCTGCGTTGGCGCGGCATGTGCTGATTGTATACCGAGCGCTCGCGAACGCGGCCGGCAGGTTGCCGCCGTGCTCGCGGCAGCGTATGCTCGTGCGGCGCTTTTGCGCTGTTCAGGCAAGCGGAAGAAGGGACTCGCATGGAAGAGCAGGGAGTGGCTGCCTCAGGCGGCCAGAAGAACGTCGTCATCGCGCTCGTGGCGGTCGTGGTCGTGCTCCTGGCCGCGATCGTCGGGCTTGTCGTGCTGAGGAAGCCGGCCGCCCCGTCCACGCCGGCGACGCAGGCCGGCGGCGCCGGGAACACCGGCGGGACCACGACGGGCAGCACGAGCGGGATGCCGGGGAGCACGAGCACAGACGTGCCGTTCGATCCCAAGACGGCCACCAAGGTGGCTGCGGGCAAGACGCCGGAGGACCACGTCAAGGCGTACTTCGACGCGGTGCTGAAGGGCGACTACGCGACCGCGTACGCCCTGCTTCCGGCCGACAAGAAGGCCGCGCAGGACGAGGCGGCGTACGCCGAGCAGGTCAAAGGATACGGCATCACCAAGTACACGATCGACGACGTGAGCGAGAAGGACGGGGAGACCCAGGTGCTCGCCACCGCGACGATGGCGGGCGGGAGCTTCCAGTACCTCTGGACGTTCGTGAAGGACGGGGACGGCTGGCTGCTGAAGTCCAGGACGCTCCCCGGGATGAACTGACGCTGACCGCAAGGCGCGGAGCGCGGGGGCGGCGGACGACGCCGCCCCCGCTCGCGTCAGAGGCGCGTGGTACCCTTCCGTCATGGGGAGCGACGCGCTTCAACGATCCATCCAGCCCGGCACCGACCCGGACGTCGTAGCCGCCTACGCGGAGCTCGCGGAACGCGCGCAGACGGCGCTCTTCGGCTTCGAGGACGAGGTCGCCTTCCTCGACCTTGAGACCACGGGGTTCGATCCGGCTCGGGACGACGTCATCGAGGTCGCGGTGGTCGTGACCCGGGGGCCCGAGGTCGTCTCGCGGTACGCGACGCTCGTCAAGCCGAAGCGGCCCGTGCCGTTCGAGATCGTCGAGCTCACAGGCATCGACGATGAGATGCTGCGGGACGCGCCGCCGCTCGCGGAGGCGATCGCCGGGCTGGCGCGCGCCGTCGGCGGCCGTGCCGTCGTGGCGCACAACGCGTCGTTCGACCGGGCCTTCCTCGAGGTCGCAGGGTGGAGCCATCCTGAAGGCGCAGCGGCATGGCTCGACAGCCTGGAGCTCGCGCGCATCGCCCTGCCGAGGATGCGCAGCCATCGCCTCACCGACCTCGCGCGGGCCTTCGGGCTCGTCGTCGACCCCGCGCACCGGGCCGCATCCGACGCTGAGACGCTGGCGCGCTTGTGGCGCGTGCTGCTGGTCGCACTCGACGACATGCCACCCGGCGTGCTCGCAGGGGTGCTCAGGGCGGCGGGCGGGCCGCGCTGGCCGTTGGCTCGCGTCGTCGCGCACGTCGCGGCGGCGCGGCCGCACGACGAGCTCGACCTCAAGCGGCTCCGCAACGAGCGGCTGAAGCGCGAACGCCCGCGAACGCTCCGCGACGCTCGCAGCGTGGAGCTCCGGGCCGTGGAAGACGACGAGGTCGCGGCGGAGTTCGATGGCCAGGGCGCGGTCGGCAGGATGTACGCCGACTACGAGGTCCGCGCGGAGCAAGTCGCGATGGCGCGGGCCGTCGCCGAAGCCCTCAGCGAGGGGCGGCACCTCGCCATCGAGGCCGGGACCGGAGTCGGCAAGTCGGTCGCGTATCTGGTGCCGGCGGCCCGGTTCGCGCTGGCGAACGGCGTAGCCGTCGGCGTCGCGACGAAGACGAACGCTCTCATGGACCAGCTTCTGTACCGGGAGCTGCCCTCGCTCGCTGCGCAGATGCCGGGCTTGCGCTACGTCGGCTTGAAGGGCTACGAGCATTACCTGTGCCTCAGGAAGCTCCGGCGGCTGCTCGACGCCCCCGAGGAGCTCGACGAGGAAGCGCGAGCCGTGCTCGCTGCGCTCGTCCCGTGGGTGGCTTCGACGTCGTGGGGCGACCTCGCGACCGTGAACGTGCACTGGCCGCCCGGGTTCCGCCGTGCCGTCACGGCCTCTGCAGCCGACTGCACGAAGAAGCGGTGCCCGTTCTTCGCGGTCTGCTACCTGCACGGGCAGCGCAAGCGCGCGAACGAAGCGCACATAGTGGTGACGAACCACTCCCTGCTCTTCAGGGACGTGGCCACGGGAGGGCAGCTCCTGCCTCCGGTGCGTCACTGGGTGGTCGACGAGGCGCACGGAGCCGAGGCGGAGGCGCGCGAGCAGCTTTCGCTCGCGGCGTCGCGCACGGCGGTGCGCTCGGCGCTGGCGGCGCTCTCGGCGCAACGCCACGGCGGCGTCCTCGAGTCGCTGCGAGCCCGGTTGCCGGCGGACGGCCACGCGGCATCCGCCATCGAGGAGCTGCGCGCGCTCGCGCGCGAGACGGCCACGGTCGCAGAGTCCTTCTTCTCGGAATTGGGCGAGATCGCCCCTCCAGGCGAGTACGGCCATGCGGCGACGCGCGTGACCGCGGAGCTTCGGGAGGGCGGATCTTGGGGCCGCGCGGCGGCCATCGGCGCCAAGCTCCTCAAGCGCCTCGAGCGCATCCAGCGCGTGGGCGCGACGCTGGTCACGGCGCTCGAAGAGGAGACGGACGACCTCGTGGAGCTCAAGGCCGACCTCATCGGACAGCTGAGCGCTCTGGCTGACGCACGCGAGGCGGTCGAGCTGATGCTCTCCGGCGGCGACGACGCCTACGTGCACGTCGTGCGCTCGGAAACGTGGGGCGAGACGGTGGACGTGACGGCGGGCTCGGTGCTGTACGACGTGGGTGCGGCGCTCGCGGAGCGCTTCTACACCGAGGTGCGCTCCGTCGTGTACACGTCGGCGACGATCGCGGCTGGGGAAGACTTCTCGCACTTCGAGCGCGCAGTCGGGCTGGACCGGCTGCACGAGGACTCCCATAAGACGCTCCGGCTGCCCTCCTCGTACGACTTCGACCGCCAGATGACCGTGTACGTGCCGCTCGGCGTCGCTCCGCCCGACACCCCCGGCTATCTGGATGACCTCGAACGGCTGCTGCTCGACGTGCACGTCGCGATGGGCGGCTCGGTGCTCACGCTGTTCACCAACACGAAAGACATGCGCGATCTGTACGGCCGGCTGGCCCCCGCCCTGCGATCGCACGGCCTGCGATTGCTCGTCCAGTCGCGCGGCGTGTCCGTCAAACGCGTCGCGGAGGAGTTCATCGCAGACGAGCAGCTCTCGCTCTTCGCGACGAAGTCGTTCTGGGAGGGCTTCGACGCGAAAGGGGACACGCTCAGGTGCGTTGTAATCGTGCGGTTGCCCTTCGGGCATCCGTCGGATCCGCTGCTCGACGCCCGCAAGGAGCGGGACCCCGCCTGGTGGAACCACTACTACCTGCCGGAAGCGATCATCGAGCTGAAGCAGGCCGCAGGCCGCCTGATCAGGTCCTCGACCGACACGGGCTGCCTGGTCCTCGCGGACAGCCGGCTTGCGAGCGACAAGCCGTACGCATCCCGCTTCTTGGCGGCGCTTCCGGTCCAGGACGTCGAGCGCGTGCCTGTCGAGAAGCTGCGCGAGACGATCGCCGCGCGGTTCGGCCGCGGCAGCTAGGCAGTGGGCTCCGTGAGCAGCCGCTCAGCGTAGGAGCGCACCGCGGCACGGACCTCCTCGGGGCCGAGCGCCTCGATCGCCCCGAGCGCGGCGCACACCTCCCGGGCGACCCAGTGCGTCGAGGCGTACGGTATCGACACGAGCAGCGACCCGTCCGGCTGCGGCTCGACCACTGCTCCCGGCCAGTCGCGGTTCTCGACCGAGTATCCGGGAGCGACCCGGAGCGTCGCGATCGGAAGGCGGTCGAGGTCGGGGACGACGCCCGTCGCCGGCTCCGCAGGAGGGCTGAAAGAGTCGCCGAGCGGTTCGACACCCCGGATGCGGTCCAGGCGGAAGGTGCGGTCGGCGCAGGCGAGCTCGCAGTAGGCCGTCAGGTACCACACGCCGACGCGGTTTACGAGCGCGTACGGCCGCACCACGCGGTCGACTGCGGCGTCACGGCCGACGGGCTGGTACGTCAGGCGGACCTTGCGAGCCGTCTCGATGGCGTCTGCGAGCGTTGCGTAGATTTCGGCACAGCCGACGTCCGGCCGCGCTCGGAGAGTTTGAGCGAGGCGCTCGGCGGCGTCCGAGCTGGCCGCGGCGTCCGCAAGCTTCTTGAACGTGGTGTCGTCGGGGCCGAGGCCTGCAGTCTCCAGGGCGGCGAGCAACGCGCCGAGCTCGGCTTGGGTGAGCCGCAACGGGCGGTCGAGGGCGGGCGGCTCCGAGACGACCGTCACGGCATCCGCCCGGATCTCGAGGTCGATGAGCGCGTCGGGGCTGAAGGGCGGGACACCGCAGAACACCAGGTCGTTCAACAAGCGAGCGACGTCGTCCTCCGAGACGCCAAGCGTCGCCGCGAGGTCGGAGATGCGCACCGTCGTACCACGACGGAGCCGTGGCAGCAGTGCCAGCAGCAGGCGCGCGCGTTGGGCGGCGGACCTAGCCATGGCGAGCGGCCACCTCCCTCAGGCCGTTCCAGAAGAGGCGCGCGGCCTCCTCGGGCTCCAGGGGCAGCACCCCGGGCCCCTGCTCGACGCACCACGCCGCGAACGCGCGTGCCGACGCGGCCTCGACAAACCAGCGCAGGGAGCCATCTGATTCTCGCTCGAGCCGCCCTTTCCCCTCAGTCGCGGCCTCCGCGCGCCAGGCCGCATCCGGCTGGAACAACGCCACGGCCTCGAAGCGGTCATCGCCGATTTGGAACGGAAGCACGAGGTGGTCCTCGATGGAGAACCCGGCAGGAGGCTCGAAGTCGGGCGTCTTGGGGTTGGACCGGTTCTCTACCAGACCGACCGCCCGGACGAGCGCGTATACGCGAACCTCGTCGATGTCGACGTCTCGCCCGACGAGGTACCACCGGCCGCGCCGGTAGGCCACGCCGTACGGCTCCACCTCGTGGAGCCGGCTCTCGCCCCGGGCGTTCGTGTAGCCGAACCGCACGCGCTTGCGGCGCGCGACCGCGTCCGCCGCCGCGCGGGCCTGGTCGGACTGGATCTCCGGCTCGGCGATCGCGAGCGACGACACGGCCGGCTCGCCGGGGAACGGACCGAGGTCCATCTTCGCGACTGCCACCGCGAGGTCGTCGCGGAACGGGAACGAAGCGTCGTTCAACAACGCGGCCGCGACGGCGCGCACGGTGGCGCACTCGGCGTCCGAGAGCTCGACCTCGCTGGCGAAGCTGCGCCGCGGATCGAGCGAGTACCGCCCGTCCTCGTGGGCGACGATCGCCAGGCCAGACGCCCGCAAGGCGTCCTTGTCGCGCTCGAACATGCGCTGGAACGCAGCGTCGTCCGCGTCCTGTGGATAGCCGAGCCCCGCAGCGCGGCACTCCTCGATCGAAACGGGGCGGCTGCGGGAAGCGAGGAACAGCGCGAGGTTGACGAGCCGTTCGTGAGCCGATGCCATGCGCCTCCCTTCGTCCCGTCGATTGTACGACGAAACCTCAGGAAGAAAGAGGAACAGGGCGCTTCGGGGGTGCGCCCTGTTCGGTGGGCCGGCCCGTCCTGCCGGTGAGGGGGAGGGACGGCAGCAGGCGGACCCAGACCTATTGTAGCAGCGACGCACGTTCGGCGCCGCCGTCGGCGCTGCGCTTGCGGCGAGGAGAAGAACGGGATACAAAGGACGCGGACGAGGGAGCGCGATGGCGACCGTGCATCGGCCAGCATCCACGGGAACACCAGGCGTCTCGGCAGCGCTGCGCGACGGTCTCCGCCGCATGGCGGAAGCAGTCGGCTGCCGGGCGGTTTTCGGCTTCCTGTTGAGCAGGGATGGCAGGCTGCGGCTGAAGGCGTCGTTTCCGGGTTCGGCCGTGGTGTCCAGGACTGCTGATCCGGATGACGCGCCGGCCCTGTTCGAGGCGATGTACGAGGGCAGGTCGAGCGTCGTCGACCCGGCGGAGTGCGCGCCTGCGATCCCAGAGGCCGCCGGCGCCGTCGCGTGCGTCGCAGTGCCGCTCCAGGGCGCGAGCGGCCCCGTGGGGATCGCCGTCGCTGCAGCCGGAGCCGCGGTCTCGGAACGGGACCTGGCGTGCCTGACTGCCCTCGGGCAGGCGACGGCTGTTTGCGTAGAGGCTGCGCGCGCTACAGAAGTGCTCGCCCGACGCGCACACGCGAGCGAACGCACCGTGCGTCGGCTCATCTCGGGAGTGCTCGAAGGCGGCGCGGTCGGCTTCGTCCTCGACTTGGACGGCCGGGTGCTCAGGTGGAGCAAGGGCGCGGCCGAGCGGCTCGGGTGGAGCGAGCACGAGCTGCGCGGCGCTCGTCTGCCGGTGTCAGGGGAGACCGGTGCGCGCTACATCGCGGAGCTGCGCACGAAGGCGGCGGCCGAAGGGCCCTTCCACGCAAGCTTCGACCTCGAGTGCCGCGACGGTTCCACTGAGCGGATCGAGGGCGTCGGGGTAGCCGTGGCGGCCGAAGACGAGGACGCCTGCGCCGTGCTGTTCGTATGCCGGGAGCCCGATCTGCCGCTCACGCACGCAGGATCGCTTCGGCAGGCGTACCTGGCGGCGCTGGTCGAGCGGGAGCTGGCCAGCCCCTTGACCGCCATCAAGGGCTACGCCGAACTGCTGGCGCGCCCGTCGATCGCGGAAGACGCCCTCCAGCGGACGCGGGTGGCGCGCGCGTTGAGCGAGCGAGCGCGCGAGGTGGAGCGCGTGCTGATGGACCTCGCTCTGCTGTCCGGCCTCGAGCGGAGCAGCGGGCTGATCGCTGAGTCCATCGAGCTCGGCGGTTTGGTCGCCGAGGTCGCCCGGAGGCTCAACGCCAACCACGGACGTGAGGTGTTCTCGGTCGATGCGCGCGCAGAGGCGCGCGTGCTGATGGACCGCACGTGCGCCGAGCGGTCCTTGGAAGGGCTGATGCGGTGCGTGGCGATGTCGTGCTCCGCTGCCGAGGGCGTCAGGGTGAGCGTGCGCCGTGAGCACGGATCGGTCGAGGTGCTCATAGACGCGGCGCAGGGCGTTTCCGAAGCGCTGACCAGCGAGCCGTCGCCGTATGCGGTCACGGAGGCAGGAATCGGATTCCACCTCGCCCGAATGACGGCCGAGGCGCATGGCGGCGACGTCTGGCTGGAGGCGGCGGAGGCGGGCCGGTCACGCATCGGGCTGCGGCTGCCTGCCCACGACGGGAGCGAGGAGAGCGTATGGCTCGCGCCGATGGTGTGAGGCCGAGGGGGCGGCGAACGCTCTTGCTCGCTCTGGCAGTCGTGGCCCTGGGCGCCGGAGCGCTGTTCGTCGCGCGCGTGCTCTCGCAGGCGACGGGCGCTCGCGGCATGCTGGCGGACGCCTCGGGGCTGTTGTCGCAGGCGGAGCCGACGGTGCTCGCCGTCGACCAGGCCGTGCGCAGCGAGGTCACGACGGCTGCCGCGGACGCAGCGCTGGCTGCTCTCGAGAAGCTGGAGCCGTCCATCGAAACGCTGAACGAAGCGAAGTCCGTGGTGGCACGCGCGAGGCAGCGGCTGGCGGAGCGCGACCGTCCGCTCGCCGACGCGCTCGACGAGGCGATCGCCGCTCGGCTTGAGATGCTAGAACGCGCGCGGCCGGTGCTGGAGGCCGACGTCGCCGTAGCGCAGGCGCTCGTGCCGGCGGTCGAGGCCTGGACGCTCGTCGGGCAGGCCGAGAAGATGGCCGACGAGGCGGTCGCGTCGTTCAACAAGCACACGAAAGACGGCGTGCAGCGATCGACGAAGCTGACCACAGACGCCGATGCGCTGCTCGCGAGGGCTCGGTCGAACCTCGAGACCGTCACGGCGGGCTTCCCGGAGGCGGACATGGGCCCGTTCATCTCGTACATCGACGCGAAGCGAGCGCTTTTGGCCGAGTCGAGGAAGATCGACGCCACGTGGCTGTCGGGCAAGGTCGCAGACGCCAACGCGATGCTGGGCGCCTACAACGCCAGGGAGAAGCAAGTCGCCGAGCAGGCGAAGCGGCTGCCCGGCACGCCGGCGTCGGTGCTCGCCGAGGCGTACAAGCGTGCTGTCGAAGCGGACGTCACCGCGTACTTCGAGGCGCGCGAGCGGGCGCGCTCCGCGGATGCGAAGATCCGCTCGCTGCAAGGCGGGTGAAGCGCTAGGCCCACGAGAAGGAGGCCGCGATGACTGATGCGTTCTGGTCGGGTTGGGGCTGGCCGGCGGCGACCGGAGCCATCGGCTTCGTCTACGTCGCGCTGCTCGTGCGGCAGTGGCTGGAGCGTCGCAAGCCGCACCAGCTGGCGTGGGCGGTCGGGTTCCTGTTCTATGCGGTCGCTGCGCTCATGGAAGCGTGGTCGGAGCGCACGGGCGCATGGGATCCGACCGTGTACCGCATCTACATCGTGCTCGCGGCCTCGCTCGTCGGCTTTCTTGGGCTCGGCACGCTGTACCTCATCACGCGGCGGCGCATCTGGGGGCACGCGTACCTGGCGTTCCTCCTCGTGTGCCTCGCGGTGTTCTTCTACGGGACCTTCACGACGGAGCTGCTCGCGGACAAGCTGGTGCCCGGCATCACCGTCGGCGGCACCGCGCTCGGGCCCGGCGGGTCGTTCCCGCGCGTGATGTCGCTGCCGTTCAACATCACCGGCACGCTGCTCCTGCTGGGCGGGTCGACCCTGTCGATCGTGCGATTCCTCCCGAAGCGCGAGTACCGCTACCGCGTCTGGGCGAACGTGCTCATCATCATCGGAACGCTGGTGATCGCCGGCGCCGGCTCGATGGCGCGCGCGGGGCGCACCATGGGGCTGTATCCAGCCGAGATGGTCGCGAGCGCGATCCTGCTGGCGGGCTTCCTCATGGCCGGGACGCTCGAGAAGGGCGCGCGGGCAGTCCGCGAGCGGCTCGCTCAAGAGCCGACGGCGGAGGCGTAGCAGGCCGTCACTCGTCGTAGCTCGAGCCGAGGCGCGCCAGCGCGCCCACGTCGTGCACGACGACCTCGTTGCCGCGTACCGTGAGCACGCCGTCGTCGCGCAGCCGCGCGAACGCGCGCGAGAGCGTCTCGGGCACCGTGCCGAGCGAGGCTGCGAGCTCGGTCTTGCTCATGCCGAGCGGCACGCGGAGTCCTTCGGGCACGGCCTCGCCGGCAGCGAGCGATCGCTGGAACAGGTAGCGCGCGAGCCGCTGCGGGACATCCAGCGCCAGCGTCTGCACCACCGCGGTGAGGTCCATGACCCGCGTCGCAAGGTCGGCGACGAGCGCGCGCAGCACCTGCGGCTCCGCCTCCAGCACCTCGAAGACCCGCTCGGGCTCCACCCACGCGACCGTGACGGGCGTCGCCGCCTCTACGGTGGCAGGATAGCGGCCTCCGGCGAGCGCGGCGACGGCCGCGAAGGCGCCTCCCGAGCCCACCGACTCCAGCACGATCACGCGCCCGTCCGCTTGAACGTGGCAGACGCGTGCCTTGCCCGCGACGACCACTCCGAAACGCGTGGCGGGGTCGCCCTCGGTGGCGAGCATGGCGCCGCGGGGCGCGTCGAGGACGCGGGCGGCCGCGGTCAGACGCCCCACGGCCTCGTCCGAGGCAGTGCGCCATAGGCGGCACGCTCGCATCGCGGCGAGCACGTCTCGACGGATTTCGGGCACGGCGCTCCTTCGTTTCGGAAGACCTGGCCGATTTTGACATGAGTCAAGGAACGGCGCGAGCGCGCTGGATAGCGTTCAGGTGGCTTCAGCGCGAAGGAGGCGGCTATGACGGACGCAGTGCAGGCAAGCGACAAGGTGACGGCGCGGCTTCAGGACCCGGCGGTCGCGCGCGACGTCAAGACGCTCGGGGACTTCGTGCACATCTACTGCGCGGGGCATCACCGCGACAGGGCGCGCCATGCCGTGCAGACGCCGGCCGCGGCGCTCGGCGTGTACGGGAGACGGGTGCCGGTGGCGTGCGAGGAGTGCGAGGCGCACCTCGCGTACGGCGAGAAACGGCGCGCGCTGTGCCCCAAGGCCCCGAAGCCGTTCTGCGCGCACTGCGACACGCACTGCTACAAGCCGGACGAGCGCGAGTGGCAGCGGCAGATGATGCGGTACAGCGGGCCGCGCTCCGTGCTGCGCGGCCACGCGCTCGACGCGATCCGGCACGCGCTGGAGGCGCGCAAGCACCGTGCGGCGCAGCGCCGCGCGGCGGACGAGAGGAAGGACGCGAGATGAACACCGTCAGACGGCAGATCGTGCGGATCGACGAGGAGCGCTGCACCGGCTGCGGGCTGTGCGTGAGCCCGTGCGCCGAAGGCGCCATCGAGATCGTGGACGGCAAGGCGCGCGTCGTGCGCGAAGAGCTCTGCGACGGCGCGGGGTTCTGTCTGGGCGTGTGCCCCACCGGGGCGCTCTCGATCGAGGTGCGCGAGACGGTCCCGTTCGACCACGAGGCGGCCGAACCGATCGTGGCGGCCAAGCAGGCCGAGTACATCCCGCAGACCTGCTTCCGCTGCGGCAGGGACGAAGACGCCGCCCCGCTTCTGCCGGTGCGGCAGCAAGGACGCAGCGAGTGGGTATGCACGAGGTGCTTGCCCGCGTTGATCCACGGCTAGAGGAAGGGGCGATGGCCATGTTCTGCAACCAGTGCGAGCAGACGGCGGGCGGGACGGGGTGCACGCGCGTCGGCGTGTGCGGCAAGTCGCCGGAGGCGGCAGCGCTCCAGGACCTGCTGATCTTCCAGCTCAAAGGGATCTCGTCGATCGCGATGGCCGGGTACGAGGCGGGCGTCTCAGACCGCGACGCTCAGGTCTTCACGACCGAGGCGCTCTTCACGACCGTCACCAACGTCGACTTCGACCCCGAGCACCTCGCCGCGGTGATCCGCGAGGGGGACGAGGTGAAGCGCGCGCTGCGCGCGAAGGTCGAGGCCGCAGGCGGCACGGTGGACGAGACGAAGCCCGGCGTGGTTTTCACCCCCGCCGAGACGCTCGACGCGCTCGTCGCGCAGGGCGAGGAAGCCGGGCACTTCCCGGACGCGGAGCGCGACGAGGACGTGCGCGCGCTCCAACAGACCGCCGTCTACGGCCTGAAGGGCATCGCGGCCTACGCGGACCACGCGCGGATCCTCGGGCAGGAAGACGAGGCCGTCTACCGCTTCATGCACCGGCTGCTCGACGCGATCTCCGACCGCTCGCTTTCGCGTGACGACTGGGTGGCGCTCGCGCTCGAGACCGGCGCGGTGAACCTCCGGACGATGGAGCTCTTGGACGCGGCGAACACCGGGGCGTACGGCGACCCCGTGCCGACGCGCGTGCCGCTCGGACACCGGCCCGGCAAGGCGATCCTCATCTCCGGTCACGACCTCAAGGACCTCAAGGACCTCCTCGAGCAGACCGAAGGGCTCGGCATCGACGTCTACACCCACGGCGAGATGCTGCCAGCGCACGGCTATCCCGAGCTCAAGCGCCACCCGCACTTCTACGGCCACTACGGCACGGCGTGGCAGAACCAGCGCAAGGAGTTCGACGAGTTCCCCGGCGCGATCCTGATGACCACGAACTGCATCCAGGCGCCGCGGCCGACCTACGCGGCGAACATCTTCACCACCGGGCGCGTGGCCTACCCCGGCACCGTGCACGTGAAGAACGGCGACTTCGGGCCGGTCATCGAGCGCGCGCTCGCGCTGCCGGGCTTCACCGACGAGGTCGATGCCGGGAGCGTCATGGTCGGCTTCGCGCGCGATGCGGTGCTCTCTGTCGCGCCGCAGGTCATCGAGGCCGTCAAGAGCGGCGCGATACGGCACTTCTTCCTCGTCGGCGGCTGCGACGGCGCGAAGCCCGGCCGGAGCTACTACACGGAGTTCGTCGAGCGAGCACCGCGCGACACGGTCATCCTCACGCTTGCGTGCGGCAAGTTCCGCTTCTTCGACCGCGACCTGGGAGAGATCGGCGGCATCCCGCGCCTGCTCGACGTCGGCCAGTGCAACGACGCGTACTCGGCGATCCGCATCGCGCTCGCGCTCGCTGACGCGTTCGGGGTGGGCGTGAACGAGCTCCCGCTCTCGCTCGTGCTGTCGTGGTACGAGCAAAAGGCTGTGGCGATCCTGCTCACGCTCCTGCACCTCGGCATCAAGGACATCCGGCTCGGGCCGTCGCTTCCCGCGTTCGTCACGCCCGGCGTGCTGCAGACCCTCGTCGACGCGTTCGGCATCCGGCCGATCGGCGAGAGCGCCGAGGCCGACCTCCGCGAGATCCTGGGGGCGGCGTGAGCGGGGGCGAACGCATCCCTGCCGGGGACGCTTCCGTCGCGGCCAGGCCCGCTCACGCGCGCCGACGGCGGCGCTGGCCGCGAGTGCTGGCGGGTGTGGCGCTCGCCCTGGTGGTCACAGGCGCCGTCCTCTACGCCTTCGGCGGCATGTGGGTACGGACGCCCGAGATGCGCGCCGCGTACGACGCGATGGTCGAGCGCGGCGAGCAGCCGCCGCTGCCCGCTCGCGTCGTCGTGCCTATCCCGGGCTGTGTCTGCCACAGCGACGACCCTGTGCTGCAAGCGCAGCACTCGCGCAGGCGCATCCGGGAGTGCTCGAGCTGCCACTGATCGGGCGAAGACCGTCGCCTGAAGCGCCGCGTCTGCAGCGGTATACTGGCAGGCGACCGCCAGCCAGGGCGGCCGCGCCGGCCGGCGCCGGCGTGAGTGAGGCGGCGTCAGGGAGGCCCGATGTCGCAGCTTGCTGAGCACGTGCGGGAGTTGGCCGACGTCATCGGTCCGCGCCCCGCGACCACCGACGCCGAGGCGCGTGCGGCCGACTACCTCGAGCGCGTCATGCGCGCCCGGGGGCTCGACGTCGAGCGGCAGGAGTTCGACGCCCCGCGCTCAGACGCGCTCGCGTTCGCGCTCGAGCACGCGCTCGCCATCGCCGCGGCGGCGCTGGTGCGCTGGGCCCCGTGGGTCTCGGTCGTCCTCGGGACGGCCGTCGCGGTCGCCTTGTGGCTCGATCTCGACCTGCGGCGGGGGCTGGTGCGGTTCGTGCCCAAGGGTCCGAGCCAGAACATCATCGCCCGCCACGTCCCCAAAGCGAGGCGGGGAGAGCGGCTGCGCAAGGTCGTCCTGGTCGCGCACTACGACAGCGGGTTCGCGACCCTGGATGCGTCGCCCGGCCTGGTGCGTCGAGCGGGGCTGCTGCGGCTGATGACGCTCTCGGCGAGCGCGCTCGTGCCCGTCTTCGCCGTGCTGGGGGCTCTTGGCGTCGGCGGCGGCTCGCCTGTCGTGTGGTACGCGGCGCTTGCTGCCGCCGCAGCGCTCCTTCTTCCGTTGGCCGTGCGCCTGCACGCGCTCATCGCGGCTCCCGTCGACGGTGCGAACGACAACGCCTCGGGCGTCGCCGCGCTCATCGGGGTCATGGAGCGCATCGTCCCCGAGCCGGAGACGAGCACGATGTCGGTGGACACGGCTCCGATGCGACGGACGCCGGAGGCGGCCGAAGAGGCCGGTGTGGTCATCGACGAAGCCCTCCTCGAGTACACCCCCGTGGCGCCTGAGCAGGGGCGTTTCGGCGGCTTCGGCGACGTCGAGTGGGACGACGGCCGGGCGTTCGTGGAGCCGACGACCGGCCAGGCGGTGCTGGATCTGGGCGACGCGTGGGAGGAGTCCGGCGGTGCGACCGGAGCCGCGGCCCACGAGGCCGAGGCGGGCGCGGCGGAGTCCGTGCGCCGGCGCGGCCTGTTCGGTCGCAAGCGCGAGGAGGGAGGCCGGTCCCACCGCGTCACGGACTGGCTGGGGCTCTCAAGCGAGTTCGATCCCCGCAAGGAAGGCAGGCGGATCAAGAGCTGGGACCGCCTTGAGCTCGAGGACGAGGGCGAGGACGACGATTTCGGCTTCCGCGGCGGCACCGCGGGAGGCGACCCGTTCGCGGCAGAAGAGGCCGCGCGCATCCGGCGCAAGGTCACGAGCGGCGTGGATCGCGCGCTCGCAGAGAAGGAGGTCTGGTTCGTCGCCACCGGGGCGAAAGAGCCTGGCGGCTGGGGGATGCGGGCGCTGCTGGACGCCTACGGCGCCGAGCTTCGCGACGCCTCGATCATCAACATCGACAGCGTCGGGGCCGGCTCGCTGGCGTGGCTCGAGCACGAGGGCGACGGGCGCGTCTACCGGGGCGATCGCCGTCTGGCAGCGACCTTCAAGCGGGTGGTTCGCGACAGGGGCCTTGCGGCGCGTCCGCGCAGCGAGCGCGCCGGTCTGACGGACGCGACCGTGGCGCTGGCTCGACGGCTTCGGGCGCTCACGGTGATGGCGTTCGACATCAACGGGCGCGTCGCCAAGCGCCACACGAAGGAAGACACGACCGGCATCGTGAGCGAGGACGCGCTCACCGCAGCGGTCGACCTCATCACCGAAGTCGTCCGCGAGCTGTAAGGTCGGCGGGCGCGGATTCGATGGCGATCGGAGGACACGCGTGGGCGTCGGCCGGACGGTGAAGCACCTTGCGCGCGTCGCGGTGGTGTCGTGGCGTGAGCAGCCGACCCAGTACGACATCGAGGCGATACGCGCGAACACCGAGCGCGTGGGGACGGTCATCCGCGTCCGGTGGGCCATCGTCGCGGCGCTGTCGATCTTCTCGGTGGTTGCAGCGCTCGTCTATGCGCAGGCGGTCGAGGCGAGCCAGTTCCTTCGGAACATGGCGGTGCCTGCGGTGGCCCTGCTGTTTGTGCTTGCGTACAACGCGTTCTATCAAGCCACGTACCGCAGGCTCGGCAACATCGCGTTCCTGAACCACGCACAGCTCGCGTTCGACGCGATCGTGGTGACGGTCCTCGTGTACTACAGCGGCGGGGTGTACTCGTGGTTCACGACGATGTACCTGCTGTTCGTCCTCGAGGCGGCGTTCATCTTGCCGCGGCGCGGCGACGTGTGGTTCGTCGTCGCGGTCGCCGCGACGCTCTACGGCGGCGTGCTGCTCGCGGAATGGGCGGGCTGGCTGCCGCACGTGGACATGCCGTTCGTCGAGAACCAACTATGGCGGCACGGCACGTACGTGCTCGTGCGCTACCTGTGGGAGATCACGATGCTGTGCGGGGCCGCGACCGTCGGGATGCTGATGATGCAGCGGATCCGCGAGCGCGAGCAGGAGCTCCGTGAGTGCTCCTTCACGGACGAGCTCACGGGGCTGTACAACCGCCAGTACTTCCACCGCGTCTTGGACGCAGAGGTCGAGCGTGCGAAGCGCGGCTCCCGCGAGCTCGCCCTCATCGTCGCGGACGTGGACGGCCTCGCTGCACTGAACGAGCGTTTCGGCATCGACATCGGCGACGAGGTCCTTGCCCGGGCGGGCGCGGTGTTGCGGGATGCGATCGAACAGACGCGCACGGGCGCTCCGCTCGCGGCGGAGACGGCCTGCCGCATCGGCGGCGAGGAGTTCGCCGTGGTCGTGCCATCGGTCACCGCCGACGACGGCGGGGAGCGAACGCGCGTCGAGGCGCGCGCGATCGCGATCGCGGAAGCGTTCCGCGCGCAGATGGAGCGAAGCGCCGCTCACGGCGTCACGGCGACGGTGTCGGTCGCGGTGGCCGTGCTCCCTCGCGACGGCGCCACCGCCCAGTCGCTCATCGACGCAGCGGACGAGCGGCTCTCAGTCGCGCTGAGCCGAGGCGGCAATACGGTGGTCGCCTCTGAGCGCGAGCACGACGGGGGCGAGGCGTGAGCGGCGCGGTCCGGTCGCTCCTCGTGGCGGTCGCCGCGGCAGCGGCGGCGACCGGGATCGCCCTCGCAGTCCTGCTGATGCCTTGGTTCACGCGGGTCGGGATCGAGGTCGCTGGAGCGCCGGCGATCTCAGACCTCGGTCGGCGCACGGCATACGAAGCGGCGGAGGCCGCGCGGCGGTTCGTCGCCGGTCGCACGGACGTCTTGCCTGCGACCGTCGCCGGGAGACCAGGCTTCGACGAGGCCGCCGCCTCGCATCTGGCCGACGTGCGCGACGTGTTCACCGTGGCGCGGTGGGTCGGTGTCGCCGCCCTGGTAGGGCTCTGGAGCCTGGCGGCCCACGCGGTGGCGCACGGGACGCAGCTGGAGCTCGCGCGCGGGTTGAGATGGGCCGGCAGGACGCTCTTGGCGACCGCAGCCGCAGCCGCGCTCGCCGGGGCGGCCGACTTCGGGGCAGCGTTCGTCGCGTTCCACGAGCTGCTGTTCCCGAAAGGGGGTTGGCTCTTCCCTGCTGACGCGCTCTTGATACGGCTGTTCCCGGAGCGGTTCTGGATCCTCGCAGGCGCCTGTTTCGTGGCGCTGCTGGCGGCGGGCGGCGCGGTCGTGCTGTGGGCAGCCAGGTTCGTGAGGACCCTCTTCGACGACCGCCTGCCGGACGCAGCGCAGCGGCCGGTCGGCGATTGATGTTCACAAAGCGCAAAGAACATGTACACTTGGGCTGGGATGTCCGTTCGAGGAGGTCCCGAGCGGCGTGGGGGATCGCATCGGGTGTCTATGGGACGAGGAGGTGAGCGGTCGAGTGGCTGCGAAGGAAGGGTACTGCGTCAAGTGCAAGTCCAAGCGTGAGATCAAGGACGCGCAGGAGATCATCATGAAGAACGGCCGTCCGGCGACGCAGGGCGTGTGCCCGGTGTGCGGGACGAAGATCTTCAAGATCGGCAAGTAGCGCGAACGCTCGCTGAAGGCTGGCGCCGACCGGAAGGTCGCGCCCGCCTTTGCATTCCGGCCCGAGGGCTATTGACGCGCTGTGTGCACGGGTCTAGTCTGCGGGAATGTTCGAGGCGGGCGCGGCCAGGAGGTAGCGCGAGGTGAACATCATCGTCGTGGGGTGCGGGCGCGTGGGCTCGCAGCTGGCCACGATGCTGTCCGTGGAGGGCCACAACGTCACGGTCATAGACCGGGACGAGACCGCGTTCAAGCGGCTCGGCACCACGTTCAACGGCATCACCCTCAAAGGCCTCGGCTTCGACGAAGAGGTGCTCGAGGAGGCCGGCATACGCGAGGCTGACGTCTTCGCCGCAGTGACCAACCTCGACAACACCAACCTCATGGCGGCCGAAGTGGCGCGCAAGCTCTTCGGCGTCCGCCACGTGGTCGCCCGCCTGTACAACCCCGTCCGTGAACGCACCTATCAGCAGCTCGGGCTGGACTACGTGTGCGGGACCACGCTCGTCGCCGAGTCGCTCGTCGAGAAGATCAAGGCCGGGCACGGGCATCACCTTAACGCCGTCGGCGACATCGAGCTGGTGGAGTTCAAGGCGAGCGGCAAGATGGACGGCAAGCGTGTCCGCGACGTCGAGATCGACCGCGGCTTCCGGATCGCGGCGCTCTTGCGCGGCGCTGACAGCATCGTGCCCAACGGAGACACCGTCCTGAAAGCCGGAGACGTCGTGGTCGGCGCGGTCCGCGCAGACCAGTTCCAGCGCGTCGAGCCGTACATGGAGGACTGACGTGTACGTGGTGATCAACGGCGGCGGCAAGGTCGCGTCGTACCTCGCGCGGACGCTGCTCGAGCGCGGGCACGCGGTCGCGTTGATCGAGAAGCGGCGGGAGATCGCCGAGAAGCTCGCCAGCGAGCTGCCGGGCGACCCGCTGATCATCCTCGGCGACGGCTGCGACTCGGTCTACCAGGAGGACGCCGGGGTCGGGCGCGCCGACGTGTTCGTCGCGGCGACGGGCGACGACGACGACAACCTGGTGTCGTGCCAGCTCGCCAAGACCGCTTTCGGCGTGCCGCGGACGGTCTCGCGAGTCAACAACCCGAAGAACGAGCGGATCTTCAACGCGCTCGGCATCGAAGGCATCTCGTCGACCACGATCATCTCGCGGATGATCGAGGAAGAGGCCACGATCGGCGACATCCGCACCCTCGCCGCGCTGCGCAAGGGCAACATGGCGGTCGTCGAGATCGAGCTGCCGACCGACCGCTGCGTGGTGTGCGACAAGGCGGTGGCCGAGCTCAAGCTTCCCGTGGACTGCATCCTCGTCGCGCTCATCCGCGGCGAGGAGGTCATCACGGTCCACGGCGACACCACGCTCCAGCCTGGCGACGTCGTCATCGCGTTCACGCGCGTCGAGCACGAGGCCATCCTCAAGAAGGCGCTGACGGGAGCGTAAGGACGTGGCTGCGAAGCGCAGCGTCGAGATCCCGCGTGGCCTGACGGACCCGAAGCGATGGCCAGGCTACCTGGCTGGGATGGCGACGGAGACGGCGTACGTGGCCGCGCTCATCGCCGTCGCGTTCGCGATCGCGCTCATCGCGCGGGTGATCTGGCCGTGATGCTCAGACCCCGCTTCGAGGACCACCTGGTCATCGGCAAGTACACCGGCAAGGTCATCATCGGCGTGGGCTTGCTGATGGCGATCCCGCTCGTCACGTCGCTCGTGTTCGCCGAGTGGGACACCGCCATCGACTTCGTGATCGGCATGGCCGCGTGCTTCATCTTCGGCCTCGCCACCCAGATCGCGTGCAGGACCGACAAGGACCTCGAGTGGAGCCACGGTCTCGTCGTGGCGTCCGGGTCGTGGCTCGTAGCGACGGCGCTCGGTGCGCTCCCGCACTACCTGTCGGGGCACGAAGGCTCGTACCTCGACGCGATGTTCGACGTGATGAGCGGATACACTACGACCGGGTTGTACCTGCTGCAAGACCTCGACCACGTGAGCCATGGGCTGAACATGTGGCGCCACGTGCTGACCTATGCGGGCGGGCAGGGCATCGTGGTGATCGCGTTGGCGTTCCTGTTCCGCGGGACGGCCGGCGCCTACAAGGTGTACGTCGGCGAGGGCAAGGACGAGCGGCTGCTGCCGAACGTAATCAACACGGCGCGGGCGATCTGGCTCGTGTCGCTCGTGTGGCTCGCGATCGGATGGGTGGCGCTGAGCGTCGCGGGCCTGGCGCTCGGGCAGGGGCCGGTGCGGGCGGTGCTGCACGGGCTGTGGGTGTACATGGGAGCGTGGTCCACCGGCGGGTTCGCTCCCCAGTCGTACAACACCATGTACTACCACTCGGTCGTGTACGAGGTCCTGTGCGCGGTCGTGTTCGTGGCGGGCTCGTTCAACTTCGCCTTGCACTGGGCCGTGTGGACGGGCAAGCGCTCCGAGATCCGCAAGAACATCGAGACCGTCTCGTTCGCGATCACGCTGACGGCGCTCGTGCTGCTCGCGACCTTCGTGCTCGCTCGCGAAGGCGTGTACTCTGACGCAGTGATCCTTGCGCGCAAGGTGTTCTACCAACTGGCATCGGGTCATACGACGACCGGCTTCGCGACGATCTTCTCGCGCGCGTTCGTGACGCAGTGGGGGCCCGTCGGGATGCTGGCGACCACCATCGCCATGGCGATCGGCGCGTCCGCGTGCTCCACAGCGGGCGGCATCAAGGGCATCCGTGTCGGCGTCATCGCTCGAGCGTTCTTGCACGACGTGCGCAAGATGCTCGCGCCCGAGTCGGCGTTCGTGCGGACCACCTACCACCACATCCGGGACGTGGCGCTCGAAGACCCGATCGTCCGCAGCGCCATGACCATCACGCTCGCGTACGTGGTGATGTACCTCGTCGTGACCGTCACGGGCGTCGTGAGCGGCTACCCGGTGGTTGAGGCCGCATTCGAAGGCGTGTCGGCCGCGTCGAACACCGGGCTGTCGTGCGGCATCACGGTTCCGAGCATGCCGGCTGCGCTCAAGGTCGTTTACATCCTCGCCATGTGGCTCGGGCGTCTTGAGTTCATGTCCGTGTTCGCGCTCGTCGGGTACGGCGCCTCGATCGTGAGGGGGCGGTGAGCGTGGCGCGTCGTCGGCTGTTCGAAGCGGTTGCCGTGCTTGCTGCCGCCGTGGCGCTTGCCGGATGCGCGGAGACGGGCGCACGCGTCGCCACGCCGAATCCCAACGAGATCGGAAGCGGCAGCCTCGTCGAGCGCATGAAGGAGTACGACGGCATGACCGTGACCTTCACGGGCGAAGCGATCGGGGAAGCCATGGTCCGGGGCGATCACGCGTGGATCCACCTGAACGACGACGCGTACTACGAGAAGAACATCGAAGAGGGCGCCCCCCTCGGCGGCCAGAACAGCGGCATGCCGGTGTGGGTGGACTCGGACCTGGCGGCGAAGGTACGGGTGTTCGGCGACTACAAGCACCAAGGCGACGTCGTGCGAGTCACAGGCGTGTTCAACGACGCGTGCGCGGAGCACGGCGGCGACACGGACATCCATGCCCAGACGCTCGAGGTGGTGCGCGCTGGGCACCGGGTGGTCGACGAGCCGAAGCCAGCCAAGCTCGCGTGGGCGGTCGGCCTGTCGGTCCTTGCGGGCGTGCTCTTCGTTGCGGAGCGGAAGAGCGCGGGCGGCCTGCGGTCATGACGGCGGTGGAGGTGGCCGGCGTCGCGCTCGTGGCCGCGGGGACGGTTGGCGCCCTCGTCGCCTCGTCCGCCGGTCGCCGAGTCGCTTACGGCGTCGCGAAGGCCGTCGCAAGCGGAGGGTTCGTGTGGCTCGCGGTCCGCTCGACCCTCGCGTCGCACAGCGTCTCGGCCGCTCTCGTGCTTGGGGGGCTCGCTCTGGCTGCGCTGTCGGACGTGGTGCTCGCGGCCCCAGGACGTCGCGCGCTGCTCGCGGGACTCGGGGGGTTTGCGCTGGCGCACCTCTTCTCGGCTGCGGGGTTCCTCGCCCGGGCGGGCGCGTGGTGGACGCTGGCGGCGGCATCGATGGGAGCCAGCGTCGCATGGAGCGTGCGCCGGTGGTTGGCAGCGCGCCTCAGCGGCCGCTTCCTGGATGCGGTGACCGCGTACGCCGTGGTCGCAGGAGCGCTCGCCGCAGCGGGCTCCGGCGTCGCTAGAGCGACCGGAGCGTGGCAGCTAGGTCTCGGCGCGATCCTCGTCGTGGCATCCGATTCCGCCGTCGCGGCCGAGCGCTTCTTCGACTGCGGATGGAAGGCGAAAGCCGTGGGGCTGCCCGTCTACTACGCCGGGCAGGTGCTCGTCGCGCTCGGGATCGCCATGCTGTGAGCGCCGTTTCCGTTCCGTGACCGCCCCGTCGCTTGCGCGTCGCCGCTGCCGGCTATCCTGGCCTCACCGACGGTTGCGGGGAGAGGGGGAGCGATGCGGCAACCGAAGCCGGGAGGGGTCGCGGCGATCTCGCGGAGCGTGCTGAGCGCGACGGCAGGAGCCGCCGTGAGGCGCGTGCGCCGCGAGCTGCAGTGGCGGGACCGGCGCTACGACTTCGAGGTGGCTCACGGGGCGGCTCCGTTCGAGCACGTGATCGCGGAGCACGCGACGCCGCTGATCCGCCGGCTGGCGGGCGTGGACGAGCGCTTGCAGCGCAACAAGGCGGTCAACCTGCGGCTCGCGGTGGCGCGTCTTAACGGCGTCGTCCTCGCGCCAGGCCAGCGGCTCTCGTTCTGGCGCGAGGTCGGCAAGCCGACGCGCCGTCGCGGGTTCGTCGAAGGGCTCGTGCTCAAGCAAGGACGGCTCTCGACCGGCGTCGGGGGCGGGCTGTGCCAACTCTCGAACCTGCTCTACTGGATGACGCTGCACGCCCCGCTCACGGTGGTCGAACGGTGGCGACACAGCTACGACGTGTTCCCTGACGCCGGCCGCACGCAGCCGTTCGGCAGCGGCGCCACCGTCGCATGGCCGCTGCTCGACCTGCAGATCGAGAACCGCACGGCGGTTCCGTATCAGCTCACGCTCGCGGTGACCGGCACGCACCTCGCAGGCGCGTGGACGTCGCCGGAGCCCGTGCTCCAGCGCTATCGCATCGAGGAGCGGAACCACCGCATCACGCACGAGGGGCCCGGCGTGTACGTGCGGCGGAACGAGCTCTGGCGCGAGACCGTCCACCCCGACGGCCGCGTCGAGGCCGAGCTCGTGGCGGTGAACGACGCGCGCATGATGTACGCGCCGTTCCTGCCGGAGGCGTCTCAGGTCTCGGCGGCCTCGCCTTCGGCGGCCCCGTCGTCCGCAGCCTGGCCGCCGCCGGTCTCAGGCGGGGCCATCTCCTCGGGGTGGCGCCGCTTGTACAGCAGCATCGAGTAGACGTACGTGACGGGCAGGATCGCGAGCGTCCAGCCGAGCATGACGAAGACGTTCGCGGGTGCAGGCAAGAACGCTGCGACGATCGTGAGCGCGCCGCCTGCGGCGAACAGCCTGCCGCCAAGGCGGTTCGTCTTCACCCAGACGACCTCGTCGGAAAGCGTCCACGAGTAGCGGACGCCCATCGTCCAGTTCGGTTTCACGCGACCGAGGTGATTGCCGAGCACCACGAACATCAGGCCGGTGCCGACGAGGATCAAGCGATCCATCGGGAAGGACGGCTCGAACGCCGCGACGAGCGTGCCGACGAAGACGGCGGCCATCAGCCCCGTCACCAGCTCGAGCACGAGGAAGTAGACCTGCTTCGAGCGCAGGACGTTGCGGCGCCGCGGGTCGAAGTACGGCATCACCATGAACAGCACGTACAGGCCGAGCGACATGAGCGGGGCGAAGAACACGGAGCCGAACGACTTGTCCGCCCAGCCGTCGATCTGGCCGGCCGCGTTCCAGTGCATCGGGATGCGTGCGGGCAGATGCGGGTAGGCGACCGTGCCGGCGACGAGCATCGCAGCGATCAGCAACAGCGGCAGCTTGGGCATGTCCTTCGGGTTCATCCAGCGTCCTTTCGCGGCATCCGGTCGCCTGCGAGCTCCAGGGCGAACGCGATGAGCTCCTGGAACAGGGTCGCGTCCAGCGAGTAGACGATCTCCTGCCCGCGGCGCTCGGCCGTGACGAGGCCGGCGTGCTTGAGCGTCGCGAGGTGGTGCGAGATCGACGGCTTCGAGATGCTGAACCGCTCCGCGATGGCGCCTGCTGTGAGGTCGCCGTCGCGCAGGAGCCGCAAGATCTCGCGCCGCGTCGGGTCCGAGAGCGCTTTGAAGACGTCGCCAGCCATCGCCGCCTGACCGGATTAGACATTTAGCCAAACATCTAAATACCATGCTTACGCGATCCTGTACAGTGGTGCAGGAACGTCCGAGCAGTCCACAAGGCTGGAGGCTGCTGTGCGGATACGCGAAGCGACGCTCGACGACGTGCCGCGGCTCGCCGAGTATGCGGCCGAGCTGTTCTCGGAGGGCCTGCCGGGCATCTTCGCGCGGCCCGCTCCGACGCTGGAGGAAGAAGAGGCGTTCGTGCGTTCCAGGCTCGAGCCGGACAACGCGGTCCTGCTCGTGGCCGAGGAGGGCGCCTCGATCGTCGGGCTGCTGGACTTCGTCGGGGGCCAGCTGCCGGAAGACCGGCACGCGGGAGTCTTCGGCGTGAGCGTGCGGCGCGAGTGGCGCGGCCGAGGCATCGGGACGGCGCTCATCCGCGCGCTCGAGGCGTGGGCCGGCGAGCGCGGTGTCGCTCGGATCGAGGCCAGGTCATGGGCGAGCAACCCGCATGCGATCGCGCTGTACGAGCGGCTCGGATTCGAACGCGAGGGCGTCTGCCGGGCCGCGGTCGTGCGGGACGGCGAGCCGATCGACGTGGTGATCCTTGCCAAGCTGCTGTGATGGCCGACGGAGAGGGTCGGCCCGTAGCGCGCGGCGCTCCGTTGCGGGGCGCGCTAGGGTGCCGTACAATACGCGGATGCCAGACGCGGGCGTAGCTCAGTTGGTAGAGCGAGAGCTTCCCAAGCTCTAGGCCGCGGGTTCGAGACCCGTCGCCCGCTCCAGCGCATGTGCCGGCCGCCTTCGGGCGGCCGTTCTCGTTCGCCGCTCGTCGCCCGAAGCGGCCGCCCGTCGGGCAGCGTCTTGCCTCGCACGCCGCTTGTGGCTATCATGCGAACAGGTGTTCGTAATGCCGCTCCCTCCCCGTCTCCGCGGCGATCGACTGACGGAGGCGTGGCATGAGAAGGGCGGCTTTTTTCGTTGCGGTGGCGCTGGCGGCGTGGTCTTTGGAGGGCATCTCCTGGGGGCTCGATGCGCTGGGGTCGCCCGTGCCCGGCGCGGTGCTGGTCCGTTTCGGGGAACGGTACGGCTCCGATCGCCCGCGCACGCACTGCGGTCTCGACCTGGCCGGAACGCCGGGGGAGCCGGTCCGCGCCCCGTGCGACGGCGAGGTGGTGTTCGCCGGGCTGATACCGGCTGACGGCGGTGGCCGGACGGGCGCAGTGACCATCCAGCCCGAAGACGGGGTGGCCGTGACGGTCTTCCCTCTGGCGGAGGTCGCGGTGACGCGCGGGGACGCGGTGGACCGGGGAGCGATCGTCGGGGCGCTGGCGGCTGCTGGGGACGGGTCTTCGGCTGAGCCGCACCTGCACGTGAGCGTGCGGCGCGAGGGGCGGTACGTCGACCCGGAACCGTTGTTGGAGCCCAACGGCCCTGTCCACGGCGACGAGCCCGAGCAGGCCGGTGTCGAGCTCGAGCCAGAGCCGCCCGCTTCCGTCGGTCAGCATCCTGAGACGGTGGACGGTGCGAACATGCCCGCCGGGAGCGCCGGTCCGTGCGCGCAGGCCGTCGGAGGGATCGCGACCCGGAAGGCGGCGCCAAGCACGTGCGGTGCGACAGGGCCTCGCGCCAGCACCTGCTCGTCGGCGGCCGGGGCGGATGCGTACGGGGTCCGCGCGGCGTATTGGCGTGCGACGACTGCCCGAAGGTCGATCCGGGCGGCCTCAGGAGGCTCGCTAGCGGTCGGGCAGGAAACGCCACGAGTCGCGCTCCCCGCGCTGCGGTCCGGCGGTGTACCGGTATCGGGGGTCGCGGCCGCTGCGGGTGCCGCGGCAGCGTGCGCTGCTGCTTCGGCGCGGCGGAGGGCCGCACTGGTGCGCGCATGAGGGGACGGAGGAGATGCGCAGCGTGTCAGAGCCGAGGGGTACATGTTTGAGGACGCGGCGGGACTCTGATACACTGCGAGGGCTTCATTTCCTGCCCCGGGCTGACGCCTTCGAGTCCCGGGGCCGTCTAGCCCAGAGGAGGTGAACGAATGAAGGCGTACGAAGTCATGCTCATCATCAACCCCTCGCTCGACGAGGACGGTCGCGAGGCGCTTCTGAGCAAGGTCCGCGGAGTCATCACCGCATCCGGCGGCGTCGTCGATTCCGAAGACGCATGGGGCAAGCGGAAGCTGGCCTACGAGATCGCCGGGCTCGCGGAAGCCGACTACCACGTGCTCATGTTCCACGCCGACGCAGCTGCCGTCGCCGAGCTCGACCGCGTCCTGAAGATCACGGATCCGGTCGTCCGCTTCAAGATCATCCGTCGCGACGACCTCGACTGACGGGGCGAAGCGGGCCAGAGGCGGCCGATGGCCGCACGAACGAGGTGGAACCATGAGCATCAACAGAGTCGTCATCACAGGCAATCTCACGCGGGACCCTGAGTCGCGTGCGACAGCGAACGGCATGAGCGTGCTGAAGCTCGGTGTGGCCGTGAACGACCGCCGGAAGAACCCAAGCACCGGCGAATGGGAGGACGTGCCGAACTTCATCGACGTCACGGTCTTCGGGGCGCGCGCCGATGCGCTCTTTAGGCTTCTCAAGAAGGGCATGAAGGTCGCCATCGAGGGCCGTCTGCGCTGGAGCCAGTGGGAGACGCCTGAAGGCGAGAAGCGCAGCAAGCTTGAGGTCGTCGCCGACGAGATCGAGTTCTTCTCCGCTCGGGGCGAGGACGCGCCTGCCGCGCCTGCTCGCGGGCCGATGCCGGTCGAGGACATCGACAGCGAGGAGATCCCCTTCTAGACGTTACGATGCCGGCCGAGGCGCGGACCCCTCCCGCCCCGGCGCGGCACAGCAGCAGCCGCTCGCGGCTGTTCGAAAGGAGGCTGCACAGTGAGCGATTACGCTCGGAAACCGAAGCGCAAGTACTGCCAGTTCTGCAAAGACAAGGTCGAGTACATCGACTACAAGGACGTGAACACCCTGCGCAAGTTCATGACCGACCGCGGGAAGATCAAGCCGCGGCGCGTGTCCGGGAACTGCGCGCAGCACCAGCACCAGCTCTCGACGGCGATCAAGCGCGCCCGCGAGATGGCGCTCGTGCCGTACACGATCCCGGTCGTGAGCGGAAGGGTCGATGGCAAGCGTCGCTGACAGCGGCGACGGCCACGCCGGCCGGGTCATCGCCGCGGTGCTGGCAGCTATCGCGGGGGCGTACGTCACGCTGGCCTTCCCGCCCGTGGGGCTGCCGTTGGCGGCCGCGGCGCTCGCGTGGATATACGTCCGGCGCGGACCCATCGCGGCGATTGCCCTCGCTGTGCTCGCAGGCGGCTCGACGGTTGCGGCCGACCGGGTCGGTCCGCTGTACGTGACGCCGTGGCTGCTCGTGGCGGGCCCTGTCGCCGTGGCGATGCTCGAGCGGGTACGGTTCGAGACGGTCGTGCTCGTCTTGACGGTGGCGGTGGCTGCGGTATGGGCAGGCGCTGTGACAGGCGCGGCCGCTGCGCAGGGCACCGACGTGGCATCGATGTTCCGCGAGAGCGTGCTGCAAGCCGCAAACCAGGGCATCGTCGGCGCGGAAGCCGGCGACGCGGAGGCACGCAAGCAGCTGCAGGAGTTGGCTACGAGCGTGGTCCGCGTCCTTCCGTCGGTGCTCGCGTTCTTGGCCGGCGTCACTGCCGTGGCGTCCGTCGGCGCGGTCGTGGCGACGCTCCGGCGTAGCGGCGCGGAAGTGCGGACGGTGCCGCCGCTCGCAGGATTCGACCTGGATCCGCGCGTCGTGTGGGCGCTCATCGGAGCGCTCGTCTTGCTTGCGGCGGACAAGTTCTCGGGTGGGTGGCACGGCGGCACGCTGGGCGTGGTCGGCGAGAACGTGCTGCTCACGATGCGATGGGTGCTCTTCGCGCAAGGCATCGCGGTGTTCGCGGGCCTGTACGAGCGGTCGAAGATGTCGAGAGCCGGCAGGGCCTTCGGGTACGCGGCGCTCGCGATAACAGAGGCGGTCTTGCCGCTGGTGAGCCTCACGGGGCTCGTCGACATCTGGCTCAACCTGCGGAAGCTGCCACGCGACGGGCGGACGGAGGCTCCCTCGCAGCCGGAGTGAGGATGCGCCGGCCGAGACGCGATGTGGCGTCAGCGGCCCGGCGGCACTACAGTTGAAGTACCGCACGGCCCGGATGGGCCTTGGGGACGGAGTAGGAGACGTTATGAAGGTCATTCTGCTGACAGACGTGAAGGGGCGCGGCTCCGAGGGCGATGTGATCGAGGTCGCTCGCGGGTTCGCCGTGAACTACCTCTTGCCGCGCAAGATGGCGGTCGAGGCGACGCCGGGCAACCTCAAGCAGCTCGAGGCTCGCAAGCACAACATCGCGAAGCGGGAAGCGGAGCGTCGCGCTGAGGCCGAGCGCGCCGCCGCGGCCATCGCCGGCAAGACCGTCGTCGTCGAGGCCAAGGCCGGCGACGAGGGCAAGCTGTTCGGCTCGGTCACGGCCGGCATGGTCGCCGAAGCGATGAACGCGCAGCTCGGCGTCGACCTGGACCGCCGGAAGCTCGACATCCACACGCACATCAAGACGCTCGGCGACTATCCCGTGACGGCGCACCTGTACGCCGACGTCGTCGCCGACATCACCGTCCGCGTGGTGCGCGCGGGCGAGGGTGCCGCGGCCCTGGCCGAGGCCGCCGCTTCGGTGGAGGAGCCGGAGGGCGCGGGCGAGGAGGCCGCCGCAGAGGCCGAGGCGGCGCAGGAGGAGCCGGCTGCCGAGTAGACGACCGGAGCGTGGTCGGATGGCGCGAGACCCCGAGGGTTCGCAGAAGAAGCGTGCCGGTGCGGCCGCGGACCGTGTGCTCCCGCACAACGAGGAGGCCGAGCGGTCGCTGCTTGGCGCCATGCTCCTGTCTGCTGAGGCCGTCGAGATCGGCCTGAGCGTGGTGACGGCCTCGGACTTCGCGTTGCCGAGGCACGGCACGATATTCACCGCGATCCAGGAGCTGTACAACCGCAACGAGGCGGTCGACCAGGTGACGGTCGCGGACCGGCTTGCTGCGACCGGCAAGCTCGACGAGGTCGGCGGCAAGCCGTACTTGGCCGAGCTCGGCAGCAGCCCAGGCCGGCCCTCGAGCGCGCCCGACTACGCGGAGATCGTGAAGCGCACTTCGATCCTGCGCGAGCTCATCCGTGCCGGGACCGACATCACCACGCTCGGGTACGAGCACGTCGACGACGTCGACGAGGCCATCGAAGCGGCCGAGAAGCGCTTGTTCGACGTGACGAAGAAGCGCGTCTCGAGCAACTTCCGCCCGCTGCGTGACCTGCTCAAGGCCGGGTTCGAGCAGATCGAGGTCTTGGCTGAACGCAAAGAGCACGTGACCGGCGTCCCCACCGGGTTCCCCGAGCTGGACAAGATCCTCGCGGGGCTGCACAAAGGCGACCTCATCATCCTGGCGGCACGCCCGTCGGTCGGGAAGACGGCGCTCGCGCTCAACATGGCGGTAGAAGCGGCGCGCAAGGGGCATCCGGTCGCCATCTTCAGCCTGGAGATGTCCTCAGAGCAGCTGGTTCAGCGTCTGCTGTGCGCAGAGGCGCGCGTGGACTCGCACCGGCTTCGCACCGGTTATCTCAACGACTCCGACTGGCCGGCGCTCGTGGACGCGGCCGGGCGGCTCGGCGAGATGCAGCTGTGGGTCGACGACACGCCCGCGGCTTCGATCGTGGAGATCCGCGCGAAGGCGCGCCGCCTGTTCCGCAACAAGGAAGACGGGCTGATCGTCGTGGACTACCTGCAGCTGATGCAGCCCCAGAACCGCCGCTCTGAGAACCGCCAGCAAGACGTGGCGGACATCTCGCGAGGCCTCAAGATCCTTGCCAAGGAGCTCAACGTGCCCGTGATCGCGCTGTCGCAGCTGTCGCGCGCGGTCGAGCAGCGCAGGGGCCGACCGGTGCTGTCCGATCTCCGCGAGTCGGGCGCGATCGAGCAGGACGCCGACGTCGTCATGTTCATCCACCGCGACACCTACGCGCGCGGCTCCGACGAGTCCGACGACTCCGCTCGCGACGACATGCCGCCGAAGGGCGAAGCCGAAATCATCGTCGCGAAGCACCGCAACGGACCCACGGGCATCTGCAGGGTGACCTATCTCGATCGCTACACGAAGTTCGTGCCGCTCGCGCGAGAGCAGGCGTAGGCCGATCGGATCCAGCGGAGGCGACCGCATGGGAGCGAACGAACGGTACGACGTCGTCATCGTCGGCGCGGGCCCGGCGGGCATCTTCGCCGCGCTCGAGCTCGCCCGCTCCGGGCGCGCCGGGCGCGTCGTCATCGTCGAGCGCGGCAAGGCGATAGACAAGCGCCGGTGCCCCGCGCGCGAGACGCACTGCGTCGGCTGCGAGACCTGCGCCATCATGACCGGCTGGGGCGGCGCGGGGGCGTTCTCCGACGGCAAGCTCACGCTGTCGTCCGAAGTCGGGGGCTGGCTGGGGGACTACGTCGGCCGCGAGGCCTTGCAGCGGCTGCTCGAAGACGCCGACCGCACCTGGGTCGAGTTCGGCGCCACCACGGAGGTGCACGGGCCGGACGACGAGACGGCCGAGCGGCTCGTGCGCGCGGCCATGCTTGCCGAGATGCGGCTCGTGCCGATGCGCGTCCGCCACATCGGCACTGACCGCTCGCCGGCCGTCTTGCAGGCGATGCACGACCGGATCGTGGAGCTCGGCGTCGAGGTGCGGCTCGGCACGGAGGCGGCGCGTGTGCTGGTGGACGCCGGGCACGTCACCGGGGTCGAGCTCGCTGACGGGACCGTGCTGCGCGCCGATGCCGTGATCCTCGCTCCGGGGCGTGATGGGGCGGACTGGCTCGCGGAGCAGGCCAAGTCGCTCGGCCTCGGGCTTTCGAGCAACGCCGTCGACATCGGGGTGCGCGTCGAAGTTCCTGCACCCGTGCTCGAGCCGCTCACGGAGCCGCTCTATGAGGCCAAGCTCATCTACTACTCCAAGCGGTTCGGCGACCAGGTGCGCACCTTCTGCATGAACCCGTACGGCGAAGTGACGACTGAGTCGTACGGCGACATCGTCACCGTCAACGGCCACTCGTACGCCGAGGAGCGCACCGCGTACACGAACTTCGCGGTGCTCGTGAGCCAGACCTTCACGCACCCGTTCCACGACCCGATCGCGTACGGCCAGTCGATCGCGCGGCTCGCCAATCTCCTCGGCGGCGGCATCCTCGTGCAGCGCCTCGGCGACCTGCGCGCGGGCCGCCGCTCGACGGCCAAGCGGATCGCTCAGTCGGTCGTCGAGCCCACCATGCCCTCGGCGACGCCAGGCGACCTGTCGTTCGTGCTGCCCTATCGCCATCTCGCCGACATCCTCGAGTTCTTGGATGCGATGGACCGGCTCGCGCCTGGGGTGGCAGGCGACGGGACGCTCCTGTATGGCGTCGAGGTGAAGTTCTACTCGTCGCGTCTCGAGCTCGGCTCCGACCTCCAGACCCAGGTCGCTGGGCTGTACGCAATCGGCGACGGCGCCGGCGTCACCCGCGGCCTGCTGCAGTCGAGCGCGAGCGGCATCCACGCTGCGCGTGCCGTGCTGCGCGTGATAGCATAGCGGCATACGGGTACTGCATACGCGAGGATGGCGCCGATACGCGGAGAGGGGTCGGCATGATCAGAGTCGCCGTGTGGGGCACCGGCATGATGGGGCAGGGTCTGCTCGGCTACCTGCTCGACCGCCCGAAGGACGTCGAGCTCGTCGGGGCGATCGTCACAAACCCGGCGAAAGACGGCAAGACCGTCGGGGAGCTCATCGGGCGCGAGTGCGACGTCCGCATGACGACGGACGCGAGCGCCGTGCTCGCCCAGCGGCCCGACGTCGTGTGTGTGTGCACGCAGAGCAACCTCGCCGAGATCGAAGGGCAAGTCGTGCCGGCCATCGAGGCCGGCTGCAACGTGCTCTGCATCGCCGAGAAGCTTGCATACCCGTGGGCGAGCGACGCGGACTGGGCGCAGCGCATCGACGAGCTCGCTGAGGAGCACGGCGTGAGCGTGCTCGGCTGCGGCATCAATCCCGGCTTCGTGCTCGACGCGCTCATCGTCACGCTCACCAGCGTGTGCTTGCGCGTCGATCGCATCGTCGCGGAGCGGGTGAACGACCTCTCGCCGTTCGGGCCCACCGTCATGGCGAGCCAAGGCGTCGGCACGACCGTCGAGGAGTTCGAGCGCGGTGTGGCCGAGGGCCGGATCGTCGGGCACATCGGGTTCCCGGAGTCGATCGCGTTGATCGCAGACGCGCTCGGCTGGAGCATCGACCGCGTCGAAGAGACGCGCGAGCCCATCGTCTCGTCGGTCGAGCGCTCCACGCCGCACGTGCGCGTCGCCCCGGGGCAGGTGGCCGGATGCCGGCACGTCGGACGCGGGTACGAGGGCGACGTCTTACGCATCGAGCTCGTCCACCCGCAGCAGATCCGGCCCGAGGCCGAAGGGGTGGCCACCGGCGACCACATCCACATCTACGGCGACCCAGAGCTCCACGTCCGCAACGAGCCCGAGATCCCAGGCGGCAAGGGGACCTACGCGAGCACCGGCAACTACATCCCGCTCATCGTCGACGCGCCGCCGGGTCTGCTCACGGTAACCGACATGCCGGTCCCACGGTTCTGGGCGCCGTCGACGAGCGCGAGGTGAGGACGGTGAGCGGTCGAAGCGCGTGCGAGCAAGGCGACTGGGTCGAGGTCGAGCGCGTGCTGCTCGACCCGAGCGAACGGGCAGCGGGGCTGCCCGAGGACACCGCCCGGCAGCCGCTGAAGATGTGGGTGAAGGGCTTCGCGCGCACGAGCGCGCGTGTCGGCGAGACGGTCGAGGTCGAGACCATGACGGGGCGCATCGTCGAAGGCACGCTCACCGACGTGCTGCCCGGCTACACGCACACCTTCGGGCGCCCGCCCGCCGAGCTCGTGGCCGTCGGGCGTGACCTACGCGCGCGTATCGCCGCTTACCGAGCGAAGGAGGGCAGCTGAGGTGGGCGGCTCGTCTGCTGACGTGCTCGCGCGGCGCGGCGAGATCATGAAGGCGGCGCTCGGCTTCGATTACGCGGTCTTCGAGCGCTCGCCGATCGCCTTCGACTACGAGGGGCTGATGGCTTCCCACGGGTTGACCATCGACGACGTGCGCGCGATCCAGCGAGCGGCGGGTGTCGGCGGCACGCCGATCATCGAGCTTCGCAACATCACCGACCTCGTGCGCTCGTACGCGGAACCCGGGTTCGGCGCGCGGATCTTCGTCAAGGACGAGGCGGCGAATCTCGCGGGCTCCTTCAAAGACCGCCGCGCGAGCGTGAGCATCCACGTCGCGAAGGAGCGCGGGTACGAGGGCGTCATCGCTGCGACCTCGGGCAACTACGGAGCCGCAGTGGCGAGCCAGGCCGCTCGGGCGGGGCTGAAGTGCATCATCGTGCAAGAGGCGTTCGACTCTCGGCACGTCGGCCAGCCGGAGATCATCGAGAAGTCGCGGCTGTGCGAGGCGTTCGGCGCCGAGGTGGTCCAGCTCACCGTCGGCCCCGAGCTCTTCGTGGTGATGCTGGAGCTGCTCGAACAGACCGGCTACTTCGCCGCCTCGCTCTACTCGCCTTTCGGCGTCGCGGGCATCGAGACGCTCGGCTTCGAGATCGCCGAGCAGATGCGCGAGCTCACGGGTGCGCCGCCGACCCACGTGGTCATCACGCACGCCGGCGGCGGCAACACAACGGGCACCGCTCGCGGGCTGCGGAAGGCGGGCGCCCACGAGACGCAGGTCGTGAGCGCGTCCGTCGACCTCACCGGCCTGCACATGGCGAGCGATACCGACTTCAACCGCAAGAGCTTCACCACAGGTCACACCGGCTTCGGGGTTCCCTTCGCCACCTGGCCGGATCGCGCGGACGTGCCGCGCAACGCGGCGCGAGCGCTCCGCTACATGGACCGGTACGTCACCGTGAGCCAAGGGGAGGTCTTCTACGCCACCGAGGCGCTCGCGAAGCTGGAGGGGCTGGAGCGCGGGCCGAGCGGCAACACCGCGCTCGCCGCGGCAATCGCGCTGGCGCGCGAGCTGCCTCGCGACGCGACCGTCGTGGTGCAGGAGACGGAGTACACCGGCGCGGGCAAGCACCACTGGTCGCAGCTCTCCTTCGCGCGCGAGAACGGCATCGAAGTCCGTCTGGGCGATCCGGCCGAGAGCGTGCCCGGCACGAGCATCGTCATCCCAGAGCGACCGGAGCAGATCGCCGTGCGAGAGATCGACCTCGACCGGCTGCGCCGCTCCTACGTCCGTAACGCGCTCGAGCACGCGCCGGAGGGCTACGAGCCGACGCCGGAGGACGTGGCGTTCCTAGCCGAGGACTCGCACACGACGCCCACTGCGGTGGAGCGCGTCATCGAGGAGCTGCGCACGCAGTCCTGACGGGCTTGTGGCGCCGGCGCGGGCGCGCAGCCAGCCCGCGTACCAGTTGACAGCCGATACCCGCTAGGGTATCCTCTCGTCCGCCATACTTCGACGGTCATCGAAACAAGGAGCGTCGTCCATGAAAACCAATCGGCTCGTCGTCTTGCTCGGGTTGGCAGGATTCATCGTCATGGCTGACAACTGGGTGGTGTCGCCCATCTTGCCGGCGATCGCCAAGAGCCTTGGCGTGCAGCCGGCTCAAGCTGGCATCCTCATCGCTGCGTACATGTTGCCCTTCGGCCTGTTCCAGCTCGTCTTCGGCCCGCTTGCCGACCGGTACGGCAAGTCCCGCATCGTGCTTGGGACGCTCGCGGTGTTCACTGCAGCGACGGCGCTGTGCGCGACGGGCGCCACGATCACGGGGCTGGCTGTGTATCGCGCACTCACAGGCGTCTTCGCCGCGGCCACGATGCCGATCTCGCTCGCTCTGATCGGAGACGTCGTGCCGGTCGAGCGCCGTCAGCAGGCAGTCGGCTCGTTCATGGGCATCTCGTTCCTCGGCCAGGCGCTCTCGATGGGCATCGGCGGCGCCATCGCGTACTTCCTGAACTGGCGCGGGGTGTTCGTTGCGTACGCCGCATTCTCGGCCGTCGTAACCGTCGTGCTGTGGCGCGGGCTGTCGAGCGTGCGCGCGAGCGAGAGCAGGAACCCGGAGGCGCGTTTCTTGGCGCCGTACGGCAAGCTGCTCAGCCACGGCGCGAGCCTCCGCACCTACCTCACGATCCTCTTCGAAGGCGTGTTCCTGCTCGGCAGCTTCAGCTACCTGGGAGCGACGCTCGCGGCGCGGTTCGGACTCTCGTTCCTGGCGATCGGCGCCGTCATGACCGCGTTCGGCATCGCCGCCGTCGTCGCCGGCCGCACGAGCGGGAAGGTCGCATCACGCCTCGGGCGCCGGAACACTGTGGTGCTTGGGCTCGGCCTGGCCACGGTCGCTGACCTTCTGGTGCGCGCGGGAGGCAGCAGCCTTGCCGTCACGGGCGTCGGCATCTTCCTGCTCGGCTTCGGGTTCATGACCGCGCACTCCACGCTGCTGACGATCGCCACGGAGTTCGCCGCCAAGGCGCGCGGGGCCGCGATGTCGCTCGTCACGTTCTGCTTCATGCTCGGCGGTTCGCTGGGAACGGGGTTGGGCGGCAAGCTCGTCGCGGCGAGCTCGCTCGACACGCTCTACCTTGCGTACGGCGTGGGCCTTGCGGCTCTCAGCGTGATCGCGTTGCCGGCCCTGCGCGCGGCGGCAAGCCAGCCGTCCGTCGCTGCCGAGGCAGCCTGAGCTCAGACGCTCTGGTAGACTGCGGGCCGTGGACGAGAGGACGAACGCGATGCCGAGCGACCAGGCCCGCCCTGAGAGCGATGGGCACGAGCACGCCGGACACGAGCACACGCACGGTGTGCACGTCCACACTGCGCCGGAGAACCTGAGCGCGCGGCTGCTGGCGAGCGTCGTCGTCAACCTCGCCATCACTGTGGCGCAGGTCGTGGGCGGCGTGCTCGCCGGCAGTCTCGCGCTGCTCTCGGACGCCGCGCACAACGCGAGCGACGTGCTCGGCCTCGTTCTCGCGTACGCTGCGAACCGAGCGGGGCGGTTGCCTGCGACCGAGCGCCGCACCTACGCCTTCAAGCGCGCGGAGGTGCTTGCAGCATTCGTGAATGCTGCGGGGCTGCTGGCGGTCTCGGTGTGGGTGCTCATCGAGGGTGTCGGCCGCCTACTGCATCCGCAACCCGTCGAAGGCGGCGTGGTGGCGCTTCTCGCCGGCGTCGGACTCGTCGCGAACACCGGAGCGGCTGTGTTGCTGCGAGGCGGACGCGACCTCAATGTGCGGAGCGCGTTCCTACACCTCGTGGCCGACGCCGTGACTTCGTTCGGCGTGCTCGCGGGCGGAGTCGTCATGCTGCTGACCGGCTGGGGCGCGGTCGACGCCGTCGTGTCCATCGCGCTCGCGCTGTGGATGATCCGGGAGTCGTTCAGCATCGTGAAGGCGTCCACGGACGTGCTGCTCGACGCCGTGCCCGCGGGGGTCGTGCTGGGCGAGGTGCAGCGGACGATCCTCGACGCGGAACACGTCGTCGAGGTGCACGACCTGCACGTGTGGTCGCTCTCCTCGACGGAGCGCGCGCTTTCTGCGCACGTGGTGACCGATTGTACCGACTTGGAGGCGCTCTCAGCATCCATCGCGCGCATCAAGACCGAGCTGAGGACTCACCACGGCATCGCCCACAGCACCCTCGAGCTGGAGTGCGTTGGCGGCGAGTGCGCAGGCGCTCAGTGCGTGCTGCCGCACGAGGAGGCTTGGAAGGCGTAGCCGACACGTCGGAGTGGCGCCTCGACCGATCCTTCGCTACGCGAGGTTCCGCCTCGCCGAGTGACGCAGCAGTTCACGTTGCTGCAACACGCGAGCATTGCTGTAAGCCGCTTCGGCTGCCACAATCCCCGTATGCGACGCATCGCGCTCTTCTCTGACGTCCACGGCAACCTCCCCGCTCTCGACGCGGTGTTGGCCGACATGGCGCGCTCAGGCTTCGGCGAGGGCAGCGAACGGTACTGCCTCGGCGACCTCATCGGGTACGGGCCTGATCCCGGCGGCGTGGTCGAGCGCGTGCGAGCGCTCGGGGTTCCGACGATTGTCGGCAACTACGACGACGGCGTTGCGGCGCACCGGGGCCAGTGCGGGTGCTACTACGGCACCGAGCAGGCGAAGTCGGACGGCGAGGCGAGCTACCGCGTGACCGAGCGCCTTCTCGACGAGCGTGACGCCCAGTGGTTGCTCGCGTTGCCGCAGCACCTGTGGTTGGAGCACGAGGGGGCCGCGATCCTTCTCACGCACGGCAGCCCGCGGCGGCTCAACGAGTACCTGCTGCTCGACCGCACCGAGGCGCAGCTTGCTCGCCTCGCGATCGAAGCCGGTGCGCACGTCGTGTGCCACGGGCACATCCACATCCCGTACCACCGATCGTTCGACGCGGCGGCCGCAGCGGACGTGCGCTTGCGGGGAACATCGTCGCTCACGCCCGTCGAAGGCCGCATCCACTACGTCTCGAGCGGGTCTGTCGGCAAGCCCAAGGACGGCGATCCGCGCGCGTGCTGGGTGGAGCTGGCGCTGGGCGACGAGGACGAGGTGCGCGAGGCCGCGCCCGACGACGCGGCCGCAGGTCCCGTCGGCGAGACGGAGGTGTGGCTTGCGGCCGTCTTTCACCGCGCAAGCTACGACGTCGAGCAGGTCGCTCGCGCGATGGCCGCGGTCGGGCTGCCAGAGACGCTCGCGGAGGCGCTGCGACGCGCCTGAGCGCCCCCGCTGCGAAAGCCGGCTGTCTGCGTTTGACGTCTGGAGCGGATCCTAGGCCGTGGGCTCCGCTTCGGCCTCGAGCGCCTCAGGCCACCACTTGCGACGAAGCGCGAGTGCCGCGTTGACGAGGGTGATCAGCACCGGCACCTCGACGAGCGGCCCCACGACCGCAGCGAACGCTTGGCCCGAACCCAGCCCGAAGGTCGCTACGGCGACGGCGATGGCGAGCTCGAAGTTGTTGCCAGCTGCGGTGAACGACACGGACGTCGCCTTCGGGTAGTCTGCCCCGAGCCGGTGGCTCAGCCAGAAGGCCGAGAAGAACATCAGCACGAAGTATGCGACGAGAGGGATCGCGATCCGCACCACGTCCAACGGTATCTGGACGATGAGCTCGCCTTTGAGCGAGAACATCATGACGATCGTGAACAGCAGCGCGACGAGCGTGATCGGCGAGATGCGACGCACGAACGCGCTCTCGTACCAGTCTTCACCTTTGGCTCGCACGAGGAAGAAGCGCGACGCGGCGCCGGCGACGAACGGGATGCCGAGGTAGACGAGAACGCTCTTGGCGATCTCCCAGGGCGAGATGTGAACCGCCATGCCCTGCAATCCCACGAGAGGGGGAAGCACGGTGATGAAGAGCCACGCCATGGGCGCGTAGAACAGCACCTGGAAGATCGCGTTCAGGGCGACCAGCCCGGCGCCGTACTCCGAGTCGCCGCGCGCGAGGTCGTTCCACACGAGCACCATCGCGATGCAGCGCGCAAGGCCGATCAGGATCAGCCCGACCATGTACTCGGGCTTGTCGCGCAGAAGCGTCGTGGCGAGCGCGAACATGATGACTGGGCCGACGATCCAGTTCAGCGCGAGCGAAATCCCCATGACCTTCCTATTGCGGAAGACGTCTGGCAGCTCCTCGTACTTCACCTTCGCGAGCGGGGGATACATCATCAAGATCAGCCCGATGGCGATCGGGATGTTGGTCGTGCCGACGGACAGCGCGTCGATGAACTTCGGCATCGACGGCACCAGCGCGCCGAGCGCGACGCCGGCCGCCATCGCGAGGAAGATCCACAGCGTGAGGTAGCGATCCAGGAACGAGAGCTTCTTGCTGGTTGCAGGCATGGTCATCCTTTCACGGTCGGCGCTGCAGGTACTGTGCACGAGGCGGCCAAGTCGGCCAGGCCTTCGAGGTTTCGTGCGAGCTCGACGAGGGCATCGGCATTCAAGCAGTAGACGCGCGAAGTCCCGACAGCATGATCCGAGACGACTCCGGCCTGCTTGAGCGCAGCGAGGTGCTGAGAGACCGTTGACTGGGCGAGCGGGAGGCTCGCGAAGACCTCCCTGCCCGCACACTCGGGCTGAGAAGCGAGCAGTCGCACGATGCGCACGCGAGCTGGATGCGAAAGCGCTCTGGCGATCTCAGCGATGCGGTCGGCATCCACGTCGGCCTCCACGGCTCAATCGGCAATCGCCGATAGACGGTACGTTGTGCGCGCTCGCGGGTCAAGACTCCGGAGATTCGGGCTTGCGCGAAGCCTTTCGGCCACATATACTTCGACAAGTATCGAACTAAGGGAGACACCCATGGTCACCATGCGTTCTATCACCGAGACCGAGCTCGACGCCGGTCTCAAGGCGCTCGCGTCCGCCCAGCGGCGCGAGATCGTGCGCGCGCTCTCTGCGCGGTCTGACGAGTCCGGGAAGACGTGTTGCGGAATCGGCGAGGTCTGCGCGTGCAAGATCTCCGAGCGACTCGGGCTTGCGCCGTCGACCATCTCGCATCACATGGCGCTCTTGCGCGAAGCGGGTCTGGTCCGCGCTCGAAAGGAAGGGACGTGGGTGTACTACTCGCTCGACCGGGATCGGTTGCGAGAGATCGCTCGCGCCATCGCTGAGTTGTAGACCCGCCCTGCTCTCGACCACACGAAAGGGAAGGCATGGACGTCTTCGCTCCTCTGCAGTGGCTCGCCGACTGGATCACGTTCGATCTCATCGGGCTTACGGCCGACAGCCGCCTGGGCTCCGCGCTCGCATTCTTCCTCTACGACGTACCGAAGATTCTCATCTTGTTGTCCGTCATCGTCTTCCTCGTCGCGATAGTCCGGTCGTTCTTCCCGCCCGAGAAGACGCGCAAGTACCTTTCTCACTCGCGCGAATACGTCGGCAATGTGCTCGCGGCGCTCTTAGGCGTCGTCACACCGTTCTGCTCGTGCTCGGCGGTGCCGCTCTTCATCGGGTTCGTGGAATCAGGCGTGCCGCTCGGCGTGACGTTCTCGTTCCTCATAGCGAGCCCGATGGTGAACGAGGTCGCGCTCATCTTGCTCTTCGGCATGTTCGGCTGGGAGATCGCCGCGCTGTACCTCGTCTCCGGCCTGACGGTGGCGATCGTCGGCGGCATCGTCATGGGGCGGCTGGGTTTGGAAGACCAGATCGAGGACTACGTTCGGCAGATCCGCATGGGAGAGGCCGAGGTCCCGACGATGACGTGGCCCGAGCGGCTGTCGTACGCGCGCGGGTACGTCGGCGACATCGTGAAGAAGGTGTGGCCGTACATCGTGGTCGGCATCGCGATCGGCGGGTTCATGCACGGATACATCCCGGCCGATGCGCTCGCGCACATCGCCGGTCCCACCAACCCGTTCGCGGTGCCGGTCGCAGTTCTCATGGGCATCCCGCTTTACAGCAACGCCGCCGGTGTGATTCCCCTGGTGAGCGTGCTCACCGAGAAGGGCGTGGCGATGGGCACCGTGCTCGCCTTCATGATGGCGGTCACCGCGCTCTCGCTGCCCGAGTCCATCATCCTGCGCAAGGTCATGAAGCCGAAACTCATCGCCATCTACGCGGCGGTGGGATTCGTCACCATCACCGCGACGGGATACCTGTTCAACTGGGCGATACCGGCGCTCGGCCGGTAGAGGAGAGGAGCAAGTATGGTCATCAAGGTGCTCGGATCGGGTTGTGCGAACTGCCAGCGGCTCGAGGCCGTCGCGCGTGAGGCGGTGGCTCGGCTCGGCATCGACGCGGAGGTCGAGAAGGTCACCGACTTTGCGGACATCATGTCGTACGGCATCATGACGACGCCGGCCCTCGTGGTCGACGAGCAGGTGAAGCTCGCGGGGCGCGTCCCGTCCGTGGACGACGTCGTGAAGATCCTCTCAGCGGCACAGCCGTGAGCGCGAAGAGCTCTGACACGGATAGCGGCGCAACAGGACAGACGCGTGCGACCGGTTCCGGCGCGGCGAAGACGACGATCGCGTCGGGCAAGCCGATATTCGTGCTCTTTCACTCGCTGACGTGCCAGCCGTGCGTCACATCCCCACGTCGTTCTTCCTGTCGCCTGGGGCGACGTCCGTGGTCGAGGCCTACACGGGAACGATGACCGAGAGCGAGATGCGTGCGAAACTCGACGCGCTGATATCGAAGGCGAGATGATGGAGGCGCTCGCAGACAAGCTGGCTGCGGGCGTGGTCGCAGGGCCGGCGGCTTTCGCGGTGGCGTTCCTCGGAGGTCTCGTGGCCGGGTTCGGGCCGTGCATCCTGCCGATGGTGCCCGCCGTGTTCTCGGCGATCGGCGTGGCCGCTGGCGCGGTCGGCCGGGCGATCGTCATCGGGCGGTGGGCGTACTTCGCGGCGGCGGCGGTGTGCCTCGCGCTCGGCTTGCACATGCTGGGGATCGTTCAGCTTCCCATCGACCAGTTGAACGCGCTTCTCCCGGTGCGCCGGCCCGAGCGGCGCGGGCTTGCGGGCTCGTTCCTGTTCGGTATGCTGTTCGGGCTGGTAACGTCGCCCTGCTCGACGCCGATCCTGGCCGCCATCGCGACGATCGCCGCGGTGGGGCGTGACGCCGTTCGCGGCGCAGACGCGCTTGCCAAAGTGGGCGGCGTCGGCTTGCTGTTTGCTGCGGCATACCTGGTGTACATCGCGCGAATGGACGGAGAGGTCATGGGCTGCTGCTCGCCGGACAGGGAGATCTTGGTCGAGGTCAAGCGGTTGGTGGTCGACGGCACGACGTGCGAGCGGTGTGGCGATGCGTGGAACGCCGCGATCCGTGCCGTGCGTTCGCTCGAAGGCGAGCTTGCGGGCGCAGGCGTGAGCGTGCGGCTCGTCGAGCGTCCGCTGCCGCCTGAGCGCATCGACGAGTCGAACAGCGTGCTCGTTGACGGCAGGCCGGTGGAGGAGTGGCTCGCGGGCGAGGTGACAGTCGGGGTCAGCGAGTGCCCCACCTGCTCCGAAATCGTCGGTGAGCCAGCGTGCTGCAGGACCTACGAGGTGGGCGGCGAGCCAGTCGACGCGCTCGACGCCGAGGCGATCGCCCGCGCGATCCGTCAGGCCGCTGCGATGCCTGAGCCTGCGTCGCCGAGCGCGCTGCGCGTGCTCATCGTGACGACCCCGGAGTGCGGTTGAGGCGGCGCGCTCCTGTGCGACCCCGGTTCGGAGGTCATCCCGGAGGTGCCCGAGGGCTCGACTTGAGACATGCCAGGGGCGTGGCGTGCCCGCGTCATCCAAGCACGGCTCGAGTCTGAAGGCATCGAAGCGGCCGTCGAAGAGAAGAGCTTGTTCGAGCTGGCGGACGACGACCGTCACGCGGCGCTCGACGCGATGATCCAGCGGAGCGCTGAGCCGCCGTTCGTGCTGGTCGGACGCGAGCTCGCGTGCTCAGCAGGCATCGATACGCAGGCGATCGTAGAGGCTGCGAAGCGCGTGGTCGGGAGCCGGTGACGGCGCGAGGTCGCGTGCAGCGCGGGTAGGCGCCGGACGCTTTGCGTCGAGTCGTTACGCCTTGTGCGCGTCGATCATGCCCTCAGGCAGCATGGGCGTCGAGATGCCCAGCGCCTCGAACTGCTCCCGGAAGCCCTCCATCATCACCTTGAACGCGCTCAGCATGTACCGGCGCTTGAAGCAGTCGGGCAGCGCGAGCACCTCTTTGGCCTTGTGCCGGTAGAACTCCATGTAGCAGCGCGCGTGGGCCTCGTTCATCTCCTCCATGGTCATCGCGTACGGCTCCACGATCGGCGTTGCGAGGTTGTACTGCGACCAGTCGGTCACGCGGATGCGGTCCTTGTACTCCTCGTGGATGGGTGTGAACGGCATCGGCGTGATGAGCGGGAACACCGCGATGTCCGGGTTGAGCTCGATCGCCATCCGTATCGTCTTCTCGATCGACTCCCACGTCTCCGTCGGGGCGCCGATCATGAACGACGCCTCGGTGATGAGGTCGTTCTCGCGCGCCAGGTCCAACGCGCGCTTGTTCATGTCGATGGTGGTGCCTTTGTTGAAGCTCGCGAGCATGTCGTCAGTGCTCGCCTCGAGGCCCAGGTAGAGGTGGATCATGCCCGCGTCACGATACTTGTGAAGGATGTCCGCGTCCCGGATGATGTCCTCCACCCGGGTCTCCATCAGGAACTTGACTGGCATGGCCTCGGCGATGAGCATGTCGAGGATGCGCTCCCAGCGCTCGCGATCGCAGGTCGGGTACGGGTCGATGATCGTCACGAACTCGACCCCGTACTCGTACACGAGCTCGCGGATCTCCTCGATGGCCGCTTCAGGGGTGCGGGCCCGCCACTCCCCGCGCCAGAACTGCCGGTGGCTGCAGAAGGAGCAGCCCATCATGCAGCCGCGTGAGGTCAGGATCGAGGCCAGTCGGCCGAAGGGCTCGATCTTGTAATGGTACGCGTCCCATTCGAGCAGGTGCCACGCCGGCTTCACCGGGTCGAGGTCTTGGATGTGCGGCCGCATGGGCGTCGCCACCACCTCGCCGTCTCGGAGGAACGCGATGCCTCGCACGTCGTCGACGGACCCTCCCTCGTTGAGCACGCGGAAGAGCTCCTCAGCGGTCTCTTCGAGCTCGCCTCGCAACACGAAGTCGACGCGATTCTCGGGGTCGGTGAGGAGGTCGGCGTACAGGAAGGTGGGCAGCGGTCCGCCGATGAGCGTGCGGATCGCCGGGTCCACCCCTTTGGCGATCGAGAGGGCCTTGAGCGCTGCAGGGACCGTCGCCGTGCTGATGGCGCCGGTCACGGGCAAGTAGTCGAACGCCATCACGACATCGGGCCGGAACCGCTCGACCTCGGCGCGGATGTCCTCGAACGAACGGTCGGTGTTCATGGCGTCGAATATGCGGGCTTCGTAGCCGGCTTTCTCTGCGGACGCAGCGACGTACGCGAGCTGCAGCGGCGGCCACTTGCCGATGACTTGGACGCCCCAGCAGGTGTACGGCGGGACGACGAACAGGGCCTTGCTCATCCGGTTGACCTCCGGGAAGAGAGAATCAGTTCACAAGCGGATTCTAGCACGCAGAGAGGGTCACGGTCGGACGGCGAGGCGGCTGGCGGCCCAAACGCGGCGGCGGTGAGCGTTCTGTGAAGGCGGTCCGTGCTGTTCGCCGTCGCTCGTCAGGGTATGATTGCATCAGCGGCAGCTGCGCGTGCATACGCACGGGCAGCCGGGCGGGTGAGAACCGCATGAAGGGAGGCCCCGGATGGTCCGTCCCGACACCTACCGCGAGGCGCGCGCTCACCTTGCAGGTCTGAGCGACGCGGAGCTCGAGGAGCGCTTCTGGCGCCTCGCGCGCGAGGTCGTTGCGCCGCTCGTAGAGTTGGCCCGCACGCACACCTCTCCCTCGATCGAGCGGAGCGTGCTCATGCGGATGGGTGTGGACTCCGTGACGGCGCAGGCGGTCGTCGCCGAGTGCGTGACGCGCGGGCTGCTCCCCCACGGCGCTGGGCACGTGGTGCTCGTGTGCATGCGCGAGTGGGGATGCGAAGCGCCAGAGGCGGCGCGACGGCTTGCCGCCGGCGAGGGCTGGGAGATCGCCGCGGCGAAGTGGGGGGCTGAGCGATGAGCGCGGCTCCTGACGACCGCTTCGGCGCTCCGCTCCACGACCCGCCGCTCTCGCCGGACGAGAAGCTCGACGTCGAGGCGCTGCTCGACGGCCTCGACCGCTACCGGCCGCGCAGGCGTGGGTGGACGTGGCGACGGCAGCTGCCTCGCCAGCGCCTGTACGAGTTCGAGTACCACGAGACCTCCGAGCCGCTCGCGCGCAGCGTCCCGCTGCCGGCGGCTCGCTACTTCGAGAACATCGATCCGCAGCCCGACTGCGTGATCACCACCGAGATCGCCTCGGGTCGTCCCGAGGACGACGTGCGCCGGATGCGCATGGCCGCGTGGCACGGCGCCGACCACATCATGGTCATCCGCACGGCCGGGCAGTCGCACATGGACGGGCTCATCGAGGGCACTCCCGAAGGGGTCGGCGGCACGGCGGTCACGCGCAAGCAGGTGCGCTTCACGCGCCGCGCGCTCGATCTGATCGAGGACGAGGTCGGCCGGCCGATCGACTTCCACTCGTACGTGAGCGGCGTCGCAGGCCCAGAGATCGCGGTCATGTTCGCAGAAGAAGGCGTGAACGGCGCGCACCAAGACCCGCAGTACAACGTGCTGTACCGCAACATCAACATGTACCGCTCCTTCGTGGACGCCGCCGAAGCGAAGCGCGTGATGGCGCACGTCGGGATGCTGCAGATCGACGGCGCGCACAACGCGAACGCGACTGCGGTGCGGGCGTGGAAGGTGATGCCCGAACTGCTCGTGCAGCACGCGATCAACTGCGCGTACTCGGAAGCCGTCGGTATGCCGCGCGATCTGATCGCGCTCTCGACGGTGCCGCCCGATGCGCCGCCCGCTCCGTGCATGCGCATGGACCTGCCGTACGCGATCGCGCTGCGCGACCTGTTCCGCGGCTTCAAGATGCGCGCCCAGCAGAACACGCGCTACATGGAATCCGACGCGCGCGAGGCGACAGTCTCGCACGTGCTCAACATGGTGATCTCGCGGCTCACGTCTGCCGACATCCAGTCGACCATCACGCCGGACGAGGGTCGCAACGTGCCGTGGCACTACAACAACGTCGCTGCGGTGGATACCGCGAAGCAGGCGCTCGTGGGCATGGACGGGCTGCGCGAGATGGTGCGGGTCGACCGCGAGTCGCCGGAGCTCGCCTCCCGCGTCCGCGAGCTCAAAGAGCGCGCGGTGCTGTTCTTGGAGGCGATGCTTCGGGACGGCGGCTACTTCGCCGCGGTCGAGCAGGCGTACTTCGTGGATTCCGGCGAGTACCCGGAGACGAACGACGACGGCATCGTCCGCACGAGCGACGGCGGCGTCGCTGCTGGAACGATCGTCGAGCGGGCCGAGGACTACCTCGCGCCCGTGTGCGCTCACTTCGGCGAGAACCACCTCGAGCTGCTCGCTGGGTTCGCCGGAGGCGAGGCGGCGGTGCGCGGCGAGGCGGCGCCGTGCGCCGTCATCGGCGGCTGCACGCTGTGCGACGACACCAAGGTGCCGTACGCCGACGAGCTCGACCCCGAGGACAACGCCGAGAGGCGCTTGGCCGCGACGCGCGAGCTGCGCGAGCGCGGCCTCATCAAGCCCGAGGTGGAGTGGACGGGCGACGGCATCGTCGTCGTCACGATGTTCCTGCCGGCGGCCGAGCCGGTCGCGAAGGCCGCGGCGCTCGAGATCGGGCGTGCGATGAACCTCGACGACTGCGAGGTCGTGCACAGCAGGGTGATGCACCCGGCGGAAGGCACGCTCATCGAGCTCAAAGGGCGGCTGGACGTCGCCGTGGACCCCGCGACGCTCGTCGTCCCGGAGCCGCCGGAGGTCCTCTCGGACGAGGAGATCCGGGCGTTCGTGCGCGAGCGCGGCGTGCGCGCGGTCGCCGCGACCGTCGGCGAGGACGAGCACTCCGTGGGGATGCGCGAGATCATCGACATCAAGCACGGCGGGCTCGAGAAGTGGGGCTTCGCGGTGACCTACCTCGGCACGAGCGTGCCGGTCGACAAGGTGCTCGACGCGGCGATCGAGCACGCGGCGCAGGCCGTGCTCATCTCGACGATCATCACGCACGCGGACGTCCACCGCGAGAACATGCGCAAGTTGGCCGACCTGGCGGTCGAGAAAGGCGTGCGCGACCGGCTGCTGCTCATCGCGGGCGGCACGCAGGTCACCGATGCCATGGCGCGCGAGTGCGGGCTGGACGCCGGGTTCGGCCGCGGCACGCACGGGCACGAGGTCGCGAGCTTCATCGTCCGCGCGCTTGAGAAGCGCGAGCAGGCGGGCTAGCGGCTCCCGCGGAGCGCCGCTGCGACCTCCCGCAGCCTCCGCTCGAGCAAGCCGCGCACGAAGCCGACCGCCTCCTCGCGCTCGCGTTCGTCGAGGCAGTCGACCTTGTTCAACACGAAGAACAGGCGCGGCATGCGATCGACGACCTGGCGGAGGAACTCGACCTCGGCTTCGGTGATCGGCGGGTCGGCCGAGACCACGAAGATCGCGGCGTCGCAGTGCGGCAGGAAGTTCAGCGTGGCCTCGGTGTTGTGCTTGTACGTCGAGCCGATGCCAGGCGTGTCGATCAGCACGGCGCCGGAGGCGAGCACCGGCGCAGGGTGGTGCACCGTGACGTGCTCGACGTCGAGCACGTTGTGCGGGTTGCGCTCCTCGGTGACGAACTCCGCGAGGCGGGACCGCAGCTCCTCAGCGCGAGCGGCGAGCGCGTCGAGCGCAGCGTCAAGGACGCTCGCTTGAGCGCCGCGCGGGCGCCGCGCGGGTGCGGTATCATGCGGGCGCCGCATGTCAGCCGGCAGGCACCCAGCGGCTCGACCCTGACGGGAGGGCTTGCTGGTGCTGCGCGATCTTCTTGCCGACGGCGGCGTCCTGCTGGCGCCGTCGTGCGAGGACGGCTGGTTCGGCGGGACGTGGCTGCTCGGCTTGCGCGCACGCGCAGTCGAGGGCGCGTCGACGTTTGCGAGCGTGGCGCGCGTGCTCGAGGCGGTCTTCTGGGGAGGCGGCGACGAGGCCACGGTCGCCGTGCTGCCGTACGACGGAGCACCGAGCGCGTTCGTCGTCGAGCGGCTGGAGCCGGTGACGCCCGACGTGCTGGGGCCCGCGCTTTCCGGCGGCGACCCGCTTCTGGACGAAGCGGCGTTCGACCTCGACGGTGCCGCGTTCCGCGCGGCGGTCGAGCGGCTGCAAGAGCGCATCCGGGCAGGCGACGTGTACGTCGCGAACCTCACGGCGCGGCTCACGGGCCGGCTCGCCTGCGACGTGCCCGCCGGGTTCTCGACGCTTCACGCGCGCGGGGCGGGCGCGATGTCGGCCCTCGTGGCGACGCCGGGGGGACTCGTGCTCGCCTCGGTCTCGCCCGAGCGGTTCGTGCGCCTGCGCGACGTCGGAGACGCGCTCGCCCTCGAGGTCTGGCCGATCAAGGGCACGCGGCCCCGGGGGCGGACGCGAGCGCAGGACGCGGCGCTCGCGCGCGCTCTCTCGCGGGACACGAAGGAACGCGCCGAGCATGCGATGATCGTCGACCTGGAGCGCAACGACGTCGGCCGGGTCGCGGTGCCTGGCTCGGTGGCGGTTCGGCCGAGCACGTCGGTCGTTCCGACGCCATACTGCTGGCAGATGGTGTCTGCGGTGCGCGGGCTCGTCGCGCACCGCACACCGCTCGCGTCCGTCCTGGAGTCGCTCTTCCCGTGCGGCTCGGTGACAGGCGCCCCTAAGCGGGCCGCGATGCGGATCATCGCCGGCCTCGAGGCGACGCCGCGCGGCGCGTACTGCGGGTCGCTCGTCGTGGCGCGCCGCGGCGAGATCGACTCGTCGGTGCTCATCCGGACGCTGGAGGTCCGCCCGGACGGCTCCGCGGCGTGGGGCGCCGGGTGCGGCGTCACCATCGAAAGCGACCCAGCCGGCGAGTGGCGGGAGACGGTCTTGAAGGCCGCGCCGGTGCTCGGCTCGGCCGCGGCCGTGCTTGGCGGGGAAGCTGTGCGCTCAGCGTGATACGCTGCCACAAGCAGGCTTCGTCCGGAGGGAGCGGATGCCGTGGGAGCGCGCCAGGTAGACGCCCTCGTCGCTGAGATCGGCTCGACCACCACCGTGGTCTCGGCTTTCGACGGTCTGTCAGGCTGGCCGGCCACGCGTCCGCGGCTCGTAGGGCAGGGCGTCGCCGCTACGACCGTCGAGGCCGGCGACGTCGGCGTCGGGCTTGCCGCGGCGCGCGCGGCGCTCGAGGAGCAGACCGGCCCGCTCGACCCGCGGATCACGCTCGCCACCTCTTCGGCCGCCGGCGGCCTGCGGATGACCGTGCACGGGCTGACGGAGCGGATGACCGCGCGGGCGGCGCACGAGGCCGCGCTCGGCGCAGGGGCGGTGGTCAAGCTCGTGACGGCCGGCCTGCTCACGGAGCGCGACCTGGAGCGCATCGAGGCCGCACGGCCCGCCATCGTGTTCCTCGCAGGCGGCGTCGAGGGGGGAGACACCGAGACCGTGCTCGCGAACGCGCGCGCCCTCACGGGGCTCTCGCAGCGCCCCGCGGTGATCTATGGCGGCAACTCCGCGGTCGCGGACGAGGCACGCGCCGTCCTTCAGGCCGCCGGCTTCCGCGTCTACGTCACCCCCAACGTCTACCCGGCCGTCGACGAGCTCGCGGTAGAGCCCGCGCGGCGCATCATCCACGACGCCTTCGAAGCGCACATCACGCATGCGCCAGGCATGGAGCGCATCGCGGAGTTCGTGCAGGGGAGGATACTCCCGACGCCAGGCGCCGTGCTGCTGGCCGCCGAGGCGCTCGCAGAGCGGGCCGGCGACCTCGTCGTCGTCGACGTGGGCGGCGCCACGACCGACGTGCACTCCGTCACGGGCGGGAGCCCCGAGCTGGCAAGCCTTTCGACCGAGCCTGAGCCGCGCGCGAAGCGCACGGTCGAGGGCGACCTCGGCACCTTCCGGAGCGCTGAGACCACCGCGATGCTGCTGCCCAAGGCCGAGCGCCCCGATCCGCTGCCTCCCGCGCTGCCAAAGACGCCGTCGCAGGTCGCGGCAGCAGCGGTGCTCGCGCGAGTCGCGACGGCGACCGCTTTGGCGCGCCACGCCGGGCGCTTCGCGCACCTGTACACGCCGCGCGGCCGGCAGACCGTCGTGCGCGGCCGGGACCTCACGGCGTGCCGCCTGGTCATCGGCACCGGCGGCGGCCTGGTGCGGTTGCCGGGCGGCGAAGAGGCGCTGCGCGCAGCGCTCGCGCGGCCGAACGACGAGCGGCTGCTGCCTCCTGCGGACGCGGAGGTCGCGCTCGACCGCAGCTACCTGCTCGCGTGCAGCGGCGCGCTGCTTGCGGCGTTCGAGTCCGGTGCGGTCGTGGAGCTCATGTTGGCGAGCACGGGACTGCGGCTGTAGCCGCCTAGCGGGAGTCTTCCGGCCCGCAGGCGTCGCCGCGGGCCGGGACCCCTACCCCCCGATGCCGAATGCCCGCGCGATGGAGATGATCGCCGGCCCGAGGATGATGATCATCGTGACCGGCAGGATGCAGAGCACCAGCGGGAACACCATCTTCACCGGCGCCTTCTGCGCCTGCTCTTCGGCGCGCTGACGCCGTTTCGTGCGAAGCTCGGTGGCCTGCGTGCGCAGCACGCCGGCGATGCTCACGCCGAACACGTCGGCCTGCACGATCGAGCTCGCGAAGGTGGCGACCTCGGGCACCGAACAGCGCTCGCTCAAGCGCTTGAACGCGTCCGCCCGCGGCAGCCCCGCTTGGATCTCCCCGAGCATGCGGGCGAACTCCTCGGCCAGCGGCCCAGACGAGTTCTGCACCAGCTTCGCGAGCGCCGCGTCGAAGCCCAGTCCCGCTTCGACGCTGATCGTGAGCATGTCGAGCAGGTCGGGCAGCGCGAGCTGGATCGCCTTCTGCCGCGCTGCTTGGCGCTGGCGTATCACGAGGTCGGGTGCGAGGAATCCGAGCGCGGCCGCGGCTGCGGCGGCGAGCAGCGCGCCCCGCGACGGCGTGCTGCCGAGAGCAGTCGCGATCAGCAGAAGGACGCAAATCGCGGCCGCGGGCAGCAGCTTGAGCCCCAGGACCGCCTCTGGCTCCACGCCGGGCATCCCCGCGGCGTCGAGCCGGGCGCGGAGCCGGCGGAAGTAGGGCGCCGGAGCGAGCGCTCCAACGCCATGCGCCAACGCGCGTCCGAGCGGCTTGACGACCCGCTCGGTGAACGGCAGCAGCTGCGGTTCGACCTCGGCCGCGGCGCGAGCCTCGTACTCGCCGAGCTGCTGGAGGCGACGGCGGATGCGGCGCTGCTCGCCGAAGAACACGTCCAGGAACGCATAGGCGGCCAGTGCCACGGCGCCGCCTGCCAAGGCCGGGGCGAGGATCTCTGACACCTCACACCTCCACCGTCATGACGCGGTTCAGCCACACGATGCCGACGACCATGAGCACGACTGCGATCGCCGACATCGCCCACCCAGTCGGCGTCGTGAACAGAAGCGACATGTAGCCCGGGTTGATGACGAGGAGCGCGACGAGCTCCACGAACGGGAGCGCGATGAGCACGATCGCGGAAAGCCGCCCCTCTGCCGTGAGCGCCCGCACCTGGCGGCGGGTCTGTGCGCGCTCGCGCATCGTGCGAGCCACGATGTCGAGCACCTCGGCGAGGTTGCCGCCGACGTCGCGCTGGACTGCTATGGCGGCCACCGTCCAGCGGAAGTCCTCGCTGCCGAGCCGCTCGGCCATCTTCTCGAGGGCCTGCTCGACGGGGATGCCGAGCCGGGCCTCCGCCTGGGCCCGTGCGAACTCCAGAGAGGCTGGAGGAGCGGACTGTTCCACCACGAGACCGATCGCCTGCTGCAGCCCCCATCCGGCTCTGAGCGAGCCCGCGATCAGGTCGAGCACGTCGGGCAGCTGCTCTTCGAACGCCTCACGCCGCTTGTGGATCGCGGAGTCCAGCCATGCGAGCGGCACGAACGCCGCCAGCACCGCCACGGCGACCCCGACGACCAGAGCGCCGGTCGCGAGCGCCGCCAGGGCGCCCGCCACGACGACGCCGAGCACGTGCAACGCGATGAACTCGGCCGGCCGGATGGCGAGGCCCGCTTGTTGCAGGCGCTCGGCGAACATGCGCGTGAAGCCGCGACGGCCGGCGACCTCTCCGATGGCGTCGACGAGACGTGACTGGAAGCCGGCGCTGTCAGGCGAGCTCCGCCGCACCTCTTCCGCCGCCTGGTCGTAGAACGCCAGGCGGTCGAGGCGGGTGCGTGACGGCGTGAGCAGGCTCGCCAGGGCGGTCGCACCGAACGCGACCGAGCCGAACACCGCGAGCGCCGCGGCCGCGAGGAGCAGCGGCGCCGGCTTGCCGGGGCGTATGCCAGGGTCGGCCGGGGGAGCGCCTGAGTACAGCGGGTTGGGCACCACGATCGAGCCGGCGGCTGTCCACGGCCCGGCCGAAGCCCGCACCTGCACGTCGAGGTCCTTCGTCCGCGGTTCGCGGCTCTGGAAGACGACCGTCCACACGTTCGCGATCTCGGTCGCGAGGCCCCGGTAGATCTCGAGCAGCTCCGCCGAGTCGTTCGTCTGAAGCAGCCGGCCGCTCGTCGCGCGAGTCACGGCCCGCAGCGCCTTCGGGTCCCATTCCTTGGTCTGAAGCACGACTGCGTACACGGGTGCTCCGGCGTTCGTGAGGGCGCGGACCGCAGCGTCGAGGGAGCTCGCGCTCACGGTGTCCCCGCCGTCCGAGAGCAAGACGATCACGGGTCGGCCGCCGTCAGCGTCGCGCGCGAGCCGGGCCGCGTGCCCGAGCGCGTCGTAGAGCGCGGTCTCGCCGGCGGCGCGCAGGCCGTCGACGAGGGCGGCAAGCGCAGCCCGGTCCGTCGTGAACTCCGAGACCGTCCGGGCGGAGTCGGAGAACGTCACGAGCGCGACCGTGTCGTCAGGCCCCATCCCTTCGATGAACGCCCGGGCCGCGGCCTTGGCGTCTTGCAGCGCGCGCCCCGCCATGCTGCCGCTCGTGTCGAGCACCAAGACGGCGCGGACCGGTTGCTCCGATGCGGGCTCCGTGCCCGCGGACACGACGTCGACCGCCTCGCCGTTCTCGGTCACCGTGAAGCGGACGTCGTCGCGGCCTGCAGCTTCTGCGGGGAGGGCCACTTCGAGCGCGACGTCCGGGTAGGGGCCAGTGTCTGCGCCCGTGATGGCGAGCGCGCCTTCAGGGCCCGGCTGAGCCCCGGCTCCCGGAGCGGGAAGCACCAGGGCGACCGCCGCCAATGCCGCCGCCAGCCACCGAGCCGTCCGCCGTCCGGCCACGCCGTCACCTCCTCGCGGGGGGTTCGTACGCGAAGACCTCGGCGGGGACGTGGATGCCCAGGTCCTCGAGCTTCGTCATGAACTTCGGGCGAAGCCCGGTGCTCTTCAGCACGCCGAGGAACCGTCCGTTCTCGTCCACGCCCATCGAGAAGTCGTAGTAGAAGATGTCCTGGAGCACGATCGTGTCGCCCTCCATGCCCTCGACCTCGGTCACCTGCACCACGCGCCGCGAGCCGTCGCGCAGCCGCTGCAGATGGACGATGAGGTCGAGCGCGGAGGCCATCTGCTCGCGGATCGCGCGCACGGGGAGGTCGAAGCCGCTCATCAGCACCATCGTCTCGAGGCGGGCGAGCGAGTCGCGGGGGCTGTTGGCATGGATGGTCGAGAGCGAGCCCTCGTGGCCGGTGTTCATCGCCTGCAGCATGTCGAGCGCCTCGGCGCCGCGCACCTCGCCGACGATGATGCGGTCGGGGCGCATGCGCAGCGCGTTGCGCACCAAGTCGCGGATGGTGACCTCGCCTTTCCCCTCGATGTTCGGCGGCCGCGACTCGAGCCTAAGCACGTGCTCCTGCCGCAAGCGCAGCTCGGCTGCGTCCTCGATCGTGATGATCCGCTCGTCGCCAGGCACGTAGGCCGAGACCACGTTCAGCAGCGTCGTCTTGCCGGTGCCGGTGCCGCCGGAGATGAGCACGTTGAGCTTGCCGCGGACGCACGCCTGAAGGAACTGCGCCAGCCGCCGGTCGAGCGTGCCGAAACCGATGAGGTCCTCGACGGTGTACGGCTCTTTCGAGAACTTCCGGATCGTGAGCATCGGCCCGCCGATGGCGAGCGGATGGATGACCGCGTTGACGCGCGAGCCGTCCGGCAGGCGTGCGTCGACCATCGGCGAGGACTCGTCGATCCTGCGCCCCACGGCCGACACGATCTTGTCGATGACCTGCAGCAAGTGCTCCTCGCTCAAGAACCGGACGTCAGTGCGATAGAGCTTGCCGTAGCGCTCGACCCACACCGTGTTCGGGTCGTTCACCATGATCTCGGTGATCTCCGGGTCTTCGAGCAGCGGCTGCAGCGGCCCGTAGCCGAGCACGTTGTGGACGACGTCGGCCATGACGGTGGCGCGCTCGGCGGCCGACAGCGGGACGTCTTGCTCCGCGAGAAGCTCGATGAGCTTGTGCTCGAGGGTGCGCCTAAGCGAGCTTTCGTCGGTCGTGCCGGCGACGATCTCCGGTCCGAGCTCCTCGACGAGCAAGAAGTGCAGGTCGCGGACGATCGCATCGCGGTCGGTCTGCTCGCTGCGGCGTGCAGGCTCCGGAGCGACCACGACTCGGCCGTTGGCAGCGTTCTCCAAGCGTTCTCTGAGCGACATCTCAGCTCCTCGTCCGTACGCGGTCTGCAACGTGCTTCGCCAGGTCGGTGAGCGCGCGAGCGACTGCGGAGCGCGGAGCGTCCAGCACGACAGGCGCTCCGCGGTTCACTGAGCGCGGCACGAGCCGGTCGCTCGGGATGCGCGCGACGATCGGCGCCGGCAGGCTCTTCTCGACCTCGCCGACGTCCAGCCACACCTTGCTGTCGGCGCGGTTGAGCACGAGCGAAGCCAGTCCGCCGCCATATCCCAGCTGGGCGAGCTTCTGCAGCGAGACGCGGGTGTTTTTGATGCTCGCGACGTCCAGCGTCGCGACGGCTAGCACTTCGTCGCTCCGGTCGATCGCCGAAAGCACCACGTCGTCGAACGAAGCCGCGGTGTCGATCACGATGACCTCGCAGATGCGTGCCAGCATGTCGAGCAGCGTGCCGACGCGGCTCGCCGTGACGACCTCGGCGTCTTCCGGCCGCACGGGAGCGAGCAGCACCTCGAGTCCCGAAGAGTGCTTGGTCAGGTACGCGCGCAAGAGCTCGCCATCGAGCCGGTCGAAGCTCTGCACGGCGTCGTAGACCGTCCGCTCCGGCTTGAGGTCGAGCATGATGGCCGCGTCGCCGAACATGAGGTCCAGGTCGACGAGGATCGTCGACAGCCCTATCGACGCGAGCGAGACGCCGAGGTTGCACGCGATGACGGACTTGCCGACGCCGCCTTTCGTGCTGAAGACGGTGAAGACCGCCGCTCGGGGCGGCACGGCTGCCGCCTGCTCCTCGGCGCGTCTGCCCGCGCTCGCCGCCTCGCGCACGGCTGCTGCGACTTCAGCCCACGAGCCGTCGAGGGGAACCACGTCGTGGACGCCGCGTCGCATGGCTTCGCGGACGGCGTCCAGCGTCACCGCGTTTTGCACGACGACGACCCGCGCGAGACAGCCGCGGCCCGGGATGCGCTCAGCGAATGCGAGGCATGAGCCGTAGTCGAGCGAAGGCCCGAGCACGACGACGTCGGGTGCCGCCGCCACGACGCTCGCGTCTGCGTCGTCGAGCGTCGCCGTCTCATCGACGTCGATGCCTTCGATCGAGCCGAGCGTGGCGCGGGCCTGCGACCGGAACCTCGCATCGCCGTCTACCAAGAGCACGCGCGGCATGGCGCCTCCTACTCGAAGATGCTCTTCAGCGTGCGGCCGCTGACAGCGGGGATGTCGGTCGTCGTTGGCGGCAGGAGCGACAACCACACAGAGCCCTGCTCCTCGGCGAACACCAGCTTGACGACGTCTGCCGGCGCGAGCGCCAACGTGACCGTCGGCACGGTTCCGGAGCCGCTCCGCGACGACGAACCCGCCAAGCCGCGGCCGGTCTGCTGCTCTTCGATCTGTTCCGGCACCAGACGGCCGTTCACCGCGAGCACCTTGGCCTTCGGGAGCAAGACCCGCGTCTCCGGCTGCTTGCCGTCCGGGCCAGGGTCGAACGTCGCCACCACCATCACCGTGTCGCCTGGCTTGAGCGAGCCGCTGACGCACGTCACGTCGTCGGCGGGGATGGAGACGGCGACGAGCCCCTCCGGGATGCTGTACGCGATGCCCGCTTGGGTGGCATATGCGAACTTCGAGCGGGTGATCTGCTCGCCGGCGCTGACGTCCACGGCGAGCACCTGTCCTTCGATGGCCGCGAGCGAGGAGACCGCGTCCTCGGCGACGTAACGTCTCGGAATGGCCCGCGTCTCCAGCACCTTCGAGCGCGCCAGCTCCTCGGCGGTCGCGCCGCGCGACGCGGCCTTCACGGCGACGAGCACCTCGACCGGCTCGGCTTCGCGTGCGAGCCGAGCGGACGCGGACTTGAGGTACTGCGCCGCGAGGACTGCGGCGATCACCCCCAGCACGACCGCCGCTCCTACGATCAGCCCCCGGTGCCTCATCGGTCCCTCCCTCCACCACGTGCGGGCATGCTACTGCGGCGTCACGAGCCGCACGGTCTCGATGTACAGTCCGTCTGGCGGCGTGTCCGAGATCGCGTCAGACGGCGACGCGTACTCGATGAAGCGGCCGATGATCGCCTCTCCGCTCAAGTCCGAGCCGGGCTCGATGAAAAACGCGGCAAAGCTCACCACCCGAAGCGGCGTCTGACCTGTCACGTACTGCATCTTCTCCATGACAGGCACGTAGACCACCCGCCGCGTCGGCGGACGCCCGAGCGCCTCCCACTGCGCGAAGGTGAGCGTGTCGCCTGCGAAGCGCGCTTTGAGCGCATCTTCGGTCTTCGGGCCGGACAGGTTGCCCGTCTCGGTCCAGATCGTGTCGCCGATGTGGATCACATACGGGAAAGGCTCAGCGAGATAAAGGTAGTAGTTCGTGGTGGAGGACTTGATGGGGTACTCGCTCGGGTCCTGCGGATTGCGCCAGTTCGGCGGGTGCTTGATGGTTGCGAGGTCGATCGCGCAGAAGTTGCCGACCTCAGCTCCGCCTCCGACGACCTTGAGGGGGTACTGCACGCCGTACTGGTAGTCGTTGAGCCTAACGGTCACCTGCACGGCTGAGCCTGGGCTGATGTAGTCGTCGAGGATGACGTCCGCAATCGGGTAGGTGGGCCGACGTACGAGCAGCGCCGCGACACTGTTGAGCGTGGTCTTGTCGACCTTGAGGTCATCGACGAGGAAGACCGTCTTGATCTTGTCGATGCTCGGGACGGTCAGGATAGTCTGCCAGACCCCTGGTGAGGTCTCTGTGAATTTCCAGTTGCTCTTACCGTCGAACCGCACGCTCGGCTCGTAACCTTTGCCGCTGCCCACCGTGCGCACCGTCAGTCTCACGCTGCCGCTGCCGGAAGTGGCGACGTATCGGTCGAGCGAGACGTCGAGGATCGGCGAGTCTGCAGGCAGCACGAGCACGCGAGCCGCGCCCTCGACGGGCTCCGGCACCCCGTTGGGGTACTCGCTCGTGCCGTCCGGGTACGCGGTCTGGTCGTTGTACGCGATGACGTCGACTTGATAGCCGCTGGTCGAGGGCGTCGTGGGAACCGGGACGGCGCCCCGCCAAACGCCGCCGCCCATGTCGGTGAGCGCCACCTCGGGACCGCCTGCGACCCGCACCGCGATGCGGCTCGCGTGTATCACCGGCACCGACCACGGCACCACGCCGCGCAGACCCGTCAGATACGCGACCTCAGCGCGCGCCGTGGCAGCGACCGGGATGTCCTCGCGTCCCATGATCCGCGAGAAGAATGCCGGCGCCTGCTTCTCGACCGTCACTTGCACGTAGTCGGCGCCGACCTCGGTGTCAGGCGGCTCCATGCGCATCGCCAGGCCGTCCGCCGGAGGCCTGGCGTTGCGCTGCGCATACTCTTCTGCCACCGAGAGCACGCGCGCGTCGCTCGCGCCCGCGATCAGCTCGCGGCATCCCGCGAGCGCGGCGGCGTCGGCGGCGCTCTGCAGCTGCCGCCGGACGGAATAGGCGTAGCCGATGTCCACCGCGAAGGCGGCCATGATCACGAGAAGGCTGAGCGTGATCGCAACGACGGTCGCTGAGACCCCGTCGTCGTCGTGCGCGAGCTTGCGGAGCCAGGGCACGGAAGACATCTCTATCACTCGATCCTCATCACTGCGGTGCTGCTGAGCGAGAACGTGCCGGTCGAGCCGAACAGCGTCTCCATGAGCGGAGCGAAGAGCGGGACTGCGTGCCGGACAGTCACGGTGGCCGGGTTGCCGACGTCGCCGATGCTGGGATTCGCGGGGCTCACGTCGATGTCCGCGTCGGTGAGCTCCATGCCGGGCGCAGCGCGGGCGACGACGTACCGCACCGTCCCCGGGGCGCCCACCGATCCCGCCGGGTGCTCGAGCGCCGCCCAGCGCGCGCCTTCACGCGCTGCGTGCGTGAGCTCGACCCACTGGTAGAAGAGGTAGCCGAATTGGATCACACCCACCAGGAGCGTGACCAGCGCAACCGACACGAGCGCGAACTCCACCGCCGAGGCGCCCGTGTCGCGTCCGGGCATGAGGCCGAAGCGCATGGAAGGCACCTCCGGGACGTCGGGTCTTCAGGAGCGGGCCGGGATTGCGGCAGGCGGGGCGAGGCCTCGGCCAGGTCCCGCCTGCCGAATCGTCCCTACCTCCCCGGCAGCGCGTCGACGACCGTCTGGAAGAGTGCGTTGAGCTGGTCGCCGAGCGCGAACACCACAAGGATGATCGCCACGGCGATCCCTGCGACCATGATGCCGTACTCGACGGCGGTCGCGCCCTCCTCGCGCTTCAACGCAGCGAGGACCCGATAGTACAGTGCGTGCATCATCGTTCTGACACCCCCTGGTCCGACACCGCTCCGCACACGCACTGCTAGCATTCCCGCGCCGGCGTGCGTGCGCTGTCCCCCGTCAGGGTGATGGCCGGATGATTCTCTCTCCGCCGAACGGCTATCCGTCGATGCTGACGAGCCCTCGCCGGACCGCCTCGAGCACCGCCTGCGCCCGGTCTGGCGCGCCGAGCTTGTGCAGGATGCGGCTGACGTGCGTCTTCACGGTCGCTTCGGACACCCACAGCGCGTGTGCGATCTGGTGGTTGGTCATCCCGCGCGCCATGAGGTCGAGCACCTCGTGCTCGCGGGCAGACAGCCCCGGGTCGTCCGGCTCCGTAGCGTGGGGCGCGGCGATCACCCGCTTGGCGATGGCGGAGTCCAGCACGGTCGCGCCCTGCACGGCGCTGCGGATGGCGTGGAGCACCGAGTCGGGGCTCGAGTCCTTCATGAGGTAGCCGGCAGCGCCGGCGCTCAGCACGCCGAAGATCTCCTCGTCCTCGTCGTAGCTGGTGAGCACCACCACGCGGACGTCAGGCCAGCGCGCGCATATCTCCTCGCACGCCTTGACGCCCGACATCCCCGGCATGTGGAGGTCCAGCAGGACGACGTCAGCACCGACGTTCTCGAGCGCGCGCAAAGCGTCTTCGCCTGTGCAGGCTTCTCCCACGACGCGCAAGTCCGGCTCTTCCTCGATGACCGTCTTGAGCGCGAGCCGGACGAGCTCGTGGTCGTCGACGATGAGCACGCGGACGCCCGTCATGCCTCGCTCCTCTTCGCCAGCGGGACGAACGCCCGCACCGTGCATCCGCCGTGCGGCGCAGCGTCGATCCGGACCGAGCCGCCGAGCGCTTCCGCGCGCTCGCGCATGGTCCGTAAGCCGTGTGTGGTGCCGGGCGCCTCACGGGTCTCCGCTTCTAGCGGCGAGAAGCCGTTGCCGTTGTCGGCCACGGTCAGACACGCGGCGTCGTCCGAGCACTCTAGGACGACCGAGATGCGAGCGGCGTCGGCGTGGCGCAGCGCGTTGGACAGCGCCTCTCGCGCGATGTGGTAGAGGCATGCTTCGACGTCGCCGGGCAGGCGGGTCGCATCGCCCGATTCCCGTATGTCGATCTCCGGGCCGATGTCCCCGACCGTCTCGCGGACCCAGTAACGCAGGGCCTCGGTGAGGCCGAGGTCGCGCAAACGAGCGGGCCGGAGATCGTAGATGTAGCGTCGCACCTCCGCCATGCTCTCGTGCAGCTGTTCTTGGATCTCCTCGAGCCGGTGGGCCACCAGCTCGGGGTTTCGGGCGAGCGTGCGGCGACACAAGTCGATGCCGAGCGAGATCGAGAACAGCGACTGCGCGATGCCGTCGTGCATCTCCCGGGCGATGCGCTCCCGCTCGGAGGCGAGCAGCGCGTACCGGCTCTGCTCGGCGAGCCTGGCGTTGGCGATCGAGGCCGCCGCGAACGTGGCGAGCACGCTCAAGAACGCGGTGTGCTCGCCGGTGAGCTGGTGTCCGAGGCTGTTGGTGGCCACGAGGACGCCGAGGGGCTCGTCGTGCGAACGCACCGGGACGGCGAGCAGCCACGCGCGAGCACCGTCGAGCGTTCTTGCGATCGGGGCCTTGCGCTCGATCGTCTCGGCGGCGAGCGACGGCATCTCGTGGAGCCACCACTCTTCAGGGTGTTGGCTTCTGGACCCCCGGACCACCACGTCGCTCTCGCGGATGGGGTCGTCCGGATAATCTGCAGGGTGCAAGCACAAGACGACCTTCTCGCTTCCGGTGAAGCGGCGCGCCTCTTCGGCGACGGCGGCAAGCGCGCTTCTGACGTCTGGGGCGGCCGATACCGATGCTGCTGCAGAGTCGAGGGCCTCGATGAGCGCCGCGAGGCGCGAGGATTGGCGCGGCAGCAACGCCGGAATCGCGACGTCGCGTTGCAGAAGGCGCCGCGCGGATGCGATGAACGACCGGTCTTCCGCCACCTGGTGCACCACCCCTCGCCGTGCACGATGGCACATACTGATTATGCGCCGACGCGCCCTTTTCAGCCGCAAAACGGGTCATGTCTGCGACGAAAGGGGGCTGACTTGGCGCGAACGGCGTACACTGGCCGCAGGACTGGCAGGACGGGAGGTGTCATGCGCGGCGATCCGAGGGTAGTCGTCGATCTTGCGGCCATCGAGGGCAATGCGCGGCGCGTGGCCGATGCGCTCGGCGGCCGGGAGGTCGTCGGCGTCACCAAGGTCGCCTGCGGGTCGCCGGAGATCGCGCGCGCGATGCTCGACGGAGGCTGCGCTGCGATCGGCGACTCCCGTCTCGCCAACATCGCTCGGATGCGCGAAGCCGGCATCCGAGCGCCCTTCTGGCTCTTGCGGCCGATGCCGCCCGAGGCCGCCGATGAGGTCGTGCGTCTCGCAGACGTCTCGCTGCAGTCGGAGGCCGCGACGCTGGCCGCGCTTGAGGAGGCTGCGCGCCGGGCCGGCGTCCACCATCGAGTCGTGGCGATGGTCGAGCTGGGGGACCTGCGCGAAGGGATGCCCGAGGGGCTGCTGCCCGATTTTGTGCGGCTCGCTGCGCGGTTGCGCAGCGTAGACCTCATCGGCGTCGGAGCGAGCCTGACGTGCTTCGGCGGTGTCGTCCCGGACGCCGAGAACCTCGGGCGCCTCGTCCAGCTGACGGAGGCGGCGGAGGCGATCGTCGGCCGCAGGCTGCTCGTCAGCGGCGGCATGTCGTCGTCGCTCGATGCGCTCCTGTTGGGCGAGCTGCCTGACCGCGTCGACAACCTCCGCATCGGCGAGAGCATCATCCTCGGCGTGAGCACGGTGACGCGCACGCCGATCCTCGGCCTTCGGACGGACGCGGTCACATTGGAAGCGCCCGTCGTCGAGGTCGCCCGCAAGCCGAGCGTCCCTGTCGGGCGCGTCGCGCAAGACGCATTCGGACGGATTCCGTCGTTCGCGGATCGCGGCGAGCGGCTGCGGGCCATCTGCGCGGTCGGCAGGCAAGACGTCGTGCCGGAAGGGCTTATGCCGCTCGACGAAGGCGTGGAGATCCTCGGCGCTTCGAGCGACCACCTCGTGCTCGACGTCGAAGCGATGCCCCAGCCGCCGGCGATCGGAGACCGCCTGCGGTTCCGCCCGACCTACGCCGCTACGCTCGCGCTGTTCACCTCGCCATACGTCGAGAAGCGCTTCGTGTGACCGGCCGTGTCAAGAAAACCGGCCGCGGACGCTTGAAACGGCGCCAGCCCGGGCACATTCGCAGTATCTGCAGATCGCCAGGGTGGGAGCGCCTCTTCTCTAGCACGCCGAGAAGCGCCCTTTCGCCGTGGCATCAGGGTGGGAGGGTGATGCGTATGGCAGGCTCATGGCGGAAACCGACTGCCGTCGTCGCGGCTCTGGTGCTGGTGCTGGCTCTCGCGGTGCCGAGCACCGGGCTCGCGGCGGCCAAGTCCAAGCACGCGCCGGCCACAGGGCTTCGGCCGGCGGTGGCGTCCTATTCCGAGGACGCGTTCGAGCAGGATGACACCACGGCTACGGCCAAGGTGTTCAATCCGGCCGTGTACGGCAACACGTGGACGTCGAACCGCACGATCCACGGGTACGGCGACGAGATCGAGGACGGCGGCGACTGGGTGGCTATCACGGTCGACACCACGGGCACGCCGATCTGGGTCGAGACCGAGTACGTCAGCGGATACTACGACTCGTACTTGAGGCTGTATGACGCCAACGGCACTCAGGTAGACGCGAGCGATGACCACGAGGTATGGTCGGACACGTACTCGTCGAACATCTACTACGAGTGCCCCGCTCCCGGCACGTACTACCTCGCCGCGGAGCCGTACGACTACGAGTACTACCCATACGCCTACAAGCTCCACATCACAGTCGGCGACGCGCGCCGCGTGTGGGGTGCGAACCGCTACGCGACTGCGGCCAACCTCTCAAAGGTGATGTGGGACAACACCCAGAACCCGTGGTACGGAATCGGCTCTGGGCCTGGCTGCGTCGTGGTGGCAAGCGGCCTCAACCCGGCGGATGCGCTCGCCGGCGGCGCGCTGGCGGCCTCGATGGACGGCGTCTTGCTGCTCACGAATCCCACGTCGCTCTCGCCTGAGACGAAGGCAGAGATCCTGCGCGTGACGGAGTCGCTGTTCTGGAACGAAGACCACGTCAAAGTCTACGTTCTCGGCGGGCCGGGCGCGGTGAGCGACGCCGTCGTGAAGCAGATCGAAGACCTCAGGACCGTCACGGAAGTCGAGCGGCTCGAAGGCGACGACCGGTTCGAGACGGCGGCAGCCATCGCGACCGAGATGGACGATGAGGTCGGCACGTCCGGCTACGTCTACCTGGTGAACGGGTACGCCTGGGCGGACGCTCTGGCTGCATCGCCCGTCGCCGCGTGGGCGGGAGCGCCGGTGCTCATGACGAAGCCTGGCGAGGTGCCTGCAGCCACGCTCGACTGGATGGAGGACCACGGGGTCACCAACGTCTACATCGTCGGCGGCACGGGTGTCGTGGGCGAAGGCGTGAAGACGTACCTCTTGAACGAGGGCTACATCGTCGAGCGTCTCGCTGGCGACAACCGCTACGAGACGGCTGCGGCCGTCGCGCAACACGGCGTGGACGAGTGGGGCATGGATCCGGCTCTCGTGAACCTCGCGAGCGGCGAGAACTTCGCGGACGCGATGGTGGCGGCGCCTCTCTCCTGGTGGACTGGCGGCCCGCTGCTGCTCACGAAGAGCGCAGCGCTCAGCCAAGAGGTGTACACCTACTTCGCGAACGCCGGCTGGATCGGCGTGTCCGGCTGGAGCGGATGCTACGTCATCGGCGGGCCTGCGGCGGTCAGCCCCGCTGCGTACAATGAGTTCCGCGACCTGTGGAAGATCACGAACGACTGGAGCACCCTGTAAGCGTTCGCTAGGTCGACGAAGCGCGGGGCCGGCATGTGCCGGCCCCGCGTGTTTCCGCAGACGCTTGCCAGACTGCTATCCGCCTAGCGTTCGGCCTTCGACTTGCGCAGCACGACCTTCAGCGCGTACCCGTGGCGCGCGCACGCTTGCTCGATCAAGTCGCGTGTCTGGCCGTAGTCCCAGGCGTAGTCGAGCGCAACGCCGCCTGGGCCGGCCACTGTCTCGCTCTTCGTGCCGGAGCGTTTCCAGCCCGATATGGTGTACGACTCGGTCTCGACGGCGCCGAACGAAAGCCCGCTTCCGCGCTCTTTGAGGATCTCCCAGTAGTAGACGGTGCGGTCTGCGTCTGACACCGTGAGCACGGCCTCGAAGTCAACCTTCTTCTTGCCGGTGCCCCAGTTGGCGGCCGCTACCGCGCTGCGGATCTCCAGATCGGACTTCTGCCCAGAGAGGACCTCGTAACCGGTGCGTTCAGCGAGTGCGGCGCGGATGTCCGCGAGAAGCGCGTCGCGGCCGCTCGCAGACGGCGTGGCGGCTGGTTCAGCAGTGCCGGTCGGCGTGGGCTGCGCCGCTTCCGCCGCGGCTGCAGCGGCGGGGTCCCCGGTTGTGCCGGACTTCCACGACGCCAGCGACCGCGCCCACGCTTGCGTCTCGGGGCTCACCCACGCGAGCAGCCCCGCAGCGTCCCACGCGAGCACGTCAGCGAGCTGTACCTCGTACCCGTCGACCGTGAAACGGTCGGAGTCCCACATGATTTGCTTCGTCTGTCCGTCTGCCGTGGTGTAGGTCGCCACCGCCTGCACGCGCGCTCCTCTCGCCGCCGTTTCGGTCAGTGTACCCCCGCTTGCCCGCCGGTGAGCGCGCGGTAGATCTCCACCATCGCGAGCGTGTCGTGCTCGCAGTAGCGCAGCAGCGCCTCGCGCAGCTCGGTCCGGCGGGCGTCCGTCGTGGCGGGGTCGAGCATCTCGAGCGTGGCCCACATGGCCGCTTCGCCGTCGGGGACTGCGAGCGAGGAGTACGGCGGCAGGTGCGGCGCCAGGACCGGCAGCGCCGCCTTGATGCTCCAGGTGCTGGCGAGCGCCGGGTGCGACACGCCGCTGGCGACGGCCTCACGGCCGAGGTCGAAGGTCGAAAGACCCTGGGAGCCCTTGGGTCGCGGCGGTGCCGCCTCGCCAGCATCCGCGAGCTTGCGCGCCACCCGGTCGTAGATGCCCGGGACGGTCTGGAGCAGGCGGGTGCGCATCTCGGGCAGCCGCACGGCCAGGTCTGCAAGATGCGTGAGCTCGTACGGGGAGTAGTGCACGAGCGTGCCTTCGGTGCCGAGCGCGTCGAGCAGCGTCGCGAGGAACTCGGGGTGCGGGTCGTGCTCGGCGGTGTCTGCCAGCCACTCGCGGTGCGTAAGCGTGCCGTCCGCGTCGAGGCGGTGGAGCGACCACTGAACCTTGACGTTCTGGAACGGGCTGGTCCCCGGGAAGACCGGCAGCGCCGGGTTCACCGTCTCGAAGTCCACGAACAGGAGCGGGAAGGCGAGCTCTTCCAACCGGCGTTGCGCTCCCGGATCGACGACGGGCTCGGCGTCTGAGTAGTCCGGCGGCTCGATCCCGCGGGTGCAGTACGCATAGAACTCGCACTCGTACGGCTTCAGGCACAGCGCGTCGCTCGGCGTGACGGCGGGCGGCTCGGCCTGCTCGAGCACGGCGAGCATCTGCGCGACGTGCGGGCCGACGGTGCGCGCGTACTCGAGCGCCAGATCCGTGACGTCGGTCGTGGCGAGGATCCGGTGCGGGTCGTACGGACCGCCCGGCCACACGTAGGACCTGTCGAGGTGCATGAGCGTCACACGGCGAAGCGGCACGCCCGCGCCGAGCAGCACGTAGGTCTGGATCCCGACGTCAGGCAGGTGCTTCGCTTCGTCGAACCTGCCCGTGGACTTCACCTCGACGAGCTCGAAGCCGCCGTCGGGAAGCCGGTGCAGGACGTCCACGCGCACCTTGACGCGGTCGTGCGTGAACGCGGCCTCGAAGATGTCGCGCGTCCCGCTCTCCAGCAGCGCGCGGGTGCGCGCGACGGCCCCATCGTGCTCCTGCGGCCCCTCCTCGACGAGCACCCCGCCGGGGTACCGCGACCGTGCGAGCTCGCCGACCCGATGCCCCACGCCGAACCGCGCCTGCGCGCTTGCGGCAGGCGGCGTCGCGAGCTCCCGATGGTGCACGTCGAGGTACAGCCGCAGCGGGCACTGCAGCCAGCGCAGGTAACGGCTCTTCGACAGCGGCGCGTCGCTCAACATCTCCGCTCGACCTCCGTTCGCCGCCACAAGTCTACCGGCAGGCGCCGACATCGCGCGCAGCGCGCGCCCGAGGGGTATCAACTTGGAAAAGCGTGGCACGTGCCGATGAGGAAGGGGGCTTTCGATGGAACTCCTTGCCAAGGTGTGCAAGACCGAGGAGATGAACTTCGAGCGCCTGTTCGCGCGCCTGTTCGTGGCAGCGGGGGGCTTGTTCTGGGTAGCCGGAGTGCTCGGGATGGACCTCGGGTACCGCGACAAGAACGTGTTCGAGGCCGCAGGGAACGCGGCGATCCCGCTCGTCATCACCGTGCTCGCGCTCGCCATCGGGTGGTTCTACGAGAATCTCGCCGGCGTGCTGCTGCTCGCCGGCTCAGTCGGCGTCGTGGTGTGGGGCGTCGTCGCGGGCTGGGAGGCCGGCGTCTGGTTCATCATGATGGCGGTCCTGGCCGGGCCGATGCTCATCGCTGGCGTGCTGTTCTTGCTGGCCGCCCGGATGCAGCGCATCTGCGAGCTCAAGGAGTAGCGGATGGCCTGGGTCTACGCCTTCTGGGCGGTCGCGCTGCTCGCGCTCGTCGGCGTCGTTGCTGACGCGGTTGCTTTGAAGCGCAAGCAGATGCGGGGAGCGGCGATCGCGGCGCTCGTGCTCAAAGGCCTCGTCGTACTGGCGTACGTGGGATGGGCTGTGTTCTTCGGCCTGATCCGCCAAGCGAGCGGCTGGGAGGACCTCGCCACCTTCGCAGGCATCCTCGTGCTGTCGATACCGACGCTGCTCGTGGCGATCGTGCTCGACGCCGTGATTGCGGTGCGGCTGTCGAACCGGCCTGAGTGACGTGGTCTTGGAGGTCTCTGGACGAGAAGCGGGCGCGGCGGCTGTCGCGCCCGCTGGTCTTGCTCCGGACGGCCAGGTGGTGGGGGTGAGCATCCCCTGACAGGGCTTCTTGCGGCTGCTGTGCTTCTCGCCGGCGCATGCGCGTACCTCGTCGGGTACGCGTTCATCGCGCCGAGAGAGTCGTTCCTGCGCTCGAGCACGGGCGGGCTCGTGCTGGGCGCGAGCGTGCTCGCGGCGCTCGCGATCCCTGCGGCGGCACCGATGTTCGCGGCGGCTGTCGCCGGGGCGGGGGAGCCCGCGTGGTTCCGGTCGGCGTGGATCGCCGCAGATGCCGTGGGGCTGCTCGCGGGCATGCGCGTGTGGCGGCTGCGGCCGTCGGTGCACGGCGGCCGGCTGCTTGCCCTCGACGAGTCGCCTGCGGCGCGCGCCGCGGTGCGGCTGCAGCTCGCGGATTCGATCGACGCGGCGCTCGACGTGCTCGCTCAGGAGCGCGTGCAGGCGCGCGACATCGAGCGGCTCGCCGCGGCGCTGCGCCACGCGGGAGCGCGGTTCTGGCACGAGCTCCCGGAGCGGCAAGGCGACGTGTACGCGCTCGTCGCGCGGCACGTGCCGCCCGAGGTGGCCTCGGTCGTCACCGGGCTGCTGCTCGAGGGCGCGGGGAGGCGCTAAGGCGTCTCGGCCGCGGGCCTGCTCGCATCGGGCTCGTCGTGCGTGGCCTCGTCGCTCGCGGGCTTGCTGAACCACAGCTGCGCGCGCATCGGCGACACGAACACCTCGTCGCTGCGCTCGCCGGGCTCGGCTTCCCACACGACGAACACGTGCCACCCGCGCGGCGTCGCCCGGTCGGACTGCGTCACGTCGGGCACTGACGCGTACCCGTCCTGACGCTCGAGCGCGACGCGGGGCAGCAGGCGCTCGGAGTCCGGCACGGCAGGGTCGGGCTTGAGGAGCAGCTCGATGCGCTCGGGGGCGATGCGGAGGACGGCCTCCGGCTCCCACCCGGTACTGCCGAACGGCGAGAGGTCGATCGTGTGCTCGAGCGGCCGCACCGCTTGGAGCGTGCCGTCGTCGCCCATGGCCACCGCGAAGCGCGGGCTGAACCCGAGGTCGAGCAAGCGGATCGCGGACGCGACGCGCTCGACGCCGGCCCGCCGCAACGACTCGGCCCAGTCGCGGACGGCGTCCGCGAGGACGGCGACCTGGTCGCGCGGGTCCCGGACGAACCGCTGGCGCGCACGCTCGACCGCGGCGGCGATGGCCGCGTCGAAGGCGGCATCCGCCTTGGCTTGCAGCCGACGCGCGGCCCCTTCGGCAAACTTGGCGCCGCATCGCTTGCATTGGTTCGCGTGGGCCAGGAAGCCTTCAGGACGCTCGCCGGTCTTCACATATCGACCGAATGCCTTGTCGAATTGCGCGCAGTCCATCAGGAACACCTTCTATCAGCGTCGCAAGCGGTCCGCGCGACCGCGTCCAGCAACACGTCGAGGTCCTCTTCGCCGAGCATCACGCGCTCACGAGCGATGGCGCGGGCGATGCGCTCAATGCCTGCGTCCTGAAGCCGACCGAGGGTGCCCAGCAGGCGCGAGATCGCGTGTCGCGCATCTTCCCTGGCGCCCGGCCGGCTCCACCTGCCCCAGAGCGGATGCTCGGGGCGGCCATCGCGCTCGCGCAATGCCATCTCTGCCAGGCACCACTCCCCTTCGTGGAGACGGCGTACGCTCTGCGCGCCGCACCGCGGGCACACGCCGTCTTGAGGAGCGCACGGATCTTTGAACGGCGCGAGGCAACCAGCGAGCGCGAGGTCGGTCTGCGACGGTTTGAAACGCATGAGCGTGCGCGCGGTCGCAGCCAGGTCGAGCAGCAGCATCCAGCTGCGGATGGCGGTCAGCACGCGATCGCCTTTGCGGCGGGTCCGGTCGACCCATTCCCGGAGCAGCTCGTCCGAGCCGCGGGGTTCGTCGAGCGTGGCGACGAGCTTTTTGGCCAGCTCGCCGCTGGGACGGACCATGCCGAGCCGGATCGCGTCGAGCGCAGCGACGCGGCCGGCGTGATCGGCAAGCGTCTCGACGCCCTCCCTGGTCTCGCCGGTGGCGAACCATATGACAGCCACGACGCGTTTCACCGGGTCGCTCCAGCGCTTGCTGACGCCGGAGGACTTGGAGGCGCCGAGCAGCGCGGCCCGCTCCTCAGGCGCAAGCGCGAGATATGCGCGGACCGCCTCAGCGTCCTCGTGGGATACGAGGTTTGCGCGCTCCGCTGCATCGACCAGACCAGCGAGCCTGTCAGGGCTCTTGCTTGCGAGCGAGCCGAGCAGGATGCGCGCACACACGGCGTTCACGCGCTTCTCGGCGTCTGCGTCGCCCACAGGCTCTGCTTCGCGCAGGACGCCGAGGAACGTGGCGCTGTCGAGCTCCCATTCCGCGATGTCGAATGCCGCCTCGAATGCTCCGAACTCTGCCTCAGAAACGAACCCGCCAGGGAGGGCCGCCGAGAAGTCGAGCATGTCAGTGGCTCGAGGATCATCCATGCGCGAAGCGCCTCTGCGTGCGATGGGTCCGCCGCTTGAATCGCTTCTGCCCACGGTGCCGGCATGCTGTTCAGTGTGGAATTGCTGGAAGGCTCTCTCAGCTGCCGTATGCAGGTATCCGACGAGGTTGCCGCTCTTCCAGGTTCGCAGCGCCTCGAAGACGCGTACCAGAGCAGCGGCAACGAGTTCTTGGACCTGGTATTCTCCATGCGGTCCCAGGACCCGCTTGGCGTACTTGCCTGCCGCCGGCTTGATGACCTTGTTCGTCAGCCAATCCCACGCGGCGGGCTCTCCCAGCAGCAGCTTCTGCTGCAGGCGTTCGGGGCGCATCGACTCGAAGCGTGGCGACACAGCGGCCCTTTCGTGTCGACGTCGCAGGACGGCCGGACGGCTCCAGGATTGAAGCCGCCAATAGGGTACGGGTTCCACTACGACGTTGACAACGGCGTGCGCCACGGGGTGCCTCCATGAGCCTCCATCGTCCGGTTCTCACCTGCTCTTAGGCGCTCAGCCGCGCGTTTCCGGAACGAGCGCTATCGGCTCTCCGGCACAGACGAGCCCCGCCCAGTAGAACGGATGGGCGGGGTCGTACCCGATCGCTTCCAGCTGACCGCTCATCGCGGCGAGCTGCGCCGCTCGTAGAGCATCGGGCGCCGGTGAGCCCTCGGCCATACCGTTGAGCAGGGCGCGGACGATGCCCGCGGTCGCGGGCTCGTACACGCTCCACAGCGTGCTGACAGCGCAGCGCGACACGCCGAGCAAGGCGCGGCGGTAGCCGAACAGCGCGTCGCCGCGGCTCGCCCGGGCACGGCCGGACTCGCACGCCGCTGCGATCGCGACGTCTGCGCGCATGCCCGAGCGGGCGAGGTCCGCGGCGGCCAGCCGGCGCACTGCGCCGGAGCCGTCGGCGTACCGGATGCCGCTCGCGTGGGGGTCGCGATGGTCGAACGTGCCGTGGCCGTACAGCAGCAGGAGGGCGCACTCGAGCGAGGGCTGGGGCGCTCCGTCGAGCCGCCGCGTCTCGCCGCCGAGCCGGGCAGCGAGCGTCTGCGCGGCCTGGAGCACCGCGGGCGCATGGTCAAGCCCGCTCCTGTCGCCGTCGAGCAGCAGCAGCGCGTCGCGCGAGCCGCCGCGGAGCCGCTCCGCGATCCGTGCGCGCGCGGACACCTGCGGGTCGCACACCACCGCCACGCGCTCCACGAGCCGGCCGCCCCGCTCGTCCGGCACTGTCAGCGCTGCGAGCGGGAGCTCGTGCAGCGGGCCAGTCGGCACCAGCACGAGCCGGCGCTTCTCGCCGGCAAGCCAGCCGGGTTCCAGCGCGACGACATCGGCGAGGAGCAGCCTTCCGAGCTCGGCGAGCGGGACGTCCCAGGAAGCGTCGCGCGAGATCCACGGGGAGCCGTCGGGGTACTCGGCGCGCTCGGCTGCTTGTATCTCCGCCCGAAGGCCGGAAGCGAGCGAGAGCGCGGCCGTGCCGGCTCCGGGCCGGTACGTCGCCCACCTGACGCCTGATGCGTCCACGGCCAGAGCGATCAATCCCTGTGCGCGGTCGTCGTGGGTGAGCGCATAGGCGATGAGCGCTTCGTCTGGCCGAAGCGATGCCGCGATCGCGCCCGCGCTGGCAGGAGGCACGCTCCCGCCGCCGGACGGCGCCTCTCCGAGCTCAGCGCGCAGCAGCGCCGAGCGGCCGCGCTCCGCGACCTCCAGAACATCTTCGAGCACGGCGCGCTCCGTGAGCAGCCAGGCGCCGCCGACGCGGGCGTCGCGCCGCCCGCGCTGCTGGATCCAGAGGCGGCACAGTCCGGAGGCGGGGTCCGGCACACGCTCGCGCCTGGCCTCGATGCGGATCTCGTCGACGCCGCTGCCGTACAGCGCAGACTCCAGAGCGTCGAGCGCCGCGCGGTAGTGGCGTTCCGCCTGCCCTAGATCGCGTCGGTGAGCGAGCGCTGCGTGTTCGAGGACGGCGAGCTCGGTGTACGCTTTGGCCGCCCGCCACGCATCCCCGCGGCGTTCGAGCCGCGCCGCGACGTCAGCGAGCGCTTCGCGAGCGGCCCGCCCCTCGCCGCATTCGGCGAGCGCCCGGGCGTAGACGAGGTCGACGTCGAGCTCGAGCGCGGCAGGCACTCGCCGCACGGACCCCCGAAACTGTCTGCGCAACGAGTCAGCGGCCGCGACCACCTCGCGGCAGGCCTCGCGCCGCTCAGGCGCAGGCAGCCTGTCTGCCGCCGCCATGCGGAGAGACAGCTCGACCGCTCGCGCATGCGCTGCTCGGCCGTGCTCGCCGATGCGCTCGAGCTCATCAGCGAAAGACGCAGCCCGCCTCAGCGCCTCGTCGTCAGGGTCGGCCGTGCAGGCTGCGGCGTTCACGAGGCAGTCCAGGCGTGCAACGAGCCACGCGCTGCCCTCGACCGTCTTGTCCCGGAGCCGGTCGTACTCGGCGGCAGCCTGTTCGAACGCCGCCCGAGCCTCGTCGTCTTCCTCCAAGGTCGCGTAGATGCACCCGAGCGTGAACAGCCCCCGTGGCAGGCAAGCCGGGGGAAGGGGGGCAAGCCGCCGCAGCCGCTCCAGCGCCTCGGCGGGCTGTCCAGAGCGCGCGAGCAGGCCAGCTACGTCCACCAGCGCCACTGCGGCCGCCTCGTCGTCGTGCCCGGCGAGCGCAGCCGCGGCGAGCTCCAGCACCTCGGCCGCCTCAGCGTAGCGGTCTTCCGCCGCCAGCGACTCCCCGAGCCGAAGCAGCACCGGTCCGCGCAGCGAGGCGGGCAGCGCGTTCAGCTCGTGTTCGATGTCGCGGCAGATGTCGGGTTGGAGCGTCACGGCCTCTCCGTCGGCGCAGCCGTCTTGCAGTCAGTGTATCGGCGCGAGCAGCGTATGCGGTAGCGGCGCGGTTCAGATGAGGTCTGCAATCGAGACGCAGAAGGGTTCAGAGTCCGTCTCGAGCTCGGCGCGGCGCGCCTCGTCCAGCCGTGCCTCGTACTCCCAGCGCTCGACCATCGCCGCCCGGAGCTCCTCGCGGTTGCGCTCCAGCTCCTCCCGGTGGATCCGTTCTCGCCTCCGGCGATCTGCCTCCGACAGCACCTTCGGGCCGCTCGGCTGCTCCTGGCCGAACCGCAGGCGAAGGGGCCCGACGCGCACGGTGTGCAACCCCCCGGAATCATGCCGGCGCTTCCGCAGGCGCACCGGAGCTGCCTTCCTGGGCGCCAGCTCGGGCGCTTGGAAGCAGATCCGGCGGAGCAAGGACACGGGGACGTCTGGCGCGTACTCTGTGGCGTACGCGTAGAAACCGAGCTCGGATGCGTATCGGATCAGTTCTGCGTAATCCTGCTCCCGGCGCTTCTCGGTGATGATGTCCATGCTGCAGAGACGGGCCGAGCGTCGCGTGACGTAGATGAAGAGCCAGATGCGGTCCTGCGGCTCAAGCAAGTCGCACTGGGTCATGCAGAAGAACCGCGCGTACGGCCCCGCAGGGCCTTCGAGGCGCATGACGTCCTGGAAGCACTCGTCGATCTCGTCGTGTCCGTACACCGCCACGACGGCGTCCGGCTTCTCCAGCGCGCGGGCCTTCTCGCGGACGCGCGGGGGGAGGAGCCGGATGTGGTCGGCCGCGGAGAACGTCGGCCGGAGCGTGCCGAGCGCGCTGCAGGCGGCCCGGGCGGCTTCGAGCACGGCGTCCAGCGTGCGGTCGTCGATCGCGTCGAGGACGGCCATCGCCGCAGCGTTCCTGACCTCCGCGTCGTCGTGCGTCGCCCCGGACGCGACGACGAGCGCGTCGAGCAGCGAGGGCGGCACGCCCGCCGCCACGCCGACCGCCCTCACCGCATCTTCGATCCCCGGCCTAGGCACCGCCCTCGCCCCCTTGAGCGGCCTCCACCAAGAACTCCTCGACGGCTTGCTGCTCCTCCGGCGTCAGGTCTTTCTCGTTAGGCAGGGTGATGACCGTGTCGTCGATGCCACCCCCGAGCCGTAAACCGGGCTTCACGAGGATCTTCTGGACCGACTGCGGTGCCGGCTCGAAGCGTGTCTTGGCGTACATGTAGTCCCTGAAGTCGAGCCGCGGGTCCTCGAACAGCGAGAACTGTATCCGTATCGCGATGGGGTCGCCTTGGATGACCAAGAACGCCCATCCGGGCTCGGTGGCGCGGACCTCGATCTGGAGGAGCTTCGCGATGCCCTCGTCGAAATCGAGCAGGACGCGCCTCATCAGCCACTCCGGGACTTCACGCGGCGCGAGCCCCAGCTCGGCCAGGAGCACGCGGATCGGCGTGTACACGACCGCGAGCGCGATGAACGTGAGAGTCTCGAACGGCGTCTGTGTGATGCGTACCGTGTCCATCGTCACCACCGCCCCGCACGGACCAAGACGTACTCGACTTCGCGGGAGAGGGCGAATTCCATCTCTGGGTCCCGCAGCTCGGGGCGTCGCCTGACCATCTCCGCAAGTCCGTTCCTGCTGAACACCATGCCGGGCGTCATGCGAGCGGTCTTTCGCGGCGTGACCACGAATCTGCAGAAGAAGTCTGCGTCTCCGTATCGTTTGCTCGCTTCGGCTGCTTCTCGGGTTTGCACGATGTCCCTCGACGAGAGCGAGAACACCACGTGCAGCAGGGCCGGCAGGCCGCCCGCTTTGGCTCGCAACCATCCGTCGTCGATCACCTCGACCTGCTTGATGCGGCACTGTGGCTTGTCTTCGAAGTCCTGGGCTATGGTCTGGAGCATCCACTTGGGGACGTCTCGACTTGCCAGCCGGAGTTCTGCGAGCAGCGTCCGGATCGGCAGGTAGATGCGCCAGATGAGTGTCTGTTTGACGGTCTGCAGGGCTTTGGTGATGGGGTTTTGGCTTTCCATGGGCCCTCCTCTCCGCGCCAGCGGCGTCTCTGCGATGCGGTCGCGCGAGAGCCGGCAGCGCTGTCGCTGTCTTGGTTTCACCAAGTGATAGGAGGGCGAGCGATCGCGACCGGAACGAAGGAGCCAGGGGCGAGGAACCGGGGCAGCTCGAGTGTCATGTGGTGGCGGGAGCGCGACCGGCTGAGCCGTCGAAGCTCATCTGAGCCTCGCGGCGCGAAGGCAGCGCACGTCGCCGAGGTAGTTTCAATCGGCTGAGCCGTCGAAGCTCATCTGAGCCCTTCATTTCGGCCGTCTTGCGCAGGCGGCGCAACGCCTGCGTTTCAATCGGCTGAGCCGTCGAAGCTCATCTGAGCCCTGACGCGAGGTGGCGGCACGTCGCCGAGGTAGTTTCAATCGGCTGAGCCGTCGAAGCTCATCTGAGCCTCAGCGTCATCCTCGACGCGGCGACCGCGTAGGGTTTCAATCGGCTGAGCCGTCGAAGCTCATCTGAGCCTCGACGCGATAGGCATGTGTCCGCAGGGCGTCTTCGAGGTTTCAATCGGCTGAGCCGTCGAAGCTCATCTGAGCCCGTGTACGCACGTGTCGCGGAACGGCGGCCATTCGAAGTGTTTCAATCGGCTGAGCCGTCGAAGCTCATCTGAGCCTCGCCGGAAAGACGGTCGACGAATGGGTGAAGTACGCCGAAGGTTTCAATCGGCTGAGCCGTCGAAGCTCATCTGAGCCCGCCATCAGGCGCGAGTGTGGCGAGTCCCTTTTCATCTACGTTTCAATCGGCTGAGCCGTCGAAGCTCATCTGAGCCGAAGGTAGCGCTCGAGATCACCAACGACGGCCTTGTTGCCAGGTTTCAATCGGCTGAGCCGTCGAAGCTCATCTGAGCCTCACCGAGGATCACACGGTGATCGACCGACTGTTCGAGGGTGCAGGGTTTCAATCGGCTGAGCCGTCGAAGCTCATCTGAGCCATAATAGGCTCGTGGCGCCGGTCACGACAGACGTCGTGTTTCAATCGGCTGAGCCGTCGAAGCTCATCTGAGCCTCTACCGCGATTTTGCACCATTCTACCTGCGCAAACAAGACGGTTTGCGTGCATCTCCGATCCGGGGGCGTCCACGAGGCCGGAAATCGGGCCGTTTTCGGGTGCCATCGCGGCCGTTCACCTTGCCTGACCTGCGCTTTTTCGTTTCGCGTGCATCTCGTGCTCAGAGAGCCGTTCGAGGAGATGCACGCAAACGGCCGTACCCCGTCTGAGCAGGGAAGATGCTGCGTCAACGGGGTGCGTGCAACTCCGGGGTCAAGAATGATGCAGGTGTGAGAGCAGAATCACCGCGCAGTGGTTGCCAGGGTGCCGCGAACCGCTAAGAATGCATACGAAGTCGTGGTCGATTCACTCAGCCATACGCAAAGAAGACAGACGGGGCGGCGGCGATCCGGTTGTCTTGGAACCGGCGCCGTCGCCCCGTCGGGCGGAAACGGCATGGCGGCTCTCGCGCGCTACACCAGTGCCACCGGCTGCCGATGGCGAAGATCCCCGCTCTTCTTGCCGAAGCGAGCCAGGACGTCCTCCGGCTTCTCGACGCGCAGCTCGAGCAGCGCTGCCAGCGCCTCCAGCTCCGGCGGGTAGAAGTACGGGATGACGGGCTCTTCGTGCGGCGTCAGAAACTCCAGCAGCTCATCGAACCCGATGCACGTGATGCCGTAGACGCCCTCATCAGGTTCGATGCCTTCAGGCAGTCGTGGGTAGATCGCCACGACCGCCGTCAACGCGTTCGACATGCGGTGCCAGTCTTTGGGCCGGACGAGCGACGGGTCGAACCGTCGGGGCAGCCGTTCGTCGAGGGCCGGGACGTGCTCCGCGAGCTCGTTCATGACCGTCTTGGCTGCCCGAACCGCTTGGCGCATCGCCTGGATCGCGCGAGTCGTGCTCACGAGCTCCCCAGCGTACGTTTCCACCTCGAAGACGTCGTCGAAGAACGCTTTGGACCGGGGCGCCTTCAGCTCGACGACGACGATGCCGCGCGCGGGGTGCAACACCACGAAGTCCGCCTGGTTCGTGTAGAGCCGCGGCGGGAGGCCGTAACGCTCCGGTACGATCGCGCGGAACGTGTGCCCCGCGATCACGAGCGCGTCGGTGTCGCCCAGCGCGTGCGCGAGGTCGCGCAGAGCGTCGGTCTCCCTCGACTCCGGGTGCCGGGGCTGGTCTTCGCAAACAGAAAACAGGGCCATCGCTCCTCCTTCGGACTGGCGCCCGATCGGCGCTTCGTCCGGGATTAGGGATGGCCCTGCCTGCGACCGGAACGGTTGCGGTGAGCGCGAGCTTACGGGTTGCCGTTCACATCATCGTGGGCACCGAAGCGTCGCATCTTCAGACGGGGCTCGTCTCCGCCTTCCACCGTGTAGCTGATGCGCAGGGATTGTGTGACGCGCGCGTGCTCGATGCCGGTGTTGCGCAGCATTTCGCCCTGAAGCGCCGGGTCAGTCTTGAGGCGGGCGGGGTCCCGGTGCTCCTCGAGGATCGCCGCCATGCGGGCGAGCGTCTCTTGGAGCCGGCGACGGTCGTCAGGCTCCCGTTGCTTCTCCCAGTCCCTCAGGAACATCTGCTCGTATTCGATGCGCGGCCAGGCCAGCAGGCGCTCAGGGTAGATCCGCCGTGAAAGAGTCTGGAGGACGGCCAGGCCCCAGGCCGACAGCGTCGCTGTGCCGGCTTCGTCGACGACGTAGAGGATGTCGGGCACCCCGGCGTCGCGCATGCGCTCGGCGTCAGGCATGAGCTCGCGGTCCATCATCTCGAGCAGGGCGAGCGCGTCATCCGATACCTTGGACTCATCGAAGACGATAGGCATCGCGGGTATCCGCAAGAGCCCCCCGGTTTCGAACATGAGGAAGACGGGCGCGCCCTTGAGCAGCCCGAAGGCGGTCATCATCGCCACCATCGACTTGAAGCCGCCGGAGACGTTGAAGATGACTTCGGCTTGCTTGCCCTGTCGCGCGACGAAGCTGTCGAGCTGGTTTTGGAGCGTTGCCAGGAACTCCTTCATGGCGTTCTGGAAGGCAGTTTCGGACTCCGTCGTCAGCCCTCTGACCGCCACGACATCGACGGTCTGGCCACGCCGCTGGAAGATCTGCCGCAGCCGCTCGGCGACCTCTTTCCCCTGGAAGGTGTCGGAGGCGATGAGCATGTGGTAGTCGTCCGGTTGGAGCGTGCCGTAGGCGGCCTCGTACGCCTTGATCGTCGAGATCTCGGCGCTGTCCGGCTTTTCGAGGGCCTGGTCGAGCAAGCCGGCGACCGTCTGCCTCCACTCAGGTGAATGCGGCTCGCGGTCGTTGGCGTGCCGGTAGAGCTGCGAGACGAGCTCTTGCCCGACCTTCTTCGCCTGATTGGTAAGCAGGCTGGTGCCTACGGTGGTGACGATGAATCTGCTCATCGGCGGCCTCCTCTGCCGTGCTGGTGGCGGTGCTGGTTCCCGCGGTTGCCGCGCGGAGGCGGGTCTGCGGGGAGGATCGGCAATCCGCGGTCGAGCAGGACGTGCGGAAGCGAGTAGAGGTGCTGCTGTTGCGGGTCGTGCCTGTTCCAGCGCTCGTTCGCCACGAACCACTTGAAGTTCTCGCCTTCGGGGTTCTGGGGAATCTGCTGCTGGGCAGGTTGAGTCCCTGCGACCGCCCGCGGATAGTGGACCGGCAGGCGGTCCTCGAAGCCCTTGCTCACCAGGACGAACGCCTTCAGGAAGTCGGCATTGCGGTGCTGCGCCAACTGGAACTTCTCGCGGACGCGCGTCTCGAAGGCGTCTTTGAGCTCATCCGCCTCCTCGGGTTCGAGGGCCCGAGACGGCGCTTTCCCGAGCTCCCGCCAGTGCGCGCGCCATTCGGATCCGCGCATGAGCGTGCTGGCTTCGGGCACCCAATCGATGCGGACGCTGCCGAACCCGAGCGGTTTGCCGCCGCCCATGCGGAAGCACGCGCCTTCTTCCATCGAGAAGAGCCAGAGAAGCGCTCCGAGCTCGAAGCCGGTGAGGTTCGTGACGTGCACGTCCACCTCGAACTCAACGCCAGGTTTGACCCAGGACGTGACGGACCGGTTCTGGTTGTCGCGCTGGGCGCCGTCCTTGCAGTCGGGCCGGCGGTACTCTTGCGCCCAGCCGCCCTGCACGTTCCTGGTGCGGTCGCTCATCGGATCGTCCCAGTAACCGTCCGGCACGCGGTGATGCGGGTACACCTTGTAGCCTCGGAGCCCGGAGCCGTCGCTGCCGTAGCCCGTCCCGCGTTCAACGCCTCTGTCGAGCGGCGTGCCGTTCTTGTCCTTCGCGACGTAGAAGCGTTCTTGCTGCGGCTTCGGCTGGCCGAGGATGGCGAGCGGCACGCCCGGGTGCGGGAACGAGTCGATGGCGTCCTCGGGCTTCTCTGCTAGGCAGCGCACCCGGCCGATGCGCAGTTTGCCGCGGAAGGCGCCCTTGCCCTCTGGAGCCGTCCAGCCGAAGAGGCGCTCCGCCGGCGACAGCTCCTCTATGGATCGAGCGGGCTTGAGGTTGTCCGGTACGAGATTCTCTGGCGCTTGCTCATAAATCTTGCGGCTGATCATCACAGGGCGCAGCTCCTTGACGGTCATGCGCCCGTGCTCTTGTTTTGTTCGCGCCCAGCACAGATGGCCTTCTTCGAGGCTCTGCAGTTTCTTGACGTGGTATCCCCACTCCGCATCTTGTGCTGCGCTTGGTCCTGTTGAGCCGGCGGCAAGCTCTTCCTGATGGATTGAATGGTAGTTCGCGAGCAGGTCATTGTAGGCCTTGGCCACGTTGTCGGGGATTTCGGCCTCTTCGCGCGTTTGACCGATGTAGAAGACACGCTCGTGCTTCTTCGTGTCCATGGTCCGCCCGGTGCGAAGCAGCCATCCCTCGTGCATTCCCGGCGGCTTTGGCCCGGTAGCGCGCACCATCTCGCAAACCTTGCCCCTGTCAAGGCGGATCCAGACGCGGTCGCCGTTCTCGAAATCACGCCAGCTCACGTTGCCTGGCCTCGGGTACATGTGCACGCGCGCAGCTTGGAGGATTTGGACCCGGAAGCGCCCTTCGGCGTCCTTGACGATGCGTACGGGCTTCAGGTCTCTCGTCTCGTCTGTCGCTGAGCGGTAGGCTAGCCGCGAACCCCAAAGCGCCTCGTCGATGACTCTGTAACGCGAGTTCGTGATGATTTCGTAGGCAGTGCTGATGGCGCCTTTGAGTGTCGTGGCAGGGATGTACGGCTTTCCGTCCGTGTCGACCCGAGCGGGATAGGCGCGATGGTCGCTGCGTTCCGTTCCTTCAACGGCGACGGCATGCTGCGCGTCGCAGATGAGCAGCGGGGTCTCGGTGCGCAGGCGAAGCCGGATGGTGCCGGTCCACTGCTCATCGAAAAGCTTGTGGTGCCAACGAGGCGGTGCGACGTTCTTGGGCTTGCCGTCGACTGTGGGCCGAGCGTCTCCCAAGTCCGGGTCTGCGAGCACCTGTTTGCGCGGCAGGCGCGGGATGAACGTGTAGGGGTTGTGGAACATCGCCGGCATCCCTCACACCTCCTCAGCGGGTTGGACGTGCAGCCCGACCAAAAGCTCGTCGGCCACGCCCACGTTGCCGTGCTCGTCTTCGATGCGCAGGTGCTCGACCGCCGCGATTGCGGCACGCCCGCGCTCAGGCAGCCCCTCGACGGGCACCGCAAGCGAGCCGATGCGCGGCTCGGCGACCTCGCTCCAGCCCGGGGCGACATCGCGACCCGTGGCGGTGCCCCACAGGACGTAGTCGTGCTCGATGGTGCCGCAGCACGCCAGGGACGGCAGCGGGGCGAAGCCGGCTCCTGCGGCCGATCCCGCAAGCGCTTCGTCCGCCGTGACGAGCACCGCGGCGCCGAGGCCGTCTCCTTCGTGCAGCCAACGAAGCTCGCCTTGGCTGCTGAAGCAGCGAAGCTCGAAGGCGTCCGTGGGGATCTCGCGGCCGGCGCTGTCGCGCAGCGCGCCGCCGTCCGTGCGGGCGAGCACGCACGCGGCCGGCGTGTACGCGATGGCGTACACATCGCCGAGGAGCGAGACCGCGTGTGCGGCTGCCTCCGCTGCTCGCAGCCCTTCTTTGCGCGCGTAGTGCAAGCGATGCTCACTCATGAGCGGCCTCCTGCCGAGTCGCGGGGTCGCACCACTCCAACCAGCTGTCGCTCACCTCGTCGAGGATCGGGTCGGGTATCGTCCGGAATCCGCCCTCGGCCACAAGGCCATCGAAAGCTTCGAAGGGCGTGCCGTCGAGCCCCCAGCCCTCGACGCGGATGCGGTTGACGACCACGCCGCCCATGCCGCGGTTGACGGCGAACCCGAGCGGCAGCCGCCCGCAGCTCAGCTCGTGGAGCGTCAGCGCGAGCAGGGCGATCGCTCGGCGCGGAGTGTCGTCGTCTTCCGGCCATCCGAGGCGCGCGAGGTCGAGCTCGAGCACGAGGGGCTCCCACTCGGTGTCGAGCGGCTCGATGCCGCTGAACAGGCGGCCGGCCACCGCGCCGCCCGTCCAACGGTCGACGGAGACGTGGTACGCGACGTGGAGCTCCTCAAGCCCTGCCCTCACGGCCGCGTCGCGGCACGCGACCGCGTCTTCTGCCTGCTCGATCTTGCGCCACTGCTCGGTGTCGACGCGCCATTTCGCGTGCGTGTCGAGCACGGAAAGCGCTCCGCGGCCGAGCCTGTCCTCGTCCCTCTTGCCCGTTGCGCGCCGAGCGGGGGCGCCGAACAGGTTCTTCACGAGAGGGAGGTCGATCTGGTCGGCGAACGAGGTGCTCAGTCCTGCCTTCGCGCCGCTGCCCATGATCGTGCGCACGATGCGTTCGGCCGTCGAACGGAGCGCGCCTTTCACGCTGGAGCCGCTCAAGACGAGCGTCGTCTTGCCGTCGATCGTCGTCACGAGCGGCATCGCGTCGACGGCGAGCCCGTCCGTGCCGCTTCGCACCATCACAGGCCCGTCGGAGCGCATCTCGACGACGAAGCGGAGCCGCGGCGCGGGCTCGGGGCGCCACGTAGCCCCGGCACGCAGGTCGTCGAGCTCGACCTCATCGGCCTCGCCGAGGAGCGCTGCGATCATCCCGTCGCGCGTGGCGAGGTTCTCGCGCCGGATCGTCAGGTCTTCCAGGCGTATGCGGCCGTAGCCCCGCGTGACGCCAGCGCCAAGGGCGATCCAGCCGCCTCGGAGCGCATCGATGATGTCGGCGAGCAGAGCCGCAGCGGGGTCATCCGTGCGTTCGGCCTCGAACACGAGGCGCAGCGGGAAGCCGGTGCCCACTGGCAGCACGGCCCGGTCGTACAGGATGTGCTCGGCTGCGGCGCCCGTGACCCGGTCGATGCCGACGCCCTCGCGGATCTCCGGCGTGGCGTTCTCGATCGGGGCGTCCTCGATCACGAGCCTGCTCGCGGCGCCGTCGTCACGCTTCTCGCGTTGGAACCCGAAGAGCGCATCGACGACGTCTGGCGTCGCCCGGTGGTGCGCCCAGGACCGGAGCGCTCCGGCCAGGCTGGTTCCCGGCACGTAGTAGCGGTGCCGCCCGTCGCGCGCCAGCTGCAGGTCGGCGTCCGGATCGCCGCCGAGCCCGCCGACGTGCAGCGGCGTCGTGCAGCGCACAGTGCCTTCGACGAGGTACCGGAGGTTCGTCCCGCGAGCCATCACGCACCACCCCCTTGCGCGGTTCCGTTGCGTTTCTCGGTGTCGCGCTTGTGCGCGCGGCAGCACGCGTCAGCCACCGCGCGCACGGCGTACGCCCACAAGTCTGTCTTCAGGCTCGCTGCGGCCGCGGAATCGCGCGAGAGCTCGTGCGCCCATTCATCCGCCTCGAGCAGGTGCCACACGCGACTCGTGTCGCGGAGGAGCTTGCGGATCCGCTCGAAGCGCTCGTTGGAGGACAGCTTCCCACCGTCCCACTTCTCGGCCCGGTTCTTGACCTCTTTCAGGTGTTCGAGCCAATCGAGGGCGAATCTCGCGCCGTCTCCGGGACCTTGCACCGTGCCGAGCGCGTTCCTGAGCGCCGCGACCTGGGACAGCGGCGGGACGCCCGCGCCGTTCGTGAGGGAGAGCCCGAGCGCTTCCATGCGGAACTTCGGGTCCGCGGCGAGCCGTGCGCTCTCGGCGTCGATCTTGTCGAGCCATGCGGCCCGCTCGATCGCGTCGAGCGCTGAGGAAGCCGAAGCCGCACCGGCAGGCGCTTCCCGCCGGGTCGACACGCCAGACGCCACCTCCAGGCGCGCCGCCTCTGCAGGCAGCGGTGGGGCGATCCGGAGCTGGCCGAAGCCCTCCGCCCGCCGCTCGCCGATGCCGGACGCCTCGAGCTCTGCCACGCGCGCCGGGTCAGGCGACCCGTCGAACTCGACGTCGAACGCTGAGCCGGCCGCCAGGCCGATCAACGACGGCCGCGGGAGCCCCCACGAGCGTTGCCAGGACTCGATGCGAGCCGCGTCGGTCTCGGCCCGAATCACGCGGCAGCCGACGCCGAGCGCTCGGCCGAGCGCGGCCGCGAAGGCGTCCGGGGACGACGAAGGCCGGAGCCGGTCGTCGCGGATCAAGGTGTCGGAGGTCAGCCAGACGGTTGCCCGGGACGGCACCTGCCGCGTGGCGCCAGCGACCGGCGCAGGCTCGCCGAGCGGCTGGGCCTCGCACCGCCCGTATTCGGCCGACTTGGCGGCGCCGAGCAGCCACTGGCCCTGGAGCCGCTCGTGCCACGCGGGGTCTGCGCTCGAAAGCGCCTCGGCCACCGGCTCCCTCAGCCTGAGCTCGAACAGCAAGGGCGTGCCGGGAGCGATGGCTTCTACGGTGTACACGCCGCCTGCCCCGGCCGGGCGCTGCGCGTCGTCGTCGATCGAGTTGTGCGTGGTCGACGAGATCTCGGGCCGCGCCACGACGACGACGCCGTCGTGCAGGCGCACGTACGTCCCGGTCAGCGGCCTCGGCTGCTCGAGCGCCGTGTTCCCGAACAGGTTGTGCACCTCGCCGCCGGCGCCTTTCTTCTCTGTGGCGAGGCAGCGGGGGGCGGGCAGCGCGGACTCGCCGTCGATCGCGATGCAGGCGTCGGTGACGACGAGGTCGCCAGCCGTGATCGCCGGCCGCAGGTCGACGCCCGTGGCGCCGAGGGCGCGGGCGACGGCAGGAAGCAGCTGGTATCCAGGGATGCGGTCGAGCGTCTCGATGACGTTGCCGACCGTGCGGCGCGGGACGCAGACCGGGCCGACGGTCGTGAGCGCGACCCGCAGCGACACCCAGCCCGAGCCGGCCGCTGCAGACGCGAACGAGGCGGCTGCAGGCGTGCTCTCCGCGGCCGACGGAGACGCGAGGTCGGGATCGGTCCGCAAGAGCTCGAACAGCTCGCGGCGGTCGGCCTCGCTCATGCCGGCCACCAGCGCCCTGACGCGGCCCGTGCCGCGGCGCCGCTTCCCGCCGAGCCGCTCAAGCCGCGCCAACCCGGCCACCAGGAGCGCGGAGGCCGCGAGGCGCATCGCGTTCGGGGCATCGGCCGGCAGCTGCAGGACTGCCGGCGCCTCCAGCTCCAGTCCGCCGCGCGCGACCTCATCGAACCGAAGGCACTGCGGCTCCGCGGCGCCGGTCTTGTACGAGATTTTCACGCCGGGCTTGACGAACGTCGTGGCGCGCGCGAGCGCCGGCTTGGCTCGCAGCACCGCCGCGTCGGCTTCAGGCAGCCGAGCGTCGCCGAGGTGCAGCACGCCGGCGCGGGGCGGCCGCGCAGGGTCGTCTGTGCGCAGCGACGGCTGGTCGCCGAAGACCGCCTCGAGGACCTCGTGCCACGGGCCTTGCGAGCCCTCGTCGAGCCCGTACGCCACCTGCTCGCAGGCGTCGCGGAGCACGCCGCGGAGCGTCTTGCCCGGGACGTACGGCAACCCGTCGCGGTCCCGACGCACGGCACGGTCGACGGTGGCGTCGCCGTAGCCCGTGCCGACGTGCCAGTCGGACAGCATCTCAAGGCGGATCGTGAACGAATCAAGCGGTCGTGCCGGCATCTCGATCACACCCCCCGTCCAGCATCGTCGGCGCTCGGCGCTGCGGCGTCGGCGACTTCCCGCCTGTCCGAGATGCGCGCCAGCGCGAGCGCGTCCACGAGCAACGTGGCGTGCCGCTCCCGGCCTTCGGGATCCGTCTCTGTCCAGAAGAGGGAGCCAGCATCGCCCTCGAGGTCTTTGAGCGTCGCCTCCGGGTAGCGGTGCTTTGCCAGCTCGTATGCCGCGTCGCACTGCTCCTTGCCGAGCCGGGCAGCGTCGGCCCACGCGTTGAGCTGGCTCGTCGGCACCGCGCGCACGCCCTCGTCTCCGTCCGCTGACGCGCGGGTCTGCAGCACGGCCCGCACCGCGCGGCGCAGGCGGTCGTAGCTGTGGGCGGCGAGCCAGCCGTCTGCAGCGCCGTCGCTCGACACCACGTACGGAGACCCGTAGAGCCGCGCTCCGTCGTGCTCGGCCCGGCGACGGATGTCGTCGAGCGAGGTCGCGGAGGAGTCGAACAGCACGTGCAGGCTGAGCGCCGAGACGCCGGCAAGGCCACGGGCGCGGCACTCGCGCTTCGCTTCCGCGCACAGCTGCTCGGCGAGCTCGTATGCGGCGCTGAAGGGGAAGTGCGGCTTGATGAGCACGACCCCGCCGCTCGCGGTCAGCCGCGCTCCGCCGAGCGCCCGGCTTGCGACCTCGCGCAGGATGCCGCCTTGTGCGCCAGGGTCGTTGGCGAGCCGCTCGAACGCTGACAGGTACGCCGCGGCGATGTCGAGGGCAGCCGAGCCCTTCTCGCAGTGCACGGTGACGTCGTCGCCCGCTAGCACGAGCGGGAGCGCCTCCGCGCGCTCGGGGCCGCCGAAGGTCAGGACGGCTTCGCGGAACGCCGCGTTCGTCGCTTCGTCGATTGCCGTCGAGAACCGGCGCAGCTTGTCGAGGTACGTCCGGGCGGAGCCGCCAGGGTTGTCGATGTGGTCTTCGAAGCGCAGGAACAGGCGGCCGAAGCCGTTGCCGTCGGCGTGGAAGATCGCGGCCCAGGATTCTTCGGCGCTGCGGTCGTTCGTCTGGGCCGCGGCGTCCCAGCCCATCCTGCGGTAGGCCTCGCGCACGAGCCCCCAGTCGGACTTGCACGCGACCTCCCGCGAAGCCGGCCGCTGCCCGCCTTCCTCATCGCGAACGAGCACTTCGGCAGCCCACCCGCCGTACGCGCACTGCGCGACGACGGGGAGGCGGGGTGAGCGCTCCGCCGGGCTCGTGCGCCGCGCGCGCAGGGCTCGAGCCTCCGCGTGGACGCCGCGAAGCGTTTCGGCAAGCTCGCGCGCCGAGATGCGGTCGACGGGCCGGAGTTCGGGGCTCACGACCCCCATGACCTGCAGGCCGGGGGCCTCCCGCAGCGTCCGCTCGGTGACTGCCCGCACGATCGCGACGCCGTCCTCGCGCTGCGGCACCAGGAGCAGCGCCTTGCCGGACGCGAGGTAGACTACCTCGGGGCTGCCGGTGCGCTCGATCGGGCCGTTGCGTCCGGGATCCAAGACGTCTTCGCGCCGCAGCTCGACCCCGGCGGTCTCGCGCAGCGCGTCTAGCACCCAGTCTGTGCCAGCGCGCCTGAGGAGCTCGGATGCGCCCACGTTCTCGCGCCTTCGTCGGGTCGCGAAGATGTAGCGCTGGTTGCCTGCCGTTTCGACGAGCACAAGGTGCATGCGGCCCCCTCTCCTCAGGCGATGGCCAGGTCGTGCAGCAGGCGGGGGTCGGCGGCGCGTGTCCCCGGATGCCGAGCAGCCGCCGTCGAGCCGCCAGGTGCTACCAAGTGAACCATATCTCGTGCGCCTGACACCACCGAGTTTTCACACTCCTTCATGCGCATGCCACGTCGAGGACCTGCTCCGCGGCGCGCCCGTCGCCCGGGACGTCGCCGAAGCGGAGCGCGCGCGAGGCGCAGCGGCCGCACAGCCGGTACACGTCCGCCCGGTCGCCCTCGCGCACGAACCGCGACACGATGCGGCGCACCTCTGGCAGCGCCGCGTCCGGGCACTCGAACGCCGAGTACTGGATCGCGATGCCGTGCTCCCAGAGCTGGTCGTGGAGCTTGCGGCGCCGCTTGTCGTCCGAGATGTCGTACACCACGAGCAGCATCAGCGCACCTCCAGGGGCTGCCACTCGGTGCCCGGGGTGCGGAGCGCGTGCGCGAGCGCCGCCGCGTCGCGCGCCATGTGCTCGAGGTACGTGGTTCGCGCTCCGTCGCGTCCTGTCACTTCGCGCTTGCAGACAGCGCCGTACAGCCGCAGCACGCGCCTGATGCCCTCGCGGGTCAGCAGCGCCTGCCCCTTGTGCGGCCAGAAGTCCCGGTCGCCGACGACCCGCTTCGTGAGCAGCGCGGCCGTGGGTGCGAGGCACAGCATCGGCCGGTAGATGTCGGTCAGGTCGAGCGCGAGCGCCGGGCCCCCTCTGCTGTTGCCGTGGTTGAACCCGACGGCCGGGTCGAGCCCGACAGCGCGCAGCATCGATGCGGCGTGCCCTGCGGTTAGCGAGCCGAACAGGCTGAGCAGCGCGTTGGGAGGGTCTGGAGCGGGCCGGCGCTGCCGGGTCGAGAACTCCGCGTACGGTTCGAGCACGACGCCGAGAGCGCGGTAGGCGAGCTTCCACGCGCGGCCCTCGAGCCCGCGAAGCTCGTCGAGCGTCGTGGCGTCGGGCACCATGCTCCTGAGCTCGGCGATCTTCGTTGCCGCCACGGCGACCTCCTCGTCGTCACGTCGGAGGCCCCAGCGGCGCACGACCGCGTGCAGGTTCGCAAGCTGCGCGCGGGTCGCGGCTCTCGCCAGCGGGACTTTGCCCGCTTCGTACGCGAACGCCCGGTACTGATTCACGCGCGCGAGCGGGAGCCCCTGCTCTTGCGGCATCAGGCAGCCCAGGTACCTGCCGCGGCTGGACAGCAGGTGGACGGGTGCGTTCTTCTTGAGCAGCAGGTCGAGCGCTGCGCGCGTCACCTCGACGTGCCCGAATGCGATCACGCCTTCGACGTCGTGCTTCAGGTACTCGGCCTCGATGGCCGAGCCGTTCTTGACCACCAGGCGCCCCTTCGACACAGCCACCTGCGCGCCGTCTTCGTCTACGAGCACGAACATGGCAACCACTCCTCGGTCTCGTCACACGTGCAGACCGTCTGGTACTGGAAGCTGAGCGCAAGGAGCGCCGAGGCGACGGCTCCGGCAGCGTGGACGACGTAGGCCTTCCGCAGCTCCGCGACGAGGTCTGCGGCGCAGCGGACGCGCTCCCAGTCGATGACCCGGTCGATCGAGAGCACGACTTGCCGGGCGTGCAGACGCGACAGGTGCCGGAGCTCCTCTACGCAGGTCTTGTCGAGGGCGGCCTCCACGTACTCGGCGGCGCTCAAGACGAGCATCGCGTCGTCGATCTCGCCGACGGGTGCAGAGCGCACCCACTCGACCAGCGCCTCCATCTCGCCCGGCTGGTGCAGCCGCTCTGCGGCCTCGGGAAGCGACACGGGGTCGCCGTAGCGCGCCAGCGCGAACTCGCACGCGGCGAAGAAGCTGCGCGCCGCGTCCGGGTTCTCGGCCGGCGGGATGCGGCTGAGCGGCACCTTGTCGCCGCGCTTGGTCGTCACGAATACTCGCTTCGTCGTGCCCATGCGCCCTCCCTTACCGTCGGCGGCCGTCTTGCCGCTCCGCCAGCGCGTAGCGGTCGTGCGTGCGCGCGAGCTCACGTACAGCGAGCAGCCGCTCCTGCGCCGTGGACAGCACGAGGGCGTCCCAGAGGATCTCGCGCACGTCGAACAGGGACTTGGGGCGCCGCTCGCCGATGAGCTTGGAGCAGGTCATGCCGGCGTACGCTTCCACGGGGTCGTCGGGCGGGCCGCCTGCCCCACGCGCCCGCAGGTCCTCTGCGACTCCCATGAGCAGGAGTGTGAAGAGGTCTCCGGTGCGGGTCTTGGTGCCGGCGGCTTTGGCGATGCTGTCGAGGTGCGCCCGGCGGCCGTCCTCCGAGGAGAGCAGCCGCAGGGCGTCCTCGAGCGTCCCCTCGCAGCGGTCCTGCTCGACGAGGAAGGCGAACGCCTCGTAGCAGATCTCGAGGTCGACCCCTGGCTCGCAGAGCGACTCGAGGTCGTGCCATTCGCCGGTCGAGCGGCTCTGGAGCCGGATGGTGAGCTCAGCCATCGTCTCGTCCTCTCCGGGCCCGTCGCCCTAGAACGGGATCTCCTCGCCATCGATGTCCTCGATAGGCAGAGGCGTTCTGCCGCACCCGCTCTCGGCCACGTAGCGTTCCTCGTACTCGCTCCAGGGCATGTCGACTTCGGTGCGGAATCCGAAGATCTCCACGAGGTCGTCCTGGACGTAGTCGTAGTCCTGCCAGTCCATCTCGCCGAAGCGCTGACCGGTCTCGTCGTCGTACTGCGGCGGCGTGTACTCTGCGCCTCTGATCAGGCACCGGTACAGCAAGACTTCGCCGCAGCGCTCGACGACCGTCTTCAGACGCGCCTCGTATGCCGACTTGAGTACCAGCGCGAGTTCGTACAGGTTCTCCGGCTTCACGAACCTGAGCCGAGGATCGAGGACCTCTTTCAGGCGCGGCGCGTCGGCTGCCCACTTGAAGAGGCGGCTTATCGGAGGGTGGCCGTCGTCTTCGATGTCGTAATCGATGTCGTCTTCGATCCAGTCCTTCTCGATCGACCGGGCTTCGTGCTTGGCGATCGCGATGGCGGTATCCGGGTTCACCTTCTCGAACCGCGCCTCGATGTAGCTCCTCGCGATGCCCATGAAGAGGCTGAGGTTTTCGAGGCTCACCAAGGGATGCTCCTTCAGCTCGCGGTACACCCAGGCGCCGGCGAGCATGTGCACGGCGTGGGAGTCGACGCGCGCGTCGAACATCGTGGGCTTGCCCTTTGCGTGCTTCACCACCGCTGCGGGCGTGCCGTCGACGTAGATCGTGATGTCGTACGGCCGCTTCTCGTCGCGCAGGCGGTACGCTTCCTCGATCGCGTCGAGCGGGCTGTCGTACTCGTTCTCGAAGACTCGGTATGTGGGCTTGTCCTGCATGGCTGCTCCTTTCGGTCGGTGCTGATCCGCTGAGAACTAGGCGACCGGCCGGACGGGACCGGAACGGATGCGCCGATCTGGCGCGCGAGGCCGGGCTTCGCTTCGTCCCTGGACTGATAGAGAAGATGCCGAAGGCGACCGGAACGGCGGGCTCAGCGCATGGCGGCGAGGGAGGTCACGAGCCGAGGAAGCGGAGCGCGATGGTGATGAGGAGCATGCCGAGCGGTGGCGAGACCTGCATGAGCAGCAGGCCGAGAATGATCAGTATCGGCGTGCGCATGGCGACGAGCGCCCGGGTTCGCGCACGGCGTCTCTCTTCGCGCTGTTGAGGGGTTTCGTTTTCGCGCATGTCGGGTCCTCGGTCGTGGCGCGCAGCGCTCAGGCGCAGGCGCCGTCACGGGTTAGATACCCGGAGCGGCTGAGCGGGCCGCCGGGGTGCCTGCCGGCAGGACGCAGCGGCGGCTTCGCCATCACGACAGCTTCCTGATGCCGAAGGATATGTCCGCTGCGACGATCGTTGCGGCGGCGGCGGCCAAGAACAGCTGGAGCGCCGGGTGCCAGTGCGTCTTGGTGATGAGGACGAGGGCGCCGGCGAGAAGCAGAAGGTCGAACGCGATGGCGGCCCTCAGAATCGTGGACTTCTTGATGACGATCTTCATGCTTTCTCCTTTCGCTGCTCGCGTCTCGCTTCAGAGTCTTACTAGGAGGAGAAAGGCTGAGGACCCGAACGGGATGCCATTCCCGCAAGCCGGCTTTCGGACATAAAGGTTGGAGCCTCGGGTGCGCTGATCGTGAGAGGCATCAGCGGCTTGCTTGTGACTCTCTCGCGGCTGACACCCTATCGTCGGAGCCGACGGCACGCAAAGCGGGCTGCCGCGACGTCCGTGCGGTGCGGCCATGCCGTCGACGGCGGCCCCAATCGGCTGAGCCGTCGAAGCTCATCTGAGCCGAGAAGTTGATCGCCGAGCTCGAGGCGGCGTCAGCGTTTCAATCGGCTGAGCCGTCGAAGCTCATCTGAGCCCCAGGCTGGCGTCGTCGAGGCCGACGGCGGCGTCACGCGTTTCAATCGGCTGAGCCGTCGAAGCTCATCTGAGCCAGGCAAGAAAGGAGGATGCCATGATCTTCGGCATCCGCATGTTTCAATCGGCTGAGCCGTCGAAGCTCATCTGAGCCGACGTGGGCCTGGTCATCTGGGACGGGTCGTCGCGTGGGTTTCAATCGGCTGAGCCGTCGAAGCTCATCTGAGCCATGGCAGGAGTCGTTCTTTCGCTTGAGCTGCTCGGCCGCATGTTTCAATCGGCTGAGCCGTCGAAGATCATCTGAGCCGCCGAGGTGCTCCAGCGGCCGGAACCGAAGTTCCGGGTTTCAATCGGCTGAGCCGTCGAAGCTCATCTGAGCCCCGAGCACGACCTCGTGCCGGCGCGCACGCCGCGCTGGTTTCAATCGGCTGAGCCGTCGAAGCTCATCTGAGCCCGTATGGATACTTTATGGCCGGCCTGCTGGAAAGCAGGTTTGTGTTTGTTTCAATCGGCTGAGCCGTCGAAGCTCATCTGAGCCTCGCGGTCGGTCTCGCATGGCTGGCCGCGGCAGAAGCAGAGGCGTTTCAATCGGCTGAGCCGTCGAAGCTCATCTGAGCCCTGCTCGCAATGCTTCTGGCGAGATGATTGGGCAACCGGTCGGTACGTTTCAATCGGCTGAGCCGTCGAAGCTCATCTGAGCCGCAGAAAGGAGGTGGTACGGTGAGGCGGGTCGTAGTGACGTTTCAATCGGCTGAGCCGTCGAAGCTCATCTGAGCCTCGACAGCACGCGACCGACTGAGGAAGTTTCCAAGCAGGGGTTTCAATCGGCTGAGCCGTCGAAGCTCATCTGAGCCTCGCGGGGGTCATCGGCGGCGTGCTCATCTCGGCCATCGGGTTTCAATCGGCTGAGCCGTCGAAGCTCATCTGAGCCAAAGACCGTTTCGGCCTGTGCGCGCTGCTCCTCTGCTTGAAGTTTCAATCGGCTGAGCCGTCGAAGCTCATCTGAGCCTCCTCGTCAATCGTCTGGACGAGACGTTCGTCCGGACTGTCAGGTTTCAATCGGCTGAGCCGTCGAAGCTCATCTGAGCCAATGGATGTGTGACTTCTGTTACGAAGCCGCTCAAGAAGAGTTTCAATCGGCTGAGCCGTCGAAGCTCATCTGAGCCCTGTGACGCGATGTCTTAGGTGACGCGGCGTTGCGCGACGTTTCAATCGGCTGAGCCGTCGAAGCTCATCTGAGCCTCAACTCGCGAGCCGACCTCGAAAGAGAATTGGTCGGGTTTCAATCGGCTGAGCCGTCGAAGCTCATCTGAGCCCGCGATGAACGTCGGCAACCGTAAGACCATCGAGTGTTTCAATCGGCTGAGCCGTCGAAGCTCATCTGAGCCCTAGGCGAACGCCACGACACGTCGGCCATCGCGCTCATCGCCGAGAGTTTCAATCGGCTGAGCCGTCGAAGCTCATCTGAGCCTCTACCGCGATTTTGCACCATTCTACCTGCGCAAACAAGACGGTTTGCGTGCATCTCCGATCCGGGGGCGTCCGACAGGCCGGAAATCGGACCGTTTTCGGGCGCAATCGCTGTCATTCACCTAGCCTTACCTGCGCTTTTCCGCTTCGCGTGCATCTTGTGCTCAGAAGGCCGTTCCAGGAGATGCACGCAAACAGCCGCACCCCGTCTGAGCAGCGAGGATGCGGCATCAACCGGGTGCGTGCATCTCGGGGCGCTCAGCTGATGGGATCGACGCGTTCAACCCGCCCCATACCGAATGCGACGCGCTGACCTATGCCGGTGAACTGAGCGAGAAGCCCTAAGGTATGCAGTGCGGGCTGCTCGTCCGGATGCGCCGTGTACTCGCACTCGCCCACGAAGGCTGGAGCCGACCACTCCTTTCCGCCGTCGAATAGCAGCCGCGCGGTGCACGGCTCCAGCCACAGCGGCACAGCGCCGACGTGAGACGACGAGAACGATTCCAGAGCGTCGCCGCCTAGCATCCGCCAATAGCGGAGCAGGCCGGTGGGGAGCTGTCCGGAACGTCCGAACACGACGTCCGGCGACGGGATCGCGAGCCAAAGATGCTTACGCTCGAACGTCGTAGGGCTGGGGAACCTCAGGCGCAGCGGCCCGCTCGCAGAAGCGCCTGCCTCGAGCAGATCGTCGAGAGAAGCGGGGTTGGGCGCGCCGACGGCTGCAAGCCGTGCCTCGGTGATGCGCACCTGGTTCGGCCCGATGTTCAAAGTGCCCGGGAGGCGCGACGGGTCGAGCGCCTTCGCTACGGCGATGACCAACCGCTCGCCGGCAGCCGAAACTCGCACCGTCGCCCGCTCGCCCGGCTCGAGCTCGACCGTGCTCAGCGGTGCAACGCCGTTCTTGAGCAATCCGGATATGGTGAGAAGCGCTTCCTTGTCTTGCCCCGGGGCGCCGTGGGCCCGGGAAGCGGCATCAGGGTCCAGTGCGGCGACCTCGCGCAGGAACGCGGCGTACGCCCAGAAGCTGGCCCCGTATGGGAACCGGGACGGCGCGCACGCCTCTACTTCGATGTCGAGCGCGACGAGTTGAGGAACGCGAGCGTCCATACGCCTCCATTGCCGGCTGCGACGATTGTCTCCGTGCGCGGCCGGTCGCGCAAACATGCGGTAGCATGGCGCCATGGACGCCGCCGCCATCATCGAGGCGCTCGCGCCGTTCCCGCGCGGGGGCATCGCACAGCTGCCGACGCCGCTCGAGCCCGCCCCGGGGCTCGCGGCCGAGCTCGGGCTTTCTGCGCTCGCCGTCAAGCGCGACGACCGCACGAGCCCACGCTACGGCGGCAACAAGGTGCGCAAGCTCGACTTCTTGCTCGGGCAGGCGCTCGCCGAGGGCCGGCGGGCGGTGGTGACGTTCGGGGCGTACGGCTCGAACCACGCGCTCGCCACGGCTCTGCACGCGCGCGCTCTCGGGCTCGAGCCGCACGCGGTGCTCTCGCCGCAGGCGCCCGGGCCGTTCGCGCGCGCCACGCTGCTCGCGCATGCGGGGCTGGGGACGCGGATCCACCTGGCGGAGGGGTGGGACAGCGAGGCGCTCGGCGAGCGGGTGGCGGCGGAGCTTGCGGAGCGGGACGGCGTCGAGCCGCTCGTGATCCCGATGGGCGGCAGCGCGCCGCTCGGCGTGCTGGGGTACGTGGAGGCGGCGGCGGAGGTCGCTCGGCAGGTCGAGGCGGGCGTAGCGCCACGCCCGGACGTCGTGTACGTCGCGGGCGGGACGCTCGGGACGGCGGTGGGGCTGGCGGTCGGGTTCGCGGCGCTCGGCTGGCCGACGCGGGTGGTGGCGGTGCGCGTGACGCCGGCGGAGGTCGCGAACGCCTCGCGCATGCGCGCGCTCGCGGGCGAGACGGTCGAGCTGCTGCGGACGGCGAGCGAGGGCTTCCCCGCTGTGGAGCCGGACGGGCTTGCGCTCGCGCTGCGCGACGACTGGTTCGAGCCAGGGTACGGCGTCGTCACGCCCGTGACGCGCGCGGCGGTCGAGCTGGCCCGCGCGCACGGGCTTGCGCTCGAGACGACCTACACTGGCAAGGCGCTCGCCGCGCTTGCTGCCGACGCGGCGTCAGGTGCGCTCGCGGGCGCGAGCGTGCTCTTCGTCGACACCTACAACTCGGCGCCGATGCCGGCCGCGGGGCCGGTCGAGGCGCTGCCGGAGGCGCTTCGCGTCTACGTCGCGGAGTGCGAACGGCTCTACGGCGCGGGGTAGAGGAGCGGGCTTCCGCCCCCGCCGCCCATCGAAGCCCCGGTGCCGTCGAGCGCGCTGATCCAGATGCCTTGCTGGAGCATCGGCGTGCTGCTGCTCGAGACCGCCAGCTGGACCATCGAGAACCGGGGGTCGGTCGCGGTGGGCAGGCTGGTCTCGACGATGGCGGCGGCGCTCACGGACTCGCCCGGCTTCACGCTCTTGATGGAGCCGTACCAGTCCTCGTCCGGGCCGAGCTTCACGATGCCGCCTGGCCCGTAGACCTTCTCGAGCCATTGCTTGAGCTCGGCGGGCTTTGTCGGCGCGGGCGGGAGGTCGAACGCCTCGGCGAACGGGCGCGCGTCCACCCCCTCGCCGCCGGCGTGCTGCAGCGTGCCGTCCACTCGCAGGACGATGAGGTTGACGGTGTTCGCGTAGTCGTAGGCGCCGAGGGCCTCGCTGAGCGCTTGCTCCTTGGCGTTCACCGCGTCGAAGACGGCGGGGTCCGTCTCGCCGACGAGCTTCCACGGCGTGCGGATGACCATCGCGGGCGCGCCGAGCACGGTCGTGTCGGCGACATCGGTGACGTCCGCGTACCAGTCGGCGTCGCCGTGGTCGCGCTTGAGGGCGGCCGCGAGGTCGGCGGCCGAGGCGATTTCCTGCGCGCCGGAGGATCCGCCGGCGCTTTGGCCGGGCGTGCCGGACCCGCTCGAGCCGCCGCCGCAGCCGGCGAGGGCGAGGGCGGCCGTCGCGAGGAGCGAGAGCGTCAGGAGGGCGAGCGTTGCAGCGCGGCCGACGGGGGCATGACGAGCGGACGAGCGCGGCGCGAGAGCCATGGGGCCCTCCTTCCGGACGATGGGCGCGAAGACAGCGTAGCACGGACGGGAGGGCGGCGATAGGCGAGGGGCAAGCCAGGCTGCGCGGGGGAGGAGAGAAGCGCGGGCGGGGTTCTTCCGCCGTCGCGCGCTGTTGTGCTACAAGCGAAGTAGCGCGCGGCGTACGAGGGCGCCGCGCCGGCTTCAAGGGGGTGGGGCCGATGGCCCGAGCGGGGTTCTGCAGGTCGTGCGGCACGAACGTCTGGCTCCTCGAGGACGGCAGCGGGACGTGCGGGCATCCGGCGACCGACATCGAAGGCATCTATGAGGTGGCGGAGGGCGGCGGCGCGCCTGCGGCCGCACCGGAAGCGGCGGCCGCGGAGGCGCAGGCGCCTGCCGGCTCGCAGGAGGCTCCTGTCGGCGCCGCGACGCCGGTCGCCGTTCCGGCGACGTCGCAGCCGGCAGGCGGCACGGGCAAGCGAGGGTTGACGATCGCGGCGGCAGCGATCGCGGCTCTCGTCGTCCTTGTTGCGGCGGCGTTGTTCCTGACGCGCCCGCAGCTCAAGGTCACGCGTCTCGTGACCGACGGAGCGGTCGAGCAAGGCGAGCAGGCGAAGGCGGTCGTCACGGTCACGAACGAGGGCAAGCGCGCCGGGAGCCGCGAGATCGTGCTCGTCGTGGACGGCCAGGAAGTGGGGAGCGCTCAAGTCACCGTTGAACCGGGCGCGCAAAAAGACGCTGAGATCGACTTCACGCTCGACGCAGAGCCAGGGGACTACGTGCTGATGGCGCGCGGGTTCGACATCGCAGAGAAGCTGCACGTGCTCGAACCTGCGGTGTTCGAGATCGCCGCGGTCGCGGCTCAACCGAAGGTCCTGCACGCCGGTATCGACGAGAGCGGCTTCTGCGTCGCCACCGTCGAGAACGCCGGTGAGGCAGACGGGGATTTCGAGGTCGAGTTCGCGCTCGACGGAAAGACGCTCGGCAGCGATTCGGTCACGGTGCTTGGCGGCTCGAAGAACGACGTGGCGTTCGAGTTCGCCGTGCCTGGCGTCGGCAATCACGTGCTCACGGCCAACGGTGTCAAAGCGGGATTCGCCGTGCACGCGGTTGCGCGGCCCGCTCACGGCATCGTGATCGTGAACAAGCTCAAGGGCGGGCGCAATCGTCTGAAGATGGTCAACAACAGGCCGACGGACGTGCTCGTCGTGCTGTCGCAGCCGGGCGACGGCAAGCCGGCGCTGCTCGCGGTGTACCTGCGCTCGAAGAGCTCGCACACCATCTCGGGCATCAAGGACGGGACCTACCAGATCTACTACAGCTTCGGCAGCGACTGGTGCCCGACGTGCAAGGAGTTCGAGACCGACCGGTGGGACGGCCGCTTCGAGGGCACTGACAAGTTCTCGAGCTCGCGAAGCGTGTACACCCAGGTGACGCTGACCTTCGGCAGCTCGTCCGGCGGCAGCCCGACGGAGGACGTCACCGAGGACGAGTTCCCGAAGATGTGACGCTCAGGGCTTCACCGGCACGAGCTGCTCGAGCGCCGCGAGGTAGTCGAGCAGCGGCTCGGCCTCGACCACGGACACTCGGGAGTCGTACTCCGAGCGAGCACGGAGGGCGTCGGTCCACACGTGCTTGTAGTCGGTGCTGACGACCAGGCACCGGGCGTCGGGGTTGGCGGACTCGACGAGGTCGCGGATGGCCTCGTCCGCACCTCCGCGGTTCTTGGCGCAGTAGCGGATCACGAGGTTGCTCGCCTCGATGGTCTCGTTGTCGTGCGTCGTCGTGTCGAAGCACAGCACGATTCTCGCGTGCGGGGCGGTCTGCGCCAACCGGTCGGCCATACGGCGGACGGCCTCGGTGAACCGCGGCCGCATCTCGCGCTCGCGCTCCCTGCCGAACGCGCGGATGACGGCGTTGTGGCCGTCGATGATGACGGTGTCGGGCGCGGGGCTTCCGAAGATGGCGCGCTCGAGGTTGGCGAGCCGTTCGAGCTCGCGCTCCCGCCACGCCGCCTCCATCTCCGCCTGCTTCTGGCGTGCCGCTTCCGCTTCGGCGGACCGGCGCTGCAGCTCCTCGAGCTCCGAGAGCCGGCGCTGCTCTTCGGCGGCGCGCCGCTCATGGTACGCGGCGATGCCTGAGCGGAAGGTCTCCAGCGCGGCGATGACGCCTTCGAGCTCCCCGAGCCCTTCGAGCAGGCGGGCAAGCCCGGTCTCCTCGACGAGCGCTTCGACCTGCGCGCGTTGACGGCGCTCCTCGTCGAGCTGCCGCTGGAGGGCTGCGGCGCGAGCGTCGGTCGCGCGTGCCGCGTCCTCCGCGGCGGCAAGCCGCTGCAGCAGCGCCTCGCGCTCCTCCAGCCACGACTGCCGCTGCTCCTCGAGGCGGCGCTCCAGCGTGAGCTTGGCCTTCTTGAGCTCTTCGACCTGCTCTTTGAGGCTGGCCGACTCTCGCGCGTGGTCTTCGCGAGCGGTTGCGGCGCTTGCGTGGCTTGCGAGGGCTGCGGCCAGCTCGCGTTCCGTGCGGTCGAGCTGCGCTTTCAACTCTTGGTTGCGCTGGGTCAGCCGCGCGATCTGCTTCTTGGCCTCCTTGAGGTCGCGTTCGACGAGCTTCTTGTCGTGCCGCGCGCGACGGAGCTCCTGGTCCGCCGAAGGTGCGGCGCGGTGCGGCGCAGGCTCGGCCGCCGAAGGCGTCTCGGCGGCTGCAGCCTGTTGGTCGTCGAGGCGCTGCATCTCCTCGACGAACGCCTTGATCCCCAACGACGACGCCTTCTTGCTCTTCAGCAGCCCGAGCTTCTGCGCTTCGACGACGCACAGGTAGGCGGCGATCGGGCCGTGCTGGGCGATCAGGCGCTTGATGTCGCCGGTGCCTATCGGCCGCCCCGGCTTCAGCGTCTGGACGACCGGCGGGCACGACCGTGCGAGCAGGTGCACCGCGCCGTTGCTCTCGCACTCCGCGATGAAGCGGTTGCGCAGCATCGACTTGGGCCGCCAGACCTGGTTGGGGACGCTTCCACGGTGCAGCTTCTGGCGGCCGAGCGCATGCTCGAAGGCGCGGCGCCACTCCGGGTCGTGCTCGGCAGCGTCCAGCAACCGCTCGACCATGGCGTGGCTCAGGGTTTGAAGCTGCTCTTCGCTCGATGCGCCGGTCTCGGCCGTGGGCTGTGCGGGTGTCTGTCGTTTGCGCATGGTCTCCCCCAGATGTCGGTTCATGCACCTTCATACCATACGCCGCTGACATGCGCCGAGGACCGCGCGGCGGAGGGTATCAACCGGGCAAGCGTCGAGCGGCCTGGAAGGGCGGTGGCAGTATGCGGGTCGTGGTGGCAGGCGGCACGGGGTTCATCGGGCAGAGGCTGCTCGCCCGACTGGCGGCGAGCGGGCACGATGCGGTCGTCGCCGCAAGACCGCAGTCGGCGGCGCGGACGCGTGGCGGCGCAGGTGGAACCGTGGTTGCAGTCGACCCGCTCGACGCCCGCTCGTGGGCGGAAGCTCTCGCCGGCGCTGACGCCGTCGTCAACCTGGCCGGCGCGACCATCGGCGCGCGATGGACGGCGAAGCGCAAGCGGCTGATCCGCGAAAGCCGGGTCGACCTCACGCGCGCGCTTGTGGAAGGGCTCGCGGCGATCCCGCAAGGCGAGCGGCCGGGCGTGCTCCTGAACGCCTCCGGGGCCGGGTACTACGGCGACCGCGGCGACGACGTGCTGACCGAAGTCGAGCCGCCTGGCCAGGACTGGCTCGCGCAGCTCGCGGCGGAGTGGGAGGCTGCGGCGCTGGCGGCCGAAGGCCTCGGCGTTCGCGTCGTGCCGATGCGGACCGGCATCGTCTTCGCCCCGGGCGGCGGTTCGCTGCCGCTGATGGCGCTGCCGTTCCGGCTGTTCGCCGGGGGCCCGCTCGGCTCGGGCCGCCAGTGGATGCCGTGGGTGCACCTCGACGACATCGCGGGCATCTACGCGCACGCGCTCGAGCACGCGGACGTCACGGGCCCGCTCAACGCGTGCGCGGGGTCGGCGCGCCAGCGCGACGTGGCGCGAGCGATCGGCCGCGCGCTGCGCCGCCCGTCGTGGTTCCCGACGCCGCTTCTCGCCGTGCGGCTCGCGTTCGGCGAGTTCGCCGACGCGCTCGGGGCGAGCCAGCGGGTGAGCATCGACAAGCTTCTGGCCAGCGGCTATGCGTTGCGGTGGCCGGATCTGGACGCGGCGGTCGCGGACGCGCTGGGGGCGCGCGCGGACGGCTGAGCGGAGCCGGAGGCCGGCCGGGCGCAGCAAGCGCGGCAAAGCTGCGGCAAGCGATGAACCCGGGGCGGCAGAACCGCGGAAAAGCCGCGGCAAGCCCCCGTTTAGGTCTGTGCGCTACGGTGCGTGCGGGCTCGGTGCGCGCGAGGGGCGTGCCGAGCGCAGGGGAACCTCGACGGGCCCTCGAGCGAGCCGGGCGCTCCTCGTCGGCGACACCTCGGGAATGCACGTACCGAGTCCGAAGGGGGACGACCATGAAGATCACGAGAGGGGCCTGCGCGGCGCTCGTCGCGCTCGCTGTCGTGTTGCATCCGGCGGCGGCGCTGGCCGACACCGGCGACGGCCGCACTGACACCAAGAACGTCCAGAGCGCAGAAGACGTGCGCATCGAGCAGCAGTATCAGGCGTGGCTTCGCCGAGGCGGGTCGAAGACGGGCACGGCGTTCCGGCCGACTGCGGTCGACGTCCCGTACAAGTACTTCTACACCCCGAGCCACCGTCAGGAGACGAACTACTACTGCGGCCCGGCGACCGTGCAGATCCTGGCCGACTACTGGGGCGAGTGCCCGTCGCAGGACGAGATCGCGAACCGCCTCGGCACGACCACGAGCGGAACGGACTTCTCGCTCGTGGATGATGTGTTGCGTTACTACACGAAGCGGCCGTACACGTACGTCACATGCGCGAGCTACTCTGACGTGTACGAGCGGGTCTGCTACGGCCTCCTGGTCCGGGGCAACCCGGCTGCCATCGACGTGCGGATCGACGCCAGCGACTGGCCGAACTACCTGTACGACCATGCCGGCCACATCGTGCCGCTCGAGGCGTTCGACTGGCGGACCTACATCGTGCGGCTGAACGACCCGTACGATGAGAGGTACTTCCGAGGCGGCGGCGACACCTACGGCCACAAGACCTATCTGAGGAGCGTCGTGGCGGGCGGCATCATGCTGCACCCGAGGCACGCGATCGTGTACTGAGGGGGTCCGGGCGGGTCGCGGTCATCCGCGACCCGCCCTCGAAACAGAGGGGAGAGAGCATGAGGAGATCACGTGGGGCCGGCTGGTTCTACCCGGAGCGAGCTGTCCGCGCTTTGGAGGCCGCGGTGGCCGTGGCGCTTGTCGCGGGGTGCGCCGGGGGGTGCGCGTCGGGAGCCCAGACGGGCTCGGGAGGCGGCCGTACGGCTGGGGTGAGCGCCGAAGCATCGGCGGAAGCGCCCGTGACGGCTGTGCGATCCATCGCCGCTTCTGAGGTCGCGCCGCCGCCGATGCGGTTCAAGGAGTTTCGGCTGCCAGGGCTGCACAAGCTGGGAGGCGTCGGTACGCGCATCGCGGCGTTCGCCGGACCCGATGCCACCGTTTACGGCGACGCGCCGATCGTGCTTATGGACCTCGAGACCGGGCGGCACGCCGTGGGGCGCCCGCACGCCGTGGGCTGGGAAGAGCGCTACGGCGTGCTCGGCCTGCGGTGCTCGGATTCGTGGGTCGTGTGGGAGGAGCTGCGCGGAGACGAGGCTGAAGAGCCGCTCGACTGCGACTGGAAGCTGTACGCGGCGCCGGTCGATGCAAAGAGCCTGAAGCTCGGCGAGCCGGTGCTCGTGGCAGAGAGCGTCGTCTCGATACAGAGCCGGCCGATGTTCGTGGTGCTCGGTGACGAGGTGTTCTGGATGACGAACAGCGCGCCGAACCCGAAGCAGGAAGGCAGCGTCCGTGGGGCGCGGATCAACGCTCTCAGACTGCCGAACGACCCGGTGCGGACCGTGTTCGAGTCGAAGCACAACGTCGCGTCGATGTCTGAAAGCGAAGGGAAGCTGCTCGTGTGCGAGCTGCCGTCGAAGGACTCGAAGAGCGAGGTGCTGCACGTGGTGGATCCGAAGAGCGGCGCCGTGGAGCGCTCGCTCGACTTGCGTAACGGCGAAGCGGAGGTGTCGCACCTGCCGAAGGTGCATGGCGGCTTGGCGGCGTGGGCGGTCATGCCGAATGCCGAAACCGACGAGACGATGCTGCTCGTCGCTACGGGCACGGGCGGAGGGCGTCAGCTCGACACGCGGGGCATGGATCCGGTGCTTGTCGGGCCGTATGTGGTGTACGAGACGCTCTCGCGCGACGCAGGACCCGGCGGCACGCCGCGGCTCATGCAGCGTATCCGCGGCTACGACCCGCGAACGGGGGAGGTCTTCACGATCGCCGAGTCCGACGCCGACAAGGACGGCGCGTGGCAGCTGTGGATGTGGCAGGGGTTCGACGAGAAAAGGTTCGTCATGACGCGGAAGAGCGCTGAACCCGGCGGCAAGGGCACGACGTTCGTCCGCGTCTGCGAGATTGCGCAGTAGGGTTCATGACGGGCCGCCAGCGAGTAGCGTGCAGCCCGTCGCAACCATGCTGTCAGTCGCCCACCAGATTCTTGATGCGCTCAGTCGTCCACCACGCTGGGTCGAGGTACGTGTCGCCCGGGGCGACGTACGCTGACATCGTGCCGCGCCCCGGGTCGAACACGACCACCTGCTTCTGTCGCTGATCGAAGCCGGTCCCTTGAAGGTCGCCGTTCCAGCGCTTCTGGACGGTCACCCACACGAGCACCCGCACCCGGTCGGTGGCGATGCCCTGTCGGTCCGCGAGCAGGTGCTTCGTCGTGCAACCGTCCTCGTCCGGGTCGTCATCGTCGTACCACTGGCGCCGGTCGCGCAGGAGCACGTCGCCCGTCTCGGCGTCCACGACATCGATGCCGTCCACGCGCACCGCGGTGTCCTGGACGCTCGAGCCGCCGATGACGATCGGGATGGCAAAGCTCGTCGGGATCGCCTTCTTGATGCTCTTCGCGGAGTCGATCGGGTGCCGCCAATCGAGTTCGGGCGACATGTCGAAGTCGTCGAGCGCTTGCTTCCACGTGAGCAAAGCCGGGCCTTGTCCGAGCACGATCCACTCGTCGTCGTCGGTCCACGCGTCATAGACCTTCTTGGCGCCGAACACGACTTCCTTCCCGAGCTTGAAGGCATCCTCGTGTTCTTGGTAGAAGCCCCAGGCAGCCTTGCCGGCGCGTTTCCACCATGTCAGGTCGGCGGCGTCCGTGGCCTTTCCCATGCGCGTCGGCAGCGGTTTGGGTTTGCCGCCGATCAGGTCATCGCCGCTCACGTCGAACTCGATCTCGCCTTTCGTCACGTGCGTCTCGTAAGTGCCGCCCCACGTCGAGACGGACACCGCGTCGAGGTCGCGGTTGCCGTCCCAGTACCGGGCCGAGACCCGGATGGCGTAGTTGCCGAACCAGACGTAGATCGTCTGGCCGCCCACGTCGAGGAATCCGGGCCACCCTGCCTTGATCATCCACGACGTGTACCCCTCAGTTGCTGCTCGTTCTCTCAGCGTGCCGCGATCGGGCACCAGCTCGACGACAAGCGGCACCGCCTCACCGCCGACCAGTGCCACACCCTCCGTCACCTCGAGGCCGTTGCCTGACGCCGTGACCGTGTAGTGGGCGGACGGCTTGACGGGCAGCTCGCCGGTCGCGAACCGCCCCTCGGCGTCCGTCGTCAGCTGCGCGACCGTGTCGCCCTTGGCGTTGCGCACGGTCACGCGAGCGCCTGCCACCCCCGCCCCGCTGCGTGCGACCACCAAGCCCGCGATCGAGCCGGTCGAGGCCTCCTCCATCGTCACGGTGGCGCTTCGCTCCTGCCCGAGCATGACCTCGAAGGTCTGCGGCGGCACCCTGCGGTAGCCCGGTTTGTGGAACGCGATGCGGTAGCGGCCCTTCGGCGCGTCGAGCAGGAGCGTGCCGTCCGCACCGGTCGTCCTGAGCACCGCGTGGTCGACCAGAAGCGCGCGCACGTCCGAAAGCGGCTTTCCTGCCTCGTCGACAACCCTGATGGCGAGCTTGCCGTGGTCGTCCATCCGGATGCCGACCGAGGCGATCGGCTTCGTCCGGCTCGTCTCGACTTCGAGCGACACCGGGTTGAAGCCATCCTTCGTGGTGGTGAGCGTGCCGCGCCCGAACTCGACCTCCTCGATCGCGAAGAACCCGGCGGCGTCCGTCAGCACCGTCTTGCCGCCGAAGCTCACCGCCACGCCCGCAAGCCCAGGCGCCCAGAAGGTGCGGTCTTCAAGCCCGGACGCGTTCGTCACGCGTCCCTGCACGACGCCCTTCTGCCGCACCTCCACGCGGGACGCGCACGAGTCGTTCCCGGTGGTGTACTGCAGCGCGTCGCACGACAGCGCGCACCGCGCCTCGACCTCTTCCTTCTCGAGGTCCGGCGGCACGTCCCAGACCTTCGCGAACGTCACCGTGTCGCCGGCCTTCACGGTGCCCAGATCGAGCGTCCCGATCGCGGCGCCGTCGATGGTCACCGCGAGCCGGACGCCACGAGCGTCACGGAGGCCTCGGTTTGTCACCGCGCCGGTCAGCAGGCACGGCGAGCCGCACACGGCCTTGATGGGGTTCGCGGAGACCGAAGGCGGGTCGAACAGGACGTCCGGCAGCACCGGCTGGCCGCCGTCGAGCAGCACCCGCTCGCCTCGCGGTCCGTCCGCGCCCATCGGCTGCAGGGCGAACCGGTCCGCGAGCGGATTCTCGATGCCGCCGATGGAGCGGTCCGGATACAGCAGCGCGAGGCCGCCGCCGAACACGACGAAGTCAGTGTCTGCGTCGTCGATGAAGCCGCGCAGCGGGCCTGGATCCACGCCTGTGCCGCTCCAGACCTCGCGGGCCGATCCGCGGGAGAGGTCGACTCTCGCCAGATGCTGTATCTGCCGGCCGCCCGCCAGCCAGAACACGAGGGCGGTCCCGCCATCGGCTCCTATCGAAGGAAACGACCCGACGCCTTCGTCGATGTCGAGCCGCGAGATCTCGACGTCGTGAAGCGTCCGGCCGGCTTTCGGGTCGACGATCGCGGCGCGCAGCGCGGCGTCGTTCGAGTTCGTGCGCGACACACGGGCGTACAGGACAGCGAGACGGCTGATGCTTGCGTCGTACGCGAGGTCGCACGGAGTGTCACGGTACCCATGGGGCGGCGCCGTCACCGCGTATGCGGTGCGCATCAGCGGGGGCATGCCGTTTGCGAACTCAGTCACGCTCACGGCCGGTCCCGTGTTCCGGTCCGCGCCCGTCGACATCGTCCCAACGAGCCAGATCCGTTGGGTTCCGTCGCTCGCGAGACTCTTGCTTATCCGAGCATACGAAGCGAAGACAGGCGGACCTTGAGGCGCGAGCGTCTCCAAGCTGTAGCGTGCGAGCCATATCGCTTTGCCTGAGCCGAACGAGATGACGAGCGCATCGCCGACACGAACGGCGTCGATGGAGTCGCCCACGTCGCCCTGGCCGGCGTTCAGCCGCGGCCAGTGAAGCCGTCCGCCCTCGAAACGCGGGGCGCGTGACTGCGTTCCGTCGGCGCTGTACCGCTCCCAGAAGATCGATCGCCCCGGACCGCCCGCGTACACCAGCAGCACGCCGCCGTCGTCCAGCGGCACCGCCGCCGAGTCGATCATTTGCCAGTCGTGAATCCCGGCAGGCGCCACGCCGCCTGTCGTCTCGAAGCCGCTCTCGTCGTAGGCCTGCGTCGGCAGCGGTGCGATGCGGAGCGTCACGCGCTCGGGTTCGACTGAAGCGGCCTCGACGGCGGTCTCGGGGAGCGAGTCTGCGTCGAGGTCAGCCTCGACAGGATCCCCCTCCGTGAGGACGAGGACCGCGGGCGACGACGCGATTTCCACTTCCGCGGACGCGCCTGCCACGCGAAGCAGGCGTGCCGTGTGCTGCTCGCCGCCGTGCTCGAACCGGACCGGTTCTGACCCGCGCAGCTCGACGGTCGTCTCTGCGCGGCCTCCCTCGCCGTCGCCCTTCGCGCATCCCCGCAACGTGCACGCAGACGCGCTTGCGGCAAGCGCGAGAGCAAGGAGCGCCAACCCGAACCGGCGCATCGCGTCCTCCCCTGGATCGCCCCGTATGGCCAGTATACCCACCGCCTGTTCAGGCGCTGCCAGCATGCGCCGTTGACCAGTGCAGGCAGCGCGCGCATAATACCCCTATGGGTATACAGTGCCCGACCGGTCATGGAGGTTCTCGTGAACGCTCTCAAACGCGTACTCAACGGCGCATCCAAGCGCCTCATCGTGCTCATCCCTGCGGCCATGGCTGCGGGATTCGCGTACGGTCTCGCGGCTGACGCATCGGCGCTCAAACCGTGGGTGCTCCCGCTCACGGTCGTGATGGTGTACCCGATGCTCGTGAACTTCCGCCCGCGCGCTGTGCTCGACGGCGGCGACATGCGGGCGTTCTGGATGGCGATGGGGCTGGACTTCGTCGTGCTGCCGCTCGTCGCCTGGGGCTTCGCGCTTGTGTTCTTCCGCGAGCAGCCGGCGCTGTTCGCGGGCATGGTGCTCGCGGGGCTGTTCCCGACGAGCGGCATGACGATCTCGTGGACGGGCTTCGCGAAAGGCAACGTCGCCGCGGCCGTGAAGATGACCGTGGTGGGTCTCATCGCCGCCTCGCTGCTCGCGCCGCTGTACCTCAAGGCGCTCGTAGGCGCGGTCGTGCCGGTGGACGCCGTCGAGGTGCTCAAGACGGTGGCGCTCGTCGTCGCGCTGCCGATGGCCGCGGGCGCGCTCACCCGCATCGGCGTCGTGCGAGCGCGCGGCGAGGCGTACTTCCGCGAGCAGGTCGTCCCGGCCTTGCCTGGGCTCTCGACGATCGGCGTGCTCGGCATCGTGTTCGTCGCCATCGCGCTCAAGGCGAAGGCGATCGCCGCGGCGCCGCACTCGCTGCTCGTCATCCTCGCGCCGCTCGCCGCGTTCTACGCTCTCAACTTCGTGCTCGCCACGGTCGTCGGCAAGGCGCTGCTGCCGCGCGGCGACGCGATCGCGCTCGTGTACGGCACCGTCATGCGCAACCTGTCGATCGCGCTTGGAATCGCAGTGACGCAGTTCGGGCCCGAGTCCGCGCTCGTGCTCTCGCTCGCGTACGTGGTGCAGGTGCAGGCGGCGGCGTGGTACGTCAGGCTGACGGACCGGGTGTTCGGTCCGGCGGAGCCTGCGGCCGCGCAGCCGAGCGCAGCCTGATGGCGGCGAGGGCGGCGAGCACCGCGATCAGCGCCGCGTAGAGCGCGGGGTAGAACCACTCCGGCGCCGTGATCACCGAGACGCGGGCGCGCAGCGGGTAGATCGCCCAGCGCGCGGCAGTGAATCCCATCGCGAAGATCAAGAACCGGATGCCGTCGGGCGCGCGCCGGATGAGCGCGAAGGCCGCTGCCGTCAGCAGCAGCGCGGCGCCGATTTCGTAGAGCTGCGTCGGATGCACCGGCTTGACGGTGCCCACGAGCGTGCCGAAAAGGCCGCCGGAGCCGGTGAGCAGCTGGTGCCGCCAGGCGGGGCTGCCGGCGGGGAAGGTCACGCCCCACGGCGCGTCCGTCTCGACGCCGAAGCAGCAGCCGTTCAGGAAGCACCCGATGCGCATGAGCACGATGCCCGCCGCGAGACCCGGCACGGCTGCATCGGCGAGCCGCCACGGGTCGAGCGCCAGCGCCCTGGCGAGCGCGAGCCCCGCGACGGCCGCAACGCCGAGCCCGCCGTACAGCGAGAACCCGGCGAACGATGCCGACCAGATGCGGCCCGGATCCTCTGCGTAGTAGCGCCAGGCGACGAACAAATCGAGCGTGCGCGCACCGACGATGCCCGTCGCGAGCGCAAGCGCGTACACGGTAAGCGCCCGGCGCCACGGCGCACCCGCGCGCGACGCCGCCCACGCCGCGAGCGCCGGAGCGGCGATCCACGCGAGCGTGTAGAACACGCCATAGGAGCGCACCGCGACCCGAGTCCCGCCGACAGTCAGTTCCAGCAGGACCGGATGCACGCTTCAGACTCCCATCACTGCTTCGTGTCGGGCTTCGACGCGCTGATCGCAAAGGCCCAGGTGTAACCCTTGCCCTTGCCCGATAGAGAGCCTTTCAGGTAGAGCATCGAGCCGGAGCGCGATACCGTCGCTGGCAGCGTCGTCTTGCCGTCCGCGGTCGTCATCATGACCGTGTTGCCTGCGTACTGCACATCGAGCGTCTGCGGCTCATCGTCACCGGACATCTCTCCGAGCGATGAGGTGTCGACGGTCATCACGGCAGTCCCATACCCGCTCTCGTCCACCGTGAAGACGAGCGTCATAGGCAGCGGCTTGCCGACTATCTGCTGCGTCAATGCGAGCGCACAGCCCTGCTCCTTCGCGGCCTCCTGGTCGGTGATGGTGAGGTCGGTGATGGTGTAGGTCCCGGTCCAGGTGCCGTTGATGTCGATCCGCTCGATGGTGATGACGCTCGCAGCGCCGTTGTCGAGCCGCGTGACCTTGATCGTGCCTTCGTCCTTGGGCAGCGTCACGCTCCACTGCGCCTCCCCGGGTGCATCCACCCGCTGCTCGGTCTTGCCGCCGATCGAGCTCTGCTCCGCGACGACCTCGATCTTGAGCGACACGCCCTTCTCGCCGGCGGCCTGGACGATGCCCTTGACGGTGTACTCGCCCGGCTTGCCGGTGATCGCCACGGCATCGACGACGCCCATCTTCTCGAGCGCCTCCGGCGTGAGCGGCGCGAGCCCTTTCGCGGACCGCATGTCGTTGATGACCTTCAGCACGGCTTCGTCGACGGCGAGGATGCCCGCGCCCATCTCATCTTTGTTCACGAGGGTGGACTGGGCGTTCGGGTCGTCCGACTCAGTCGGCACGCCGGGGCGTGCCGTTTCGACGAGGATCTGCTTGATCTCGCCTGCGGTGAGCTTCGGGTTGAGCGACTTGAGGATGGCGGCTGCTGCGGCCACCTGTGGCGCGGCGAAGCTCGAGCCGTCCTGCTGCACGGGACCGCCTTTGGCGTCGAGCCCCACGACGGCGCCGGTGCCTGGGGCCCCGAGCGTGATCTCGTAGTTGTCGCTGGCCTTGTCCGCGTAATCAGCGGTCTTGCCGTCGGGGTCGAGCGCGCCTACGGTGACCATGTTGGGAAGCTTCAGGCCGCTCGGGAAGCGGGTCGACCCGTCCATGACCTTTCCGCCGTTGCCGCCCGAGCACACGAAGATCACGTCGGGATGCTTCTCGTTCATGTTCTCGAAGAAGCGCTTGTACGCGGCCACCGTGCGCGTGTCGGCCTCAGAGTTGCCCCACGAGCAGTTGATGACCTTCGCTCCCGCCTCCACCTGTTTGGCCAATGCGACGAGCGATCCGAGGGCATACGCCTTGCCGTCCGACAGGACCGCTTTCGTCGGGTCGTCCGGGTCGGGCGTCGTCTCCACCGTGCCGTATTGGCCGGCGCGGTGGTTGATCATCGAGATCGTGAGCTTGTCGCCGAGCGGGCCGGCGACGCCCGCGGGGCCGCCGTTGTCGGGGTCGGCGCCGATCACCGTGCTCACGCCAGTACCATGGCTTCCCGCGGGGTTCACTTTGCCGCCAGCCCCGACTTTTGGGGCGGCGTTCTCGCCGGCGGCAGGGTCGGGGAACTCGATCTTCGTCTTCCCGCCCTCGAACTCGTTCTCAGCGCCATCTCCCGGCATGTAGAGTCCGTCGTCCACGACGCCGACTTTGACCGGGTTGAGGTCGATGCCCGCGCCGCGGATGTACGACCACGCCTTGCTCACGCCGATCGCGCGGTAGCCGGCGCCGGCGGGCCCGTCGTACACCGGGTCTGCGTATGGGTCGACGCGCACGCCCCAGATCTCGCCGTCGGGGTAGGCCTGCTGGTTCGGGAACGCCAGTTCGACGCCGTCTACGGCTTCGGCCTTCGTAAGCGCCGCGGCGAGGTCGTCCTCGGTCTTGCCCGGAAACTCGATCTGGTACACGCTGACGAACCCGACCTCGCCGACGACGGTGCCGCCGACGGCAGCCGCGGCTTTGTCTGCAACCTTGCGCCGCGCGCCGTCTTCGAGCATCACGCAGATCTGGTTCGGGGGCACCTCGCCCCAGGCCTCGGTCTCGATGAGCGCAGCTGGGTCTGGGACCTTCGCGCTCGCTGCGGCGAGCGACGCGTCGCCGCCCCCGAAGACTCCGGTCCTCACGAGAACGAACGCGCCCGCTGCACCGGCGAGCGCGACGAGAGCGACGATGGCGATGACGAGCAGTCCTTTGCGCTTGCGAGCCGGAGCATCCGGGCGGTCGACGTTCGCGTGCATGCGCTCCCCCTTGCGTTTGGGCGGCTGACGGCCGGCCGCCTGGCGTGATGGCGCAAGTCTACCGTGCTGGTTAGCGGGTGTCACCGCTGGCGCAGGCGCGCGCGTGCTGGCATACTTGCGACGCGCCCGCCTGACGCGGGCGATGCGGGCCGTCGGGTGGGCGGCGCCGCGCGGCCTGGGAGCGGCTAGGGTGTCCGCGGGGCCGAGCACGCACAGGAGTCCTTACGCATGCCAGGCATCGTGCTGGTCGGCGCCCAGTGGGGCGACGAAGGCAAGGGCAAGATCACCGATCTGATCGCCGACGACTTCGACTACGTCGTGCGGTTCCAGGGCGGCAACAACGCAGGCCACACAGTCATCCACGCTGGCAAGACGCTCAAGCTGCACCTGATCCCGAGCGGCATCATGTACCCGCACATCACGCCGGTGATCGGCAACGGGTGCGTCATCGACCCGAAGGTGCTCATCGAGGAGATGGACCGGCTGGAAGCAGACGGCATCTCCACGCACCGGCTGCTCGTCTCGTGCAACGCGCACCTGATCATGCCGTACCACCGCGACTTGGACGGCGCGAGCGAGCGGCGGCTCGGGAAGCTGGAGATCGGCACGACGCGCCGCGGCATCGGGCCGGCGTACCAGGACAAGGCGTCGCGCATGGGCCTGCGCGTGCAAGACCTGCAAGACCCGCACATCTTCGCCAAGAAGCTCGAGGCCGCGCTTCCCGAGAAGAACGACATCCTGTCGAAGGTCTACGGCCTGCCGACCTACACGGTCGAGCAGATCGCTGAGGAGTACCTTGGGTACGCCGAGCGCATCAAGCCGCACATCGCCGAGACGAGCGCGATCGTCAACCGCGCGCTCCGGGCCGGGCAGTGGGTGCTCTTCGAGGGAGCGCAAGGCACGCTGCTCGACCTCGATCACGGCACCTATCCGTTCGTGACCTCCTCCAGTCCGACGGCGGGCGGGGCGTGCACCGGCGTGGGCGTGGGGCCGAAGATGATCGACCGCGTGCTCGGCATCGCCAAGGCGTACATCACGCGGGTCGGTTCAGGGCCGTTCCCGACCGAGCTGCACGACGAGACGGGCGAGCTCTTGACGCGCGTCGGCGGCGAGTACGGAACCACGACCGGCCGCCAGCGGCGGTGCGGCTGGTACGACGCCGTCATCGTCCGCTACGCGGTGCAGGTGAACGGCCTGACCGACCTCGCGATCACGAAACTGGACGTGCTGTCCGGCCTTGAGACGATCAAGGTGTGCGTGGCCTACGAGCACGAAGGCCGCCGCTACAACGAGCTGCCGTGCCACCAGTCGATCTTCCACCACGCGCGGCCCATCTATGAGGAGCTGCCCGGGTGGAGCGAGGACATCTCCGGCTGCCGGACCTTCGAGGAGCTTCCGAAGGCGGCGCGCGACTACATCACGTTCCTGGAGGACTTGGCCGAAGTGCCGGTGTCGATCATCGCCGTCGGCCCGAGCCGCGAGCAGACGATCATGCGCCGCTGGGAAGGGCGGCTCTAAGGAAAGCTGCGGGAGGCCGCCGGGCGCCCCTCCGCCGCGAGTTCCGCAGCCGGGGGAAGACGACGAGAGGCGCCAAAGCGGCGCATCTCGTCGTCTGAGGGGCCCCGGCGAGGACTGTCTGAGCGCCGGACGGGGTGCCCGGCGGCCTCTCTGAACCGCTACCCCTTCGGCTGCCACTTGCAGCGCACGGGCGACTCGATCGCGCCGGACTTCTTGAGCGCGTCCATCGCCTTGTCGACGGCCTTGCGGTCGAGCCCCGTGCGCTCGGCGATCTGGCCTGCCGTGAGCGGCTCGCCGGCCGCTCGCATCGCGTCGAGCACAGCTTGCATGAACTCGTCCATCGCGTCTCCTCTCCGTTCGAGCGATGCCGTGCTCTGCTAAGATTACCCGTACCGCGGAGGCGCGCCGGCGCTTCTGCGGACGTCTTCGGGCACTCGGGAGGTCTCATGCGGATCCTCGTCATCGGCGGCGGCGGCCGCGAGCACGCGATCGTCAAGGCGCTTTCGGAGTCCCGTCACGCGCCCGAGCTGTTCTGCGCTCCTGGCAACGGCGGCACGGCCGAGCTCGCGCAGAACCTGCCGATCGACCTCGAAGACCCCGGCAACGTCGTCGACCTCGTGCGCCGCATCGGCGGCGTCGACCTCGTCGTCGTCGGTCCTGAGGCCCCGCTCGTCATGGGCGTGGCGAACCTGCTTGCTGCATCAGGGATCCCGTGCTTCGGCCCCAAAGCCGCAGCGGCCGAGCTCGAAGGCTCGAAGTGGTTCGCCAAGCGGCTGATGCTCGACCACGGCATCCCGACCGCGCGAGCAGAGGTCTTCGAGAACAGAGAGGCGGCGGGCGCGTACCTCGCGGACCACGGCGCGCCGATCGTCGTGAAGGCCGACGGGCTTGCCGCCGGCAAGGGCGTGACGGTCGCGCGCGACCTCGAGACGGCGATGCACGCCATCGAGGAGTGCTTCTCCGGCGCCTTCGGCGAGGCTGGCGAAGTCGTGGTGCTGGAAGACGTGCTCGAGGGGCAGGAGTGCTCGCTCTTGGCGTTCACCGACGGCACGACGGTGCTGCCGATGGTGCCGGCGCAAGACCACAAGCGCGCGCTGGACGGCGACGAGGGCCCGAACACGGGCGGCATGGGCGCGTACTCGCCGGTGCCGGTCGTGGACGACGCGACACTCGCGGAGATGACGGCCATCCTCGAGCGCACCGTCGCCGCGCTCCGTGAGCAGGGCGTCGTCTACCAGGGGGTGCTCTACGGCGGCTTCATGCTCACCGCCGAGGGCCCGAAGGTCCTCGAGTTCAACGTGCGGTTCGGCGACCCCGAGGCGCAGGTCGTGCTGCCGCGCCTGAAGACGGACCTCGTAGACGTCATGCTCGCCGTCGCTTCAGGCACGCTTTCAGACCTGACGCTCGGATGGCGTGACGAGGCCGCCCTCACCGTCGTGCTTGCGAGCGGCGGGTACCCGGACTCCTACGAGAAAGGCAAGCCGATCTCGGGCATCGAGGAGGCCGAAGCGGTGCCGGGCGTCACCGTCTACCACGCGGGGACCAAGCGGGGCGACAACGGCACGCTCGTCACGGACGGCGGGCGCGTGCTCGACGTCACCGCAGTGGCCCCGACGCTTCGCGAGGCCCGCGATCGTGCGTACGAGGCCGTCTCGAAGATCTCGTTCGAGGGAATGCACTACCGCACCGACATCGGCATGCGCGCGCTTTCGGAGGCGTAGGCGTGCTCGCCGAGCGGTTGCTCACCTTCGCCGTCGAGCGCGCCCAGGGCGCGTACTTCGCGAAGCGGCCGACGCCGGTGCCGTCGCTGCCTGCGCCGCGGCCGGGCACGACCTACCTGCTCTACGCGCACGTGCCCTTCTGCGAGCGGCTGTGCCCGTACTGCTCGTTCAACCGCTTCCCGTTCGAGGAGGAGCGTGCGCGCCGCTACTTCCGCAACCTGCGCGACGAGATGCGGATGGTGGCCGAGCTCGGCTACGACTTCCCGGCGCTGTACGTCGGCGGCGGGACTCCCACGATCCTCGTCGATGAGCTCGTCCAGACCATCGACCTCGCGCGCGAGCTGTTCTCGATCCGCGAGGTCTCGACCGAGACGAATCCGAACCACCTGATCCCAGAGAAGCTCGACCCGCTGCGCGAGCGCGTGCAGCGCTTCAGCGTCGGGGTGCAGAGCTTCGACGACGGGCTGCTCAAGCAGATGGACCGCTACGACAAGTACGGCTCGGGCGAGGAGATCCTCGCGCGGCTGCAGTCCATCGAGGGCTTCTTCCACTCGCTGAACGTCGACATGATCTTCAACTTCCCGAGCCAGACAGAAGCGCACCTGCTGCGCGACGTCGAGATGCTCAAGGCGAGCGGCTGCAACCAGACGACCTTCTATCCGCTCATGGCGTCACGCTCCGTGGAGACAGCGCTTCGGCGCACCGTCGGCATGGTCGACTACTCGCGCGAGGCCCGGTACTACGCGCTCTTGTGCGATGCGCTCTCGGACTCGTTCGAGCATGCGACCGCGTGGACCTTCTCGCGCACTGGCGGAGGGATGATCGACGAGTACATCGTGGATTACGAGGAGTACGTCGGCATCGGTTCCGGCGCGTTCTCCTACCTCGACGGCCGCATCTACGTGAACACGTTCTCGCTGCGCCAGTACGCGGAGGCCATCGAGGCTGGACGCCAGGCGGTCTCGCTGGGCTGCCGTCGAGCGGCGCTCAAGGACCGCATGCGCTACCGCTTCTTGATGGACCTGTTCGGGCTGGAGCTCGACAAGCGGGCGTTCGAGCGGGACTTCGGCGTCGCTGTCGAGCGGGGCTTGCCGCTCGAGGTGGCGTTCTTCAGGGCGGCAGGCGCGTTCGCGCGAGACGATGCGGAGGCGTTCACGCTCACCGAGAAGGGCATGTACCTCACGGTCGCGATGATGCGCACGATGTTCGCGAACCTGAACAGCCTGCGTGACCGCGCACGGGCGGCGCTGCCGCCGGACGAGGCCCGGCTCTTGTTCGGCGACGGCCACGCGGCGGCCTGCGCCGCGGACGGCGGAGACGCGACGCTTGGCGCTCCGGCGCCGTGAGATCGAGACGGGATACGAGGAAAGGGGCCGGGTGAAGAAGGCGATCGCTCTCTGGATGTCGGTGCTCGTCGCGATGCTGGCGGCCGCTGGATGCGTGGATCAGACTCGCGCGGCCAACGACGCCATCGCGCGCGCGAATGCGAAGGCGGAGGAGTACCGCCAGCTCGACTCGGAGGTCACCGCGCTGCTCGACGAGGCGGCAGCAGTGGACTTCACGCCGGAAGGCGTCGATCCGGCCTTCCCGCTGCTCGAGCAGGCGCGCGCCAAGATCGAGCAGCGCCAGAAGGTCGTGAGCGAGATCCGCGCGGCGTTCGCATCGATCGCCTCGCTGCGGGTGAGCGACGAAGTGAAGGCGTACGCGGCCCAGCAGGTGGCCATCGCCGACTTGCTTGCGCAAGCGGACGAGAAGGCGCTCGCGCTCATCTCTGCCACCGAGGAGTTCTACCGGCGCATCGCCGCGAAGAATGCGGCGGGTGAAGAAGGGCAGGCGCTTGCGAAGCGGATCATCGAGACGAGTGAGGAGATCGAGCGCCTAGCCGAGACGATAGCGAAGAAGCGCGCCGAGTCGGACGCGTACTTCGAAGAGCACCTGACGGGAAGGAGATGACGATGGAAGCGACGCCGTTGGTCGGGATCGTGATGGGATCGCAGTCGGACATGGCGGTCATGGAAGAGTGCGCGGCGCAGCTCGCCGAGTTCGGCGTGCCGCACGAGGTCGTCATCGCATCCGCGCACCGGCAGCCGGAGAAGGTGCGTGAGTGGGCGTCGTCGGCTGCCGATCGCGGGCTGCGCGTCATCATCGCCGCCGCAGGCAAGTCGGCGCACCTGGGCGGGGTCGTGGCGGCGCACACGCCGCTCCCGGTCATCACCGTCCCGATGAAGACGAGCGACTTGGGCGGGCTCGACTCGCTGCTGTCGATGGTGCAGATGCCGACGGGCGTCCCCGTCGCGTGCGTCGCCATCAACGGGGCTCGCAACGCGGCGATCCTCGCAACGCAGATCCTCGGTGCGACGATGCCCGAGTACCGCGAGCGCATCGTGCGCTACAAGCAGACGCTCGCGGAGGGCTGAAGGCCGCTCACTGCGGCGGCCGTACCGGCTCCAGCGCAAGCGCGATAGCAGTCCGAACCGTCGGCGTGATCACGGCGTCTCCGCCCAGCACGAGCGGCTTGCCCACCTGCGCGCTCGTGGCTGCGAGCTGCGTCCAGACCTTGGCGTACATGCGGTTGCTCGGTGTCAGCAGAAGCACGCCGCTGCGGGCGCCGGCCATCGCGCCGCCGGCAAGCGCGTCCGGGAACGACTCGCCTGTGGCGATGGCCGGCGTCGCGTACGTCAGCCCGCACCGCTGCACGCCGAGCGCGGCCACCCGCAACGCCGTGTCGTAGCGGTCTGGTCCGGCGATGCGCGTAACGGCCGTCGGGCTTCCGAGCGTCTGGGCTGCCGCCGCGGCTGTCTCGGTCGACACGATGGCCGTACCGCCGAGCACGTACACGCGCTGCGGAGTCGCGGCCGCAAGCGCCGCGGACGCGTCGACCGAGAGGGTCTCTGGCCTGGTCAGCAGCACCGGCCAGCGGCTCGCGTACGCGAGCGGGGCGGCCGCGAGGGCGTCTGGGTAGTTCTCGCCGGTGCAGAGGAACGCCGCGTCCGGCTCGCCCGCGATGCGCGCCGTTTCCGCGGCGGCCGCGCGGGCCGTCTCGTACCGGTCAGCGCCCGCGACGCGCCTGACCGCCGACACCCCCGGCACGCGCGCGATCGCATCGAGCACGGCTGTCGTCACGACGGACGGCCCGCCGACGACGACGACCTCTCGGGCCCCGAGCCGCGCCAACTCCTCGGCGATGGGCTGCGGAAGCCGGGACCGCGACGTCAGCAGCACCGGCCCTCGGAGCGCTCCGGCGAGCGACGAGGCGCTGAGCGCGTCGGGCCAGTCCTCGCCGCTCGCGACGACCGCAGCGGGCGCGCCTTTGGGGAACGCGGCCTTGGATGCCGCCGCCGCAGTCTCGTAGCGGTTCGCGCCGGACACGCTCGTGACGTACGGCCGGTAGTCGATGCCGCCGGTGATGCCGTCGCGCCGGTACGGCACGTACGGCCGGTCGGCTGGCCAGCTCCAGTACGGGTAGGGCGTCACGCGGATCACGGTGCCGTCAGGCGTCGGAGTCGAGTTGCGCGACGCCGACGAGCTCATCTCGTACGCGTAGTACAGCGTCCGCTCCGCATTCGCCCAGCCGCCGAAAAGCACGGCGTGGTTGTCGTAGCTCACGAGCGCGTCGCCCGGCTGCAGGAGCTCGCGGGGGATGACGGTCGACACGTAGTGCAGCGTCCTTGTCGATAGGCCGGGCTTGCCGGTGACCCACGTCATGGACACGAACCCGGAGCAGTCGCAGCGCCAGCCTGTGGAGGCGGTGGCCGTCGCGCCGTTGTCGTCGCGGCAGAAGGTCTGGCTGTACGGGATGGGCAGGTCGACCCAGCGTTTCGCGCGCGCCATGACGTCTTCGCGCGAGAGCGCGAGAGCCGGCGAGGGGACGGCGGCGAGGGCCGCGGCGAGGGACAAGACCACGACGGCCGAGAGGCTTCTTCGTCTCATGCTGCAGCTCCTTCTCGGTTGCGAGCTACAGCATACCCTATCGGCACGAAGGGGGGCGGGCTTCAGCCGTACGTGACCTGCGTCACTGCAGGGAAGCGGGTCACGGGGCGTCCTTGACGAGCACTGTCGTCGCCCACGCCTGCACTGGGTAGGATTCGGCGACCTGTCCGGTGGTCCACACGTCTACGGTCTGCCCGACGGTCAGCGCGTCGAAGGTCGCGCGCTCGTACCGGCCGTCGCGCTTCACGAGCACGCGAGCGTCGCTGCCGACGTGCACCGAGGCACGGCCGGCCTTCTCAGACTCGACCAGGATGGTGCCGCCGCCATCCGGGCCAGGTGTCACCGCGAGCACCTCCGCTGCCGGGAAGTCGGCGGCTGCCCGCGGGAGCCGGGGACCGCACGCGGCGGCGGAGGTCACTGCCATGACCGCGAGCAGGGCAGAGGCTGCGCGCAGCGCTCGGCTGCCGATCGGCTGGATGCGGGACGCTCGCATGACGGCTCCTCTCGTGGGGTCCTGCCTTTGAGACGCATACGGAGCGCAGCGGGTTCGCGCCGACCTAGCCACGGCAGCGCTCATCTTGCATGATGGTACCCGCTGGCTGCATACGGAAAGGACGCGCGATGCCGAACCGGCCCTACGAGGACGTTCACGTCGAAGGCCACCTCATCGACTCGGGGATCATGTCGCAGATCATGGACGCGATCGTCGCGCTGGGCGGCGAGTTCGAGACGCTCGCCTTCGAGGTCGGCCGGACGAACGAGGACGTCTCGCGTGCCGAGCTTCGCGTGTGGGCGCGCGACGAGCGGCTCTTGGACGAGATCCTCTCGGCGATCCAGCCGTTCGGCGTCGAGCCGCTGCACGCGTCAGACGCGGCCTTCGCGCCGGCTCCGGCCGACGGCGTGTTCCCCGAAGGGTTCTACGCCACCACGAACCTCGAGACCGCGATCCGGATCGGCGGCCGCTGGGTTCGAGTGGAGCACCCGGAGATGGACATGGCCGTACGGGTCGATCCTGATGTCCCGAGCGCCGAGACCGTCGCGATGGCCGACGTGCGGCGCGGCGACCTCATCGTCGTCGGTCACGGCGGCATCAGGGTGCGCCCGCTCGAGCGTCCGCGTTCCGGCCAGGTGTTCGAGTTCATGAACTCGGCCGTGTCGTCGGAGAAGCCGAAGGCGCAGGTCATCGCCGAGATCGCGCGGCTCCTGCGGGAGGTGCGCGGCCAGGGACGCGACGTGATCGCCGTCGTGGGGCCGGCGGTCGTGCACACCGGAGCTGTCGAGCACCTCGCCCGCTTGGTGCGGAGCGGCTACGTGAGCGTTCTGTTCGGCGGCAACGCCGTCGCGGTGCACGACATCGAAGCCGCGCTCTACGGCACCTCGCTCGGCGTCTCGCTCACCGACGGTGTGCCTGCGCTCGGCGGCCACGACCACCACCTGCGCGCCATCAACACGATCCGCTCGCTCGGAGGCATCCGGCAAGCGGTGGAGGCCGGCGTCCTGGCCTCAGGCCTCATGCATACGCTCGTCACGACCGGGACGCCGTTCGTGCTCGCGGGCTCCATCCGCGACGACGGTCCGCTTCCGGACGTCATCACCGATGCGGTCGAGGCGCAGCGAGCGATGCGCCGGTACTGCCAGCGGGCGGGTGCGTGCATCATGCTCTCGACCATGCTGCACTCGATCGCGACGGGCAACATGCTGCCGGCGACCACCACGACCATCTGCGTCGACATCAACCCGGCGGTCGTGACCAAGCTCTCGGACCGAGGGAGCTTCCAGACGATCGGCGTGGTGACGGACGTGGGCCTGTTCCTGGAGCAGCTCGCGGACGATTTGAATGCGTAAGCCCGCGCAGCGCGGGTAAGAAGCAGACATGGAGAGACCTTCGTGGCCGCTCGGCGGCCGACAACGGAATCCGGCCGACCAGGTCGTCAGGACCGAAGAGGAGTGGCGCGAGATGCTATCGCCGGAGGAGTACCGCGTCCTCCGCGAGGCGGGCACCGAGCCGCCCTTCTCGGGCGAGTACGTCGACCTGGATGAGGAGGGAACGTACCGCTGCCGCGCATGCGGCAACCTCCTCTTTGCGTCGGACGCGAAGTATCATTCCGGCTGCGGCTGGCCGAGTTTCTTCGACGTCGTGTCGCCTGACGCAGTCGTGCTTCGCAAAGACACGAGCCACGGCATGGTGAGGACCGAGGTGCTGTGTGCTCGGTGCGGCTCGCACCTGGGTCACGTCTTCACGGACGGCCCCAAGCCGACCGGCTTGCGCTACTGCATGAACTCGCTTGCGCTTGCGTTCGAACCAACGAAGCCTGACCATGGCAAGCGTCGCGAGTAGTGCTGTTTGGAGGGTTGCGTGACCCAACCGAACGAAGTCGTCGATTTGGCGGTTGCGTTGTTTCTGACGCCGATCATCTTGTCCGGCGCGCGAGCGTTCAAACCGAAAGTGCGCTGGTTCTTGACCGGCTTCCTGGGCTGCCTGCTCGTCGCATTGATGGCGACGGTCGTCGAGGGCTTCGTCGCATACGCGGCCTTCAACGCTCTCGAGCATCTCATGTATGCAGCTGCCGGCGTCATCGCCGGCGCCGGTGCCGTGCTCACGTGGCGTCGCGGAGGGGCGTGGATGCCGTGAGTCCTGAGCCGTGGGTAGTTGCCAGCGACGCGGTCGCTCTCGTGGGGTTCTCGATCGCATTCGTCGCGATAGCGCTTACGCCAATCAGGCGGCTCAACGCGCGTGAAGCCAGTGTGGTTCGGGTTCTTGCGCTGTGCGCGCTCGGGATCTACGTGTTCACGGCGTTGTCGAACATCCTCGAGCACGCCGGCGTCACCGCAGCGCTCGACCCCTACGAAGACTACATCGAGATCCTAGTCTTCCCGCTGATTGCGTATTCCTTGTACCAGGCTCGCATCGGGGCCGAGATGCGCGCCCGGATCGAGGCGGAGCAGGATCTGGAGCGCGAGCATGGGCTGCTGAGCACCCTTATGCGGTTGTCGCCGGCGGGTGTGATGCTCGTCGACCGGAGCGGCCGGATCGCGTTCGCGAACGAAGCCGCGGTGCGGATCTTCGGGTTGCGGGTCTCGAGCGACGGCGCGCACGAGCTGCCTCCTGACCTCCGGTGCACTGCGATGAGGTCGGGGGAAGCGCCCGCGCTTGACTTGAAGCGACTGGCGGAGGGCATCACCGTCAGCGGAGCTCTTTGTGCCCTGGAGGCTGATGGCAAGCGTCTGGTGCTTTCGGTTTCTTCGTCCCCGCTGCCCGATACCGACCAGCTCGGACCGGAGCCGAGCACGCTCGTGCTCGTGCTGGATGTGACCGAGCGCGAAATGGCTCGGCAGGAGTTGATGGACGCGCAGGCGCGCTACGCGGAAGCGCTCGAGCACGCAGTCGATGCGAGGACGGCCGATTTACTGCGGGCGAACCAGGAGCTCGTGGAAGCGAATGCGGCCAAGCAGCAGCTGCTCCGGAATGTGAGCCACGAGCTGCGGACGCCGCTGAACGTCGTGATCGGGCTCGCTGAGGTGCTTGGCGAGGGCCTTGCGGGCGGCCTGACAGAAGAGCAGGCGAAGCAAGTCGGCATGATACGGGAGGCTGGCGAGCACCTGCTCGAGCTCGTGAACACCCTGCTCGACGCGCAGCGGCTCGAGTCCGTCGACACGGTCGTCGTCGCCGAGCCCGTCGACGTTGCGCAGCAGGTCCGAACGGTCGTCGAGATGATCGAGCCGCTCGCGCTGCAGCGAGGGCTGGAGCTCACGCTGCACGTCCCGGACCGCCTCCAGGCAGAGACGGACCCCCGCTTGCTGGCCCAAGTGCTCAGGAATCTGCTGTCGAACGCCGTGAAGTTCACCGAACAGGGAGGCATCGACGTCCTGGTCGAGGACCTCGGCGAACGCTTCCGCGTGGTTGTGCGAGACACAGGCATCGGCATCCCTGCGGAAGCGCTGCCGCGCATCTTCGACGCGTTCGTGCAGGTTCCTCGGCCAGGGGGCATCAAGCCGGAAGGCACGGGGCTTGGGTTGGCTATCTGCAAGCAGATCGCCGAGGCGCTCGGCGGCTCGATCTGGGTGGAAAGCGAGTTCGGCCGCGGGTCGACCTTCGTCGTGGAGCTCCCGACAGCGAGCGCGAACGGAACAGGCCTGTCAGTCACGCACGCGCAGGAAGCTTGAGCTCGCACGCGAGGGCATCAGCCGCGGCCTTCAGCGCGCCCAGCGCCGCAGCGATGGCGGGGCGTTCGGAGCTCCCGGTGCGGACCACCGCGTGCACGTGGCGACGCATGCGGACGTCGGTCGGCTCGCGGATCACGACGCCTGGGTAGTCCGCGAACAGGGCGGTAGGAACGACGATGGCCACGCCGAGCCCCGCCTGCACCGCGGCAAGGATGACCTGGTAGTCGTTGCTGTGCAGGTCCACCCGCGGATCGAAGCCGGCGTCATTGCACACGCGCACGACGACCTCGAGGAACGACGAGCCGTCATGCCCGACGATCCATTGCTCGTCCGCGAGTTCGGCGACGCGCACGTCTCGGCATGCAAGGGGATGGGAGGCCGGGAGGGCGATGAAGATCGGCTCGCTGAAGAGCAAGAAGCGCTCGGTTCCTCGATTGGTCCGTTCAGGCAAGCGGTCGAAACCGTAGGTCACCACCACGTCGAGCTCGCCGGACTTGAGCATGGGCAGGCTGTGCTCTGGCTCGAGGTCGACCATCGAGACAGCGAGCTCCGGATGCTCGGCTTGCAGCCTGGCGAGCGCGGGAACGAGTAGTGCGCGTGCGGCGGTCGGGAATGCGCACGTTCGCAGCGGCCCCCGGAGGCCGTGCGAATACGCGTCGAGATGCGCTTCTGCGCGCTCGATCTCCGCGAATATGCGTTCGGCGTCCTCCACGAGCGCCTGCCCTGCCGCGGTGAGGCGCAGGCGCTTGCCTGTGCGCTCGAACAGCTGCACGCCAGTCTCGCGTTCAAGCAGCGCGAGTTGCTGCGACACGGCGGATGGGGTGATGAAGAGTGCCCGAGCCGCTGCGGCGATCGTGCCGCGGGCGGCGACCTCGCGGAGAAAGCGGAGACGGTTGAGGTTCAGCATAGTAAGCACATCTTACGATATACGGCAGAAATCGAGAATTGAGTTTATGTTTGCGCTGGTCGATACTGACCCGTGACAGCGTTCTTGGAACGCGACGTGTGCGGGCGTCCCTCCCCTCCCCCCACCCCGCGCCCGACACACGGCCTGCGCGCGGCACCGCCTGAGAACCTGCCGTGCGATGTGCAGCACCCGGCCCCCTCCGGGTGCTGCTTCGTTTCTGGCCGGTCGCCGCGAAAGCGCCTTTGCCCTGCCCCCTCGAGGCGGCGGGCTCCTCGATCTCGGCTCAGCCTGCGTCGGGTCCCGGTGTGCTCGAGAGCGGGTGCACCACGTTGCTGAGGTGACCTCGGCCGAGCTCGGGCGCGCGATCCACCCAGCGGACGTGGCCTGGCGCCCCGAGCGCGGAGGCGACCTGTGCCGCTCTGTGCTCGATAGAGCTCCGCTGCACGTCGTCCAGCGGCGTGGCCGCGTACAGCAGGACGTCGCCCGAGCGCGTCAAGTCCCAGACGCCCCGGACGACGCCGTCGATGGCGATGGCCGGTGCGGGCCGGCCGTTCTTGTCGAAGACGGCGGAGCGGACGGCGTCAGGGACGTGGATGCCGCGCTGCCTGCGCGAGGACAGCAGCGGGTCGCCGGCCGGGAGCAGGGCCACCACCGGCCGTCCGGCGATCGCGGCAGCCTCGAGCTCGTCCGCGTCGGCGAGGTGGACGAAGGCGGCCTGCTCGAAACCGGCGACCCGGACCTCGGCCAGCTCGTCGGCGATCTCCTCCAGCGCCCGCGCCGTGCGTCGGGGTCCAGCCCCTGTCCACCAGGCGATGTCCGCTTCGGTCACTGGAGCGTACGCGCGCACGTAGGCACGCACCAGCTCGCGGGTGGCCTGCTCTTCGCTCATGTCGTCGAGGCGCAGGCCGGGCAGCGTCGTGTCGAACCGAGCGAACCGCGGCTTCCTGCCCCACGGTCCGTCTTCAGGCAGGTCGCGCACGACGAGCCCTTCGTTGCACATGTGAGTGAGCACCGCGCTCACGTCTGCGTGCGGGCGCAGCCGTTCCCGTATCTCGCGCGCCGACAATGGGCCGTCGGCAAGCGCGTCCAGGATCCGTTCCGCGAGGACCTCGTAGTGGCGGGCCGTGATGCCGCGCGAGCCAAGGAAACGCGCCGAGTGGTGCCGCACGGCCCGGCCGGTCGCCTGGGCGACGATGGGCAGCATGTCGGCGCGCACGACGTGCAGGCCGCCGCGCATGCACCGGAACGTCACGAGCGTCCGGCGCTCGTACAGCGCCGTGGCAAGACGACCAGCGGCGTCGGCGCCCAAGCGGTCGGCGACGGCGAGGAACGGCGCGCGGGGGTCGATGACCGGGAAGGCGACGATGTCGGACACGAACGTCTCCGGGCTGGCTTGGATCCAGGGCGTGCCGATGTGCTGGCGCGCGAGCTGGCGGGCGACCACCGAGGCGGTGCGGGCCTCGGCGGGTTGTTCGAGGGTCACACACGTGGTGCGATGTGCGGCGTGCCGTCGGACTGTGCGAGGCCGGGCCGGCTCTACGGCGGCGATCTCTCCCGACATCGCCGCGAGCGGCCTGATCGCCGCAAGCACGAAGGCCGTGGCGAGCGGCGACGGCTCTCCCTTCCGCCCCACGGACAGATCGCGGAATCCAGGAGCGACCCGCTGCGGCACGACGCGTCCCTCGGCGTCGAGGTTCGTGTCGATGAGCGTCGCCGCGACCTCGGCGAGAGCGCGCCGGTCGCCGGGATCGTGCCCGGCTCCCGCCCACACCACTGTGTACGGAGTGACGGCTTCGACGACTGCGAGCGCGTCGTACCACAAGTGCGGCCACTTGATGGCCGCGAACTGGTAGCCGTGCCCGAATCCGCTCGGCCGCAGCGCGTCGCGGGCACTCCACACGGCCAGCAGCGCGCGGGCGGCCTCTGCAGCGAGCGCGGGACGCTCGGATGCAGGAAGCAGCGCGAACGCACGCAGGGCGTGGACGGTGGCGTGGGGGCAGATCTCGCATTCCTGGCGGCGGAGCGCCAGCAGGCGCGAGCGCGCCTCGCAGCACCATGCGCGGCCCGCGTCGGAGCGTCGCATGTCGACAAGCGCCTGCTCCAGCGCGCGTTCGACGCGCGGGTCGTCCCGGAGGCCGTAGCGCAAGGCCACCTCGAGGACTGCGTGCGCGTCGCAGAGCGCGGGCGGCGACGCCTGGGTAGGATGGCTTCCGGCCGTGTGGCCGATGAAACGCCCGTGGCGGTCGCGGCTCTCGAGCAGCTCCTCGAGCACGGCGTCGACGGAGGGGAAGTCTCCCCGGCGCACGCCGAGGTCGTGCAGGACGAGCAGGGCGTTCGGCGGGTGGCGCAACGAATCCCGCCGCTCGTACGCTTCAGACCACCCTCTCGGCAGGGTCTCGACGAGGTCCCGGACGGCGCGCGTCGCGATGCCGGCCTGGCGGTCGACTGCCGCGCCGGGCGAGTCCTCGGGTTCGCCGAGCACGGCGGTGCGCACGGCGAAGCGGGCCGCAGGCTCGTCCGAGGCAAGCACCCATTCGACGATGCGGTCCCCGAAGAGCGCCTCGACCGTTCGATGGCGCGCGCCGGCCGCGCTCGGCGAACCGGGCGTGCTCATGGCTGCAACCTCCAGAGACCCCGCCCGGCTTCTCGGGCGCGGGCCACGCACTCTGCGAACACGTGCGCGTACCGCACGTTCGGCGGGATGGTCAGCTGGGTCGCGTATCCGTCGAGCGCGAGCTTCGCGTTCAACATCTTGGCCGGCGCTTCCGCATCCGGGTCCTGCCCAGGCAGCTCGAGCCACACGTACGCGAGCAGCCGTCCGTAGCGGTCGCGCAGGTCCGCGTCGGTCTCCAGCCACACGGCTCGACCTCTCGGCAAGGCGCGCTTCGTGTATGCCGAGGCTTCTGCTCCGAACGGCTCGTGCCGCGTCGTCGACTCCGGCGTGTCGATGCCGATGAAGCGCGTCTTCTCTTCGCGGCCGTCGCCGAGGCGGAACACGGCGGTGTCGCCGTCGACGACCCGCACGACGGCGGCTCGGGTGGCCTCGATCGCCGGGAGCGCGCCGTCGCCTTCGACGCTCGCTGCGGGCGGGGCCGTGTCGCCTCCGTCACCGGCGGGCTCCGTCGTTGAATCCGCTGTACGGGGCGCGACGCTCCGTGTCGAAGCAGAGGCTGGAGCCGGCTGGTCGGCCCGCGGCGTCTGGTCTGCGACTGAACACCCGGCGAGAGCGATCGCGAATGCCACGGCGACGGCCGCCAGGATGAACCACCGGCGGGCGTTCCGGCTGTCTTTGCTATCCTTCTGCACCACGCCTCCGCTGACAGTCCTGCGACGTCAGCATACACTCGATGCCTGACGGCGTCAGAGGGGAGCCGAGCATGAAGCGACGCCTGGGTCCGCGCGAGCTGCTGTATCCGATGCCCGCTGTGTTCGTCGTGAGCGCCGCAGACGGCGAGGTGGACGTCATGGCGGTGGCGTGGATCGCCATCGCGGGCGCCAAACCGCCGAGCGTGATGATGTCGATCCGGAGCACCCGCAAGACGCTCGAGCTGATCGAGCGCTCGGGCGAGTTCACCGTCAACACGCCGCGCGCGGACATGGCCGCGCAGCTCGACTTCACCGGCATCGTGAGCGGCCGGACGGTGCCCGACAAGCTCCGCGAGGCCGGGCTGACGGCGGTGCCCGGGGCGGTCGTGAGCGCCCCGATCATCGCCGAGTGCCCGCACAACCTCGAGTGCCGCGTGGCGCGCATGTTCGAGCACGGCGACCACACCGTCGTGATCGGCGAGATCGTCGAGACGCACGTCGACGAGGCCGTCTTGGACGAGTCGGGCGAGAAGCCGCTTGCGGACCGGATCGATCCGCTCGTCTACATCCCGACCGTGCGCGAGTACCGGCGCCTCGGCGAGAAGGTTGCGGACGCCTACACGGTGGGCAAGCGCTTCATCGGCTGACGGCGGCGCGAGCGAGGTCGCCGCTTGCCGGCCGCTCTTATCCGCAGCCGCCTGGCGCCATGCACGGCGCGGCCGGGCTCGGCCTCGGCTCGCGCATCGCGTCGTGGCTTGCGAGCGTGCGCTCGGTGTCGCGCCGCAGGATGCACGTCGTGTCCTCCGCGAACGGGTCGCCGAACTGCTGCCACGCCTTCGTGCGGCACCCGCGGCAGATGCGCGTGTACTCGCACTCCTCAGGCGAGCACGCGCCTTTCGACTCCTGCAGGTCGAGCTGGTAGAGCACCTGCACGGCTTCCGTGAGCGACATCTCGCGCACGTTGCCGACGACCCAGTCCTGCGCGAACTGGCACGGCATGATGCCGCCTTCGGAGTTGATGTTCATGTGGCCCTTGCCGACGGGGCAGGCGCTCATGATCTTGAGGCGCTCGAGCCCCTTCGTGACGTCGATGTCGCGCTCGAGGAGCCGTTCGGCCATGTACGGGATGATCGAGGGCAGGGCGCCGATGTCGTACTCGAGCTTCTGGTCGGGGTCGAGCACGTCGTCCAATATCCAGTCGGCGAGCTCGCGCCACTGGTCGTTGGACACGCGGGTGTCCTCCTCGCCTTCCGAGCGGCCGCTCGTGATGAGGTCGCAGATGTAGATGAGGCCGCAGTCGAGGTCTTTCGCGGTCTGGATGAGGTCGTAGATGTACGGCCAGGTCTCCTTCGAGAGCGCCGTCTTCAGCACCACGCCGACGCCTTCCTCGCGCAGGACGCGGATCGCCTCGACGACGCGCTGCCGCGTCCCAGGCACCCGCACCATCGCGTCGTGGAACTCGTCGGGGCCGTAGAGCGAGGTCGCGATCCAGCGGACGCCGTTCGCCTTCAGGCGGCGGGCGGCGTCGCGGTCGATGAGCGTGCAGTTGGTGGAGACGGTCGGGCGGATGCCCTGGCGGTGCGCCTCTTCGAGGATCTCCCAGAAGTCGGGCCTGACCATGGGCTCGCCGCCGGACAGGAACAGCATCGGCACGCCGACCTCGCCCATCTGCTTGACGAGCGCGATGGCCTCCTCGTGCGTGAGCTCGTTCGGCCGCCGGTGGCCGTCGGCGGCCATGTAGCAGTGCTCGCAGAGCAGATTGCAGCGGTTGGTGATGTTCCAGATGATGTCGGACGGCCTGCCGAGCGAGGCGGCCTTGAAGGCCTTGTCCTCGATTTCGGACAAAGGCCCATTGAAGAACAGCGAACGGACGTGCGCCATCGGCGAAGCCTCCTGGTATCTGCGAGGCGCCCCGTGCCGGCGAGGCTGGATACGTGCACCACGCACTCTACCGCGACAGCACGCTTCGTGCCAGGGGAGCGCGCGGTGCCGCGCTCCGGTCGATAGCAGCGGGCTGCGGGGATCTCAGCGCATGAAGGTCGCCACGACGTATCCCGCGTAGACAGCGATGAGCGCGGCACCCACCGCCCGCCCCATGCGGCCGCGCACGGCGAGCGCCCACCCTGCGACGGCTGTGAAGGCGAGGAGCACGGGGATCTCGAACGTGAGGAAACGTCCGGCGATCGGCACCGGCGCCACGGCCGCGGTGAACCCGAGCACGCCGAAGATGTTGAAGACGTTCGAGCCGATCGCGTTGCCGACGGCGACCTCGCTGTGGCCGCGCCACGCAGCCACGAGCGAGGTGGCGATCTCCGGCAGGGAGGTGCCGACTGCGACGAGCGTCACCGCGATTGCCGCCTCGGGCACGCCGAAATCGAGCGCGATGCTCTTCGCGCCCCACACGAGCCAGTCCGCGCCGACTGCGAGCAGCGCGACGCCGCCGGCGATGCGCACCACCATGCCGAGCCATCCCGCGATCTGCGGGATCTCGTCAGCCACGTCTTCGTGCTCGTCGGTGTCCGTCCGCGAGCGTTGGTAGGCCGCAGCGGTATGCGCGACGCCGGCTGCCAGCAGCAGCGCACCGGCCCACACGGGCGCGCGTGCGAGCACCGCGAGCACGCCCACGGCAAGCGCGCCGGAAAGGCCAGCGACGACGTCGGGCCGGATGCGAGCGGGTTCGATCCTGATCGGCGAGATGAGCGCACACAGGCCGAGCACGAGCGCGATGTTCGCGATGTTCGAGCCGACGACGTTGCCGACCGCGATGTCCGGGTGGCCGTCCACGGCCGCGCGCAGCGAGACGAGAAGCTCGGGCGAAGACGTGGATGCTGCGACGATCGTGAGCCCGATGAGCAGGCGGGACACGCCGAGCGCCCGCGCCGCAGAAACCGCTCCGCGGACGAGCCACTCGCCGCCGATGAACAGCGCAGCCAGGCCGGCTATGGTCGCGATGATGTCCATACAGGTGTATGATGACACACTGCGGCGCTGGTGGCAGCAGGAGCGCCGCTGATCGTGTGGCGGCGCTGGCAAGGAAAGGGGTCGCGCGTGAGCGGGTGCGAGTGTGAAGAAGCGGCCGAGCGGCTCGAACGGGACGCGCTGCGGCTGCTGCTCGCCATCAACGCCGTCATGTTCCTGGTGGAGGTCGGCGCGGGCCTGCTCGCCCGGTCGGCCGGGCTGCTCGCGGACTCGCTCGACATGCTGGCCGACGCGGGCGTGTACGGCCTCGCGCTTGCAGCAGTCGGGCGGGCCGACCGCTTCAAGCTGCGCGCCGCGGGAGCAAGCGGCATCCTGCAGACGGCCCTCGGCCTGTCGGTGCTCGCGGAGACGGTCCGTAAGGCGGTCGTCGGAAGCGAGCCGCGAAGCGCGCTCATGATGGGCGTCGGCGTGCTGGCGCTGGCGGCGAATGCGTGGTGCCTGTCGATCATCTCGAAGCACCGCGACGGCGGCGTGCACATGCGGGCGTCGTGGATCTTCTCGGTGAACGACGTTCTGGCGAACCTCGGCGTCATCGTCGCTGGAGCGCTCGTGGCGCTTCTGAGGTCGCCGGTGCCCGACCTCGTCGCGGGCGCGCTCATCTCCGCGCTCGTCGTGCGAGGCGGGCTCGCGATACTCGCGGACGTCAAACGCGAGCGAGCGGGGGTCGCGCTCGCGTGCGACGACGGATGCGGCTGCCCCGCCGGCGGCTGCGACGAGGGCTGAGGGGCGAGGGCAGGTTCAGCCTGCGCGGGCGAGCAGCACCGCGAGCAGCACTGCGAGCGCCACGAACACGCCCATCGCCACGGCGGTCGGGAAGAGGCGCTCCTCGTCGAGGACGAGCGCACGGTGGCTGCGGGTCTCGGCTGTGGGCCGAGTGCGCTTCGCCACGCGGCCTGCAAGCCACGCGATCGCCCGAAGCCCGGCATCGTGGCCGTACGTGAGCAGGTCGCCCGTCTCCATGCCCGGCGCGCTCAGGCGCGCGACGCGCGCGGCGGCTGTCAGCGCGACGGCGGCAAGCGCGGGCCACGTCGCGCTCCACACGGCGTGTGGATCCAAGAGGTGCTCTCGTGCGTACGAGGAGAAGGACCACGGTCCCGCGAGCGCCGCGGCGGCAGAGAGTCCCGTCAGCGCGTACCAGGCCGCGCGCCCGAGAAGCGGAGGAGTCTGTTGCGCCGGCGCCGAGCGGCGCACCGCGAGGAGGAAGCGGATCATGAGCAGCCCGGTCGCCACCGACGAGATGGGCAGCAGGCTGGTCGCCGCCTCGACGATCGGCGATGGGCCAGCGCTTGCGAGGGCGCTCTTGAGCGCGAGCTTGGCGACGAACCCGCTCGTCAGCGGCGCCCCGACGAGCGCGGCCGCTGGCAGGGCGAGGAGGACGGCGTCGAGCGCCCGGCCGATCGCGCTTCTCCCGGCGCCGCTCGCGTCCGAGCCCAGCACGAGCGCGCTTTTCGCGAGCGCGTGGTGCACCGTGAACGCCACGACTGCGGCGAGCGCGGGGATGCCCGCCGTGCGCGGCGCGATGAGCGCGGCGCCGACCGCGACGAAGGCAAGCCCCATCTGGCTCGCGCTCGAGTAGCCGAGCATCGCGCGCGGGCTTCTGGCGAGCAGGCCAAGCGCCACGCCGAGGAACGCTGACGACAGCCCGATGGCGACGTACGCGGCGCCCCAACTCTCGAAGCCGGGCACGCCGAGCGGGAGCAGCCAGAGCATGGCGAGCAGGCCGATCTTGGCCGACGCGCCCGCCAACGCCGCGGCGGCGCCGGCAGGGGCGTTCTCGTACTGAAGCGGCAGGATGCCGGCGAAGATGGTGCTGCCGCACTTGATCATGAGGCTCGCGGTGAGCAGCCACATCACGAGGCCAGCCTCGGGCGCCCTCGCCCACTCCTCGCGCAGCCCTGGCAACGCCCAGCTCCAGGAGCGGCCGGCCGCGATCATCAGCACCGCGAGCAGAAGCGCTTCGCTCACGACGGTGAGCGCGAGGTAGATCCTTGCGGCCTTCCGCGCGCGCTCGTTGCCGTTCCACGCGACGAGGCCGGCGCTCGAAAGCGCTGCGAGGGTGTAGGCAGCGTAGAAGCTCAACGCGTTTGCGGCGAGCATGCACGCGATGCCGCCGGCGGCGGCCGGCAGGTAGAACGCCGCGAGCCGCAACCGTTTGCCGGGCGCCTCGCTGGCGAACGCGTAGACGCCGGCGAGGATCCACACGGCAGCCGCCGTGGCGGCGAAGGTGCGCGTCGTCGTGTCCCCGAGCGCGAAGCCGAGGAAGAGGAGGGGAGTGAAGTTCACCGAGCTCATCGGCCCCTCCAGAAGACGTCGAAGGCCACGCGGCCAGCGATATCGAGGGGCATCGCGTCGGCGCCAGCCGTGGCAGCCAGCGCCAGCGCGAGCACGGCAGCTACCGCGACCGGCACGACGAGCCACGGGTCGCCCTCGAACCGGTCGCGTCTCGGCCGCTCGGCGTCAGGTCGGCGGAACGGGCGCGTCACGAGCGGCCACGCGTACGCGACGGCCAGCGCGCCGGCTCCTGCGTACACGAGCGTGGCCCACGCCGAGCCGGCTGTGGTCGCTCCTTTCCCCATCAGCCACTTCGTGACGAACCCCGCGAGCGGCGGTATGCCGGCGAGGCCGAGCGCCGCCGACACGGCTGCGAGCGTCGTGAGCGGCATGCGTCTGGCCGTCCCGTCGAGCTGGCTCACCCGCTTGACCTTGAGCTCCTCGTACAGCGCGCCGGCCCAGAAGAACAGGACGATCTTCATGACGCCGTGGTGGACGATGTGGCCGAGCGCCCCGGCGAGCGCGACGGCATTCGGCAGCGAGAGCCCGAGCACGATGTAGGAGAGCTGGCTGATGGTCGAGTAGGCGAGGCGGGCCTTGAGGTCGTCGCGGGTGATCGCCATCGCAGCGCCGAACAGCACCGTGACCGCCGCGACGGCCGCGAGCACGGGCGTCCCGCCGATGCGCGCCGCGAGGTCCGGTCCGTACACGAAGTGGACGACGCGGACGATGCCGAACACCCCTGACTTCACGACCGCGACCGCGTGCAGGAGCGCGCTCACCGGCGCGGGTGCGACCATCGCCCGGGGCAGCCAGCCGTGGAGGGGCACGAGAGCGGCCTTCACCCCGAAGCCCGCGACCAGCAGCGCGAACACGGCGCGCAGCGCCGGTACGGCGGTGCCCGCTGCGGCGAGGTGTCCGCCAGCGACGAACGACTCGCCTGGAGCGATGGCGCGCAGCCCGGCGACGCCCAGGAGCAGCGCCGTTCCCCCGCCGAGGGCGTACACGAGGTAGCGCGCGCCCGCGGAGCGCGCCTCTGGCGAGCCGTCGTGGGTGACGAGCGGGTACGTCGCCAGCGAGAGGACCTCGAAGAAGACGAACAGCGTCAGCATGTCGGCGGCGAACGCCACGCCGAGCGCCGAGAAGATCGCGAGCGCGAAGAAGCCGAAGAAGCGGCCCTGGCTCTGCCGGTTACGCATGTATCCGTGCGCGTAGACGGCGGTGACGACCCACAGGACGGACGTCATCGTCGCGAACAGCGCGCCGGCCAAGTCGGCCCGAAGCCCCATGACGACCCCGGGCAGGATCTCGGCACGCACTCCCGCCGGCGTTCCGCCTGCAGCGCGTACGGTCAACGCCCCGACGGCGGCGGCGGTCGCGACGGCAGCGGCCGCGTTGAGGGCGAGCCGGGACCGTCGCCAGGACTCCCTGAACGCGAGGGACCCTGCCGCGGCCAGAAGCGGGGCGATGAGGCTGACAGCGAGCGCGAGCACCGCCATCACCTGCCCGCCAGAGAAGTCGCGGCCATGAGGCGGCTGATCGCGGGACCGGCGAGCAGCAGCGTGGCGGAGACAGCGGCGAGCGGCAAGGCCGCCCACGCCGTGCGTGGCTTCGGGGTGCGTGCCTCGCTCCGGTCGGGCTTTGCGAGCAGACTCGCGAGGGCTCTGAAGACGTACAGCGCCGCCAAGAGCCCGCCTCCGACCACCACCGCGGCGATCCACCACTGCCCCGAGGCGAGGGAGCTTTGGACCACCAGCCACTTCGCTGCGAAGCTGCCGCTCGGAGGCAGGCCGAGCATCGTGACGCCGGCAAGACCCAAGGACAGGGCGGCGACGGGCCTCTCGCGCCCGACGCCGGCGAGCGCGTCGAACCGGTCGGTGCCGGCGGCGTCCGCGATGTCGCCAGCCGCGAGGAACATCGCCGCTTTCGCCATCCCGTGAGACAGCGCATGCAGCGCGATCGCCAGGCCGACCGTCGCCGCGCGCTCTTCAAGCAGCGGCAGCATCACGAACAGGTAGCCGACCTGCGCCACGGTCGAGTACGCGATCATGAGCTTGAGCCGCTGGCTGGCGAGCGCCATCGCCGAGCCCCACACGATGGCTACGGCGCCGAGCGCCGCCAACGTGAGACGCAGCCCTGGCCCGCTGCCGGCTCCGGTTGCCGCGACGAGCAGGCGGACCGCGAGCAGGTACGAGCTCTTCACCACGACGCCGGACAGGGCGGCCGACACCTGCGGCGGCGCCGACGAATGGGCTGTCGGGAGCCAGAAGTGGGCGGGGAACAAGGCCGTCTTGAGCACGAGCCCCGCGAGCATCAGGCCAAGCCCGATGCGTGCGCTCGCCGACCCGTGGACGGCGCTGTCCAGGGCGTCCAGCGCGAGCGTCCCAGATGCCAGGTACACGAGGCCGACGCCCACGAGGTACGTCATCGCGCCGAGCACGCTCGCGAAGAGATAGGACAGCGCTGCGTCGAGGGCTGCCTTCGAGCCTTTCGACGCCACGAGCGCCACGGCGGAGAACCCGATGAGCTCGAGGCACACGTACGCGTTGAAGACGTCTGCGGTCAGGAACAGGCCGTTGACGGCCGACCACAGGAACAGCCACAGGGGCCAGAACAGCCACCGGTCTGCGACGTCGGCACCGGGCCTCGACGCGAGGGCCGCGTCCACGCTCACGGCGGCTCCGACGATGGCTGCGAGCACCAAGAACAGCGCTGATAACCCGTCGGCCGCCAGGCGGATGCCGAGCGGCGGGACCCAGCTCCCGATGTCGAGCGCCACGGCGCCGCCGGTCGCGACGCTCCACGCGACGGCCGCTGCGAGCGCGACGGCCGCAGCGGCGCCGAGCAAGGCAGCGGCCATGGCCCGCGCGCGTCCCAGCGCGAACGAGACCGCTCCAGCGGCGAGCGGCACGACGATCGCAAGCCCGAGGAGCTGGGGGGCGAAGGCGCCGGGCTCAGCCATCGCTCGCCCCCTCTCCGCTGTGGCCTTCTGACGCTGCCGCGCGGCGCTTCGCGAGCGCAAGCGCCACTGCAGTCGTCGCCATGGTGACCACGATGCCGGTCAAGACGAGCGCGTGCGGGACGGGGTCCGGCCGCTCCGCAGGCGTCGCGCGCGCTGCGGAGACCAGGATCAAGAAGGCCCCGCTGCCCATCAGGTTCGCGGCGACGGTCTTGCGGACGGGGTGGGTCCGCACGACGAGCCCCCACGCGCCGAGCGAAACGAGGCCGGCTCCGACGAGCGCATACAGCAGCGGGGCGCTCATGGGCGGCCCGCTTTCCCGCGGTCCGGCGTGACCGAAGACGCCAGGAACAGTCCCGCGACGGTGGTGGCTATGGACAGCGCGAGGATTCCCTCGACGGCGAGGATGACGCCTTTGCGGGCGTACGGAGCGTACTGGAGCAGCGCACGCCCGGCAGCGACCGGCTCGAGCGCGGCGGCCACGAACGCCAGGAGCCCGGCGGCCAGAAGCAGCCGGCTCGCGCCGGGGTGCACGCGCATGGGCTGCAGCATCCCTTCGAGCCCCAAGACGATGACGCCCGCTCCGAGGAGCGCTCCGCTCTGGAACGCGCCGCCAGGCGACGACGTGCCGGCCCACACGAGGTACGCGGCCGCGAGCAGCACCGCCGGCGCGAGCGACCCGACGAGGAGACGCACGAGCGGGTCCGCGGCGTGCGAGGCGACGGAGACGGGCGCGCCGGAGCGCAATGCCATCACGCCCATGACCGCGAGCAACAGGACCGCGACTTCCAAGAGCGTGTCGTAGCCGCGGAAGTCGAGCAGCACGGCGGTGACGGGATTCGCGATGCCGACCTCGCGGGCTCCCGTGAGAGCCGCGGCGGCCAGCCGCGGAGCGTCGAGCGGGGTCGAGAGAAGCGCCCAGGCGAGCGCCGCGAACAGTGCACCAGCCGCGATGGTGCCCAGGACGTTCGCTGACCGCGGCGTGCGTCGCTCAGCGTCTTCAGCGGCGGAGCCGTCGCCGCGGGCAAGCACCCCGGCGGCGTCCAGCAGCAGCGCGCCGGTAGCCCCTGCGCCGATCGCGGCTTCGGCGAGCGCGATGTCCGGAGCGGCGAGCCTGATCCACGCGAGCGCGGACAGCAGGCCGAAGGAGATGAACATGACGATGCTCGCGAACAGGTCTCGTTTGACGAGCGCGCTCACGGCGCACCACACGAGCCCCGCGCACAGCATGACGTCGAGGACGGCGACGTTCATTGCTCGTTCCTCCACCACGGCGCTCCGTCCTGGTAGGCCGCAGCGGCGATCAGGTTCGACGCCGTCGCGCTGGATACGAGCACGGCGAGCCAGATCAGGACGAGCTTGGCGATCGTCACCGGGTCGCTGGACCGGATGGCCAGCGCAAGCACGAGGAAGCCGATGCCGAGGTTGTCGGCTTTCGTGAGCGCGTGCAGCCGGGTGTAGACGTCCGGGAACCGGAGCAGCCCGACCGTCCCGGCGACGAAGAAGAACGCGCTCGCCGCGAAGCATGCGCCGGCGGCAAAGGACGCGACGCTCATCGGTCTGCCTCCCACGCCCGGCGGACGAACGCGACCGCCCCGACCGCTCCGAGCAGTGCGAAGGTCAGTCCGACGTCGATCAGGCTGCGCTCGCCGGTGGCCTCGGCCAAGACGAGCGCCAGCCCAGTGCCTGAGGTTCCGAAGAGCAGCGCGGCCAGCATGCGGTCGGCCCGCGTCGGCCCGGCCTCGATGCGCGCGAGCCCTGCGAGGATGGTCGCGACCAGGACGGTGGCGTATGCGGTCAGAAGGGCGCTCACTGCGGTCCTCTCCCGACTGGCTCGGCGAACGCGTCGGACAGCCGCTGCTCGAGCGTCTCGAGCGACGCCCGCAGGTCCGCGGAGCGGTCGAGCGCGTGCACCTCGACGGCGCCGCCCTCGATCCGGGCGCACAGCGTGCCCGGCAGCAGGCTGATGCAGTCAGCGAACATCGCTTGCAGCCCGGGAGCCGTCAACCGCATCGGGTACCGGATCCAGCCGGGGTCGAGCTTCATCCGAGGAGAGAGCGCGCGCAGCGCCACGTCCACCCCGCCGGTCACCGACTGGGCTACGAAGTACGCCGCGAATCGCGCGAGGCCTGCCGGGCGCGGCCGGGGCATGAAGCCGGTCATCGGCGCGAGCATGGCCGCCGCGACGACGGCGGCAGCCGCCCCGAACAGGACGCCTTTCGGGTCGACGCCTGCGATCGCGATCCACGCGACGATGAGCGCAGCAATGCCTCCGACGAGACCCCGTGCCCTCATTCGCATTCCTTCGCCGCCTTGCAGGTGTCGATGCCGAAGAGCGTGTACAGCAGGCAGAAGCCTCGCTTCATCGCGATCCCTCCGGATTCCGTCGCTCCATCCACAAACGCTCCAGGCGCTCCCTGTAGAGACGCGCGTCCTCCTCGTCGTAGCAGCAGAACAGCACGGTTTCCGGCAGCTCGTGCTCGGCAAGCCACGCTTCGACCGTCTCCACCGCCACGTCGCACGCTGCGGCTTTCGGATACCCGTATGCTCCCGTCGAGATGCACGGGAACGCGATCGACCGCACCCCGTGCTGCTCGGCGAGCGAAAGCGAGTTGCGGTAGCACGCGGCGAGCAGGTCGCGCTCGCCCCGGGTGCCGCCGCGCCACACGGGCCCGACCGTGTGGATGACGTGCCGTGCCTTCAACCGGTGGCCACCGGTGATGCGGGCCTCGCCCGTGGGACAGCCCCCGATGAGCCGGCACTCCTCGAGGAGCCCCGGGCCCGCAGCGCGGTGTATCGCGCCGTCGACGCCGCCGCCGCCGAGCAGCGACGAGTTCGCGGCGTTCACGATCGCGTCGACGTCGAGCAGCGTGATGTCGCCTTCGACCACGCGCATCCGCTCCGCTGGTCGCTTCGCCACGGCCCCTCCTTGCGCGTTCGTCCCGGTGGGTAGAATCTTACCCGCTCGGCGAGGCCGAGTCGCTGGAGGTGCACCGATGGCGTCGCGCATCATCGACAGCGAGCGCATACCGATCCTCGCGTGGGGCGAGCTTCCCGACGAAGGCACGCTCGCGCAGGCCCGCAACATCGCGAACCTGCCGTTCGCGCACCACCACGTCGCGCTCATGCCGGACGCGCACGTCGGGTTCGGCATGCCGATCGGCGGGGTGTTCGGCGCGGTCGGCCAGGTGGTGCCGCACGCGGTCGGGCTCGATATCGGGTGCGGGGTGCGCGCGTTCAAGACGAGCCTCAGAGTCGAAGAGGTGCGGCCCGTTCTGGACGACGTCCTGCACGGCATCATGCGCGAGGTGCCGCAAGGCTTCGACTGGCACCACGAGAGCCAGGCGCACCGCACCGACGTGTTCGACGAGGTGCCTGACTCGCCGGTGCTGCGGGCCGAGAAGGCGCGCGCCGAGCGCCAGGCCGGCACGCTCGGCGGCGGCAACCACTTCATCGAGCTGCAGCAAGATGCCGACGGCTTCGTGTGGGTGATGATCCACTGTGGCTCGCGCAACGTCGGCAAGCAGGTCGCCGAGCACTACGACGCCGTGGCCCGGGACCTGAACAAGCGGCAGGGCTCGCCGGTGCCGCCGCAGTGGGGGCTCGCACACCTCGACACCCGGAGCGCGATGGGCGCCGAGTACCTGGCTGCTATGGGGTGGTGCCTGCGGTTCGCCAAGGAGAACCGGCGGCTGATCGCCGAGTCGGTGCGCGAGGTGCTGAAGCGGCGGTTCGGAGCGGTCTCGTTCGAGCCGGACGTCGACGTCCACCACAACTACGCGTCGGTCGAACGGCACTTCGGCCGGGAGGTCGTCGTCCATCGCAAAGGAGCCGTGCACGCGGTGGGGACGGTGCTCGTGCCGGGGTCCATGGGCACCGCAAGCTACGTGGCCGAAGGGCTGGCAAACCCGGAGTCCTTCGAGTCGTGCAGCCACGGAGCCGGCCGCGCGCTCGGCAGGCGCGAGGCGATGCGGCGCATCAAGCGCGAGCAGGTGCTGCGCGAGCTCGACGAGATCGGCGTCCGGCTCGCCAAGGGCAAGCAGCACGACGTCGCCGAGGAGGCGCCCGAGGCGTACAAGGACATCGAGAGCGTGATGGCTGGCCAGCAGGACCTGGTGCGGCCGCTCGTGCGCCTCACGCCGGTGGGCGTGGTGAAGGGGTAGGCGCCGGCGAGAGCTGGCGCGCCTCTCGAGGCCGCCACGACCGGCGTCGCGGTATTATCCCCTCATGCCGCGCACGAGCCACGACCTCGCACCGCTCCTTCGTCGCGCGCTCGTCGTCTTGGGGCCGATGGCGGGCGTGACCGACGCGCCGTTCCGCGCGATCTGCAAGCGCATGGGGGCCGGGCTCACCTACACGGAGATGGTGAGCGCGAAGGGGCTCCACTACAACCCCGACGCCCCTGCCGCGCGGGCTCTGCTGTCGTTCGCGCCCGAGGAGACGCCGGTCGCGGTGCAGCTCTTCGGTTCGCATCCGCAGATGATGGGCGAACAGGCGGCGCGGCTCGCCGCCCGGCATCCAGGGAAGATCGCGTTCATCGACGTGAACATGGGCTGTCCCGTCGCGAAGGTGGTGCGCAAGGGCGAGGGGTGCGCGCTCATGCGCGACCCGGCAAGGGCGGCTGCGATCGTCGGCACGATCGCCGAGGCGGTCGACGTGCCCGTGACCGCGAAGTTCCGCGCCGGGTGGTCGGCTGACGAGGTGAACGCCGTCGAGTTCGCGCAGGCGCTCGAGGAGGCCGGCGCGGCTGCGCTCGCGGTGCACGGCCGCACGCGCGAGCAGTTCTACGCCGGCAAGGCCGACTGGGGCGTCATCGCGGCGGTGAAGGCGGCCGTGCAGGTGCCGGTGATCGGCTCGGGGGACGTGCTGTCGCCCGACGACGCCAAGCGCATGCTGGACGAGACCGGCGTGGACGCTGCGATGGTTGCGCGCGGCGCGCAAGGCAACCCGTGGATCTTCGCTCAGGCGCGCGCGCTTATCGAGCGAGGCGAACGGCTTCCAGGGCCGACCTGGCTTGAGCGGATAGACGTCGCGCGCGAGCACGCCGAGGCGCTCGTGGCGTTCGCCGGCGAGCGCGCGTTCACCCGTATGCGCAAGCACGTGGCGTGGTACGTGCGCGACATGCCCGGCGCCGCCCGGTTCCGCGAGCTCGTGAACCACGCGAGAAGCCACCAGGAGATCGTCGGGCTGCTCGACGAGTACCGCGCGTGGATCGCGGGGATGGCGTCAGAAGCGCAGTGAGCGCTTCGACAGCGAGGCCGCGAAGGGCGGTGGACGCGGCCGCGGCAGCGCCGGCTCGGCGCATCGCGGCGGTCAGCTCCTCGGCTTCACGGCGGCCGACGCCAGCGCGTCGATCTGCGCGGCGACGAACTCGAGCGGGCGCTCGGGATAGAAGACGAGCCAGTCCAGCGCCACCGTGACGGTCATGCCGAACAGCGCCGAAGCGGCGAAGTCGGGATCGAGGTCGGCACGGAACTCCCCGGCGGCCACGCCTTCCGCGAGCGCGTCTCGCAGGTACCCGAGGATGCTGGTGCGGAGCAGCACGAGCGAGTCGCGCCACGCGCGCTCCTCGCGCCAGAGCTCGGTCACGAGCATCTTGGCGAATTCGCGGTTGTCGCGGATCCAGGCGAGCTCCGCCCGGACGAGCGCGGCGATGCGCTCGGACGGCGACGCGTGCTGCGAGGCGACCTCAGCGAACCGCTCCGCGAGCGGCGTGAGCTCAGAGGCGATGAGCGCCTCGACCAGCTCGGCCTTGCCGCCGGAGAAGTGGTAGTAGACGGTGCCCTTCGCCACGCCGGCGCGCTCGACGATCTCGTCGACGGTGGTCGCGCTCACGCCCTTCTGGGCGATGAGCTCGAGCGCGGCTTTGAACATCTTGCCGCGCGTGTCGGGCGAACCGCTCCCCACAGCCTCTCCTCTCGCTCGGTTGGAGATTCTACTGCACAGGCGGGGGAGGCGCGCCGAGCGACAGCGCGCCTCCCTGAGCCTCGCTACAGCTCGAGCGCCGGACGGAGCCGCTCCGGCGCCCAGCTGCGGGCGCGCCGCGCCGTGACGGCTGTGAGCGCGAGTCCCAGCACGAGGAAGCCTGCGAGCGTCCGTGCGCTTGCCGCCAGGCGCGCCATGTCGCCGCCCGAGATGGCCTCGCGCAGTCCCGAGACGACGTACGTCATCGGCAGGTACGGATTGATCGCCTGGAAGAACGGCGGGACGGTCTCGAGCGGGAAGGTTCCGGCGCACGAGGTCAGCTGCAGCATCAGCAAGACGATCGAGAGGAACTTGCCGACAGGGCCGAACGCGGCGCTCAGCCATTGCAGGATGGCGACGAAGGTCAGGGCAGAGAGCGCGGTGAACGCGTAGAGCACGAGCGGGCTTCGCGGCTCCAGCCCGAGCGCGCCACGCAGCACCACGAGCATCAGGACCGACTGCGCGAGCCCGATGAGCGCGGCCGGCAGGTATCCGGCGAGCGCCGCCTCCACAGGCGGCCGGCGCTCCTCGATGGCGCGTGCGGGCAGCGGATGCGCCACGAAGAACGCCATCAGCGCGCCGACCCACAACGCAAGCGGGATGAAGTACGGCGCGAAGCCGGTTCCGTAGTTCGGGACGGGGTCGATGCGCTCGGTGGACAGACGCACGGGGTCTGAAAGGACGTCGGCCTTCTTGGAGCGGTCGTTCTCGCTGAGGTCGGGCAGCGCGGCCGCCCCGGCCGTCAGTCCGTCAGCGAGCTCCGACGAGCCGCTCACGGCGGGAGCAAGCCCCGAGACGAGCGCGCGCGTGCCGCTGTCGAGGGCCGCAAGGCCGTCTGCGAGGCGGCTGGCACCCGCACGCGCCTCAGCGCTCCCGTCCGCAAGCGCAGCTGCGCCAGCGTCGAGCTTCTTGGCGCCTGCGGCCGCCTGATCAGCCGCGTCTGCCAGGTCCGCGACGCCTGCCGCGAGCGCGTCCGTTCCTGCACGCAGCTGCTCCGCGCCAGAGGCGAGCGCCGCCATCGAGCCGCGCGCTTGCGACAGGCCGTCGGCCAGAGACTGCGCGCCTGCCGCCGCGGCCTGAGCTGCGCCGAGCGCCTGGGCGAGAGCCGGGTCAGACGTGGCTTCCGGGTGAGTCGCGAGGTACGACTGGATCGCAGCGACTGCTCCCGAGGTCGCGGCCTTCAGCTGGCTGGCGCCATCGGTGGCGGGGCCGAGCTGGCGTGCGGCGAGCGAGACGCCGTCGGCGACGGCCGCAGCGCCGTCCTTGACGACTGCCGCTCCGGCGCTGGCCTTGTGGGCGCCGTCCGCGAGACGCGTCAGCCCGTCCGCGAGACCGCTCGTGCCGGCGCGCAGCGCGCCGGCGCCTGTGTCGAGCCGCTCAAGGCCCTGGGCGAGCGACGACGCCCCGGCACGCGCGTCGTGAGCGCCCGAGGCGAGGCGGCGGGCTCCACGCTGCGCCCGGTCGAGTCCGGTTGCGAGGTCGCGCGCGCCGAGCGCGGCTTGCGCCACTTTCCCGTGCGCGTCGCTGAAGCCGAGCAGCATCTTGTCCACGTAGGTGCGCGACGCGCTCCGGCTAGCGGCGGCCCGGACCTCTTGGAACACGCGGTCTCCGATCTGCGCGGCGAGCAGGTTCGCGGACTCGTGCGCCTGGACCTGCAGCGTGGCCGGCGAGGCGGCCGTGGCGTCAGCGGAAGCGAGCGACGCGCTGAAGTCGGACGGTATGGTGAGCGAGAGGTAGTAGCGGCCCTCCTCGAGGCCGCGCGCGGCCTCCTCGCGAGAGACGGCGTGCCACTCGAACGTGCCTCGGTCGAGCAGCTCCTTGGCGAGGTCGTCGCCGGCGTGGATGGTCTTGCCGTCGGCCGTGGCCGGCCGGTCTTCGTTGACGAGTGCCACCGGCAGGCGGTCGAGGCGCGCGTACGGGTCCCAGAACGCCCACAGGTACAGCGCGCCGTACAGCAGCGGGACGAGCGCGACCACAACCGTGGCCGCGCGCACCTTCCTGTCGGCGAGCGCGTGGCGCATCTCCGCGCCCAGGATCGAGAGGAAACGCATCGTGGCTCCTTTCGTGGCGTCGTTCAGGACTGATTAGACTGACTAGTCAGTATAATACCCGACGAGCAGGATGCAAGCGTCTGGTCAGACGTGCTGTTCTCCGGCCAAGCGGCGTCTTGCGGTACGATGCCGGTGTCCGGCGAGACGGGAGGACGGATGGCGTCGAAAGTCGCGATCGTCAGGTGCTCTACCTACGAGGCGGACGAGGTGCAGACGGCGGTCGAGCGTGCGCTCGGGCTGCTCGGCGGCGTCGAGGAGTTCGTCCGTCCCGGTGAGCGCATCCTGCTCAAGCCGAACCTGCTCGTGGGAGCGACGCCGGAATCCGCCGTCACCACGCACCCGAGCGTGTTCGCTGCGGTCGTGCGGGTGCTGCAGGGCGCCGGCGCCACGCTCACGTACGGCGACTCGCCCGGCTTCGGCTCCACTGCGGGAGCGGCCCGGAAGGCAGGCATCGCACAGGTGGCCGAGGATCTGGGCGTCGCGCTTGCGGACTTCTCCGACGGGCAGCAGGTCTCGTTCCCCGAGGGGCGGCTCATCAAGCAGTTCTTCTTGGCGATCGGCGTGCTCGAAGCAGACGGGGTGGTCTCGCTCCCGAAGTTCAAGACGCACGGGCTCACGCGCATCACCGCCGCGGTGAAGAACCAGTTCGGGTGCGTCGTGGGGCTGCGCAAAGGCGAGTGGCACGCGCGCATGCCGGACGTCGAGCGCTTCTGCCAGATGCTCGTCGATCTGAACCGCTGCATCGCGCCGCGGCTGTCCGTGTGCGACGCGGTGGTAGCGATGGAGGGCAACGGGCCGCGTTCAGGCACGCCGCGGCCGGTGGGCGCCATCGTCGCTTCGGCGGATCCCGTGGCACTGGACGCGACGCTGGCGCGCATCGTTGGGCTCGACCCCGCGCTCGTGGGCACCATCGTCTACGGCGAGGAATTCGGGTTGGGCACAGCGAGCGACGTCGAGCTCGTCGGCGACCCCCTCGAGGAGTTCGTCGTCCCGGATTTCGAGGTGAACCGCAGCCCGGCTTCGACCACCGGCGGATCGAAGGGGCCGGTGAGCTTCATGCGGCGCTTCGTGGTGCCCAAGCCGGTCATCCGGCCGGACCGCTGCACCGCGTGCGGCACGTGCGTGCGCGTGTGCCCGGTGACGCCGAAAGCGGTGGACTGGGCGACGCCCGGTGGAGCCGCGGACGGGCGGCCGCCCCGTCACGACTACGGGCGGTGTATCCGCTGCTACTGCTGCCAGGAGATGTGCCCCGAAGGCGCGATTCAGATCGAGGTCCCGCCGCTCGGGAGGATCATCCACCGCGGCTCGTAGGCAGCGGCATGCGGGGTGTGTGGCCCCGGATGGCTCCCCGGTGCTTGCTCCGTGCTCGACGCAAAGAGGGCCTTGACACTGCTGCTAGGGTGGGTGAGACTGCAAGCAAGCACTTGCTTTCCACGGAGTCCGACATGGGAGATGCGCGCGACAGGATCCTCGAGGCCGCTGCCGAGCTCTTCGCCCGGAACGGCTACGCCGGCACGACGACGCGCGCGATCGCTGAGCGTGCGGGCGTGAACGAGGTCACGCTGTTCCGGCGGTTCGGCAGCAAGCGCGGGCTGCTCGAGGCGCTTGCGGAGCGGGCGGCGAAGCGGCAGGCGGAGCGGGCGGCGCGGCGCGTGGTCCCGACCGGTGCGGCCCGCGAGCGCTTGCTGGCGTTCGCGAAGCTTGAGGTCGAGTCGGCGCTGGCGGACGGGGGGCTCGCGCTCAGGCTCGCGTTCGAGGCGGCATCCGAGCCCGACGTCGCAGCGGTGCTCCAGTCGAGCATGCCGAACAATCTGCGCGCGCTCGCGGAGTACGTCGCAGACCGGCAGCGGGCGGGAGAGCTCCGCGACGACGTCGGGCCGGAGACACTGGCGGAGGCGCTGTTCGCGCTCACGTCGAGCTTCGTGATGCACAGGATGGTGGTCAGAGGCCCGGACGCGGCGCGCGCCGTGGACGAGCAGGAGGTCGAGCGGCTGTTCGAGGTCTTCTGGACCGGCGCAGCGGCTCGGGACAGGAGATGAGGATGGAAGGCGGCAAGCGCGTGCTCGTGGTGTTCGCGACGGGGTCGGGGTGCACGGAGTCTGTGGCGGGCTGGGTGGCCGAAGAGGCCGCAGCGCGCGGCCTGGAGCCCACGCTCCGTGATGCGAAGAGCGACCCTTCGCCGGAGGGTTTCGACGGCGTCGTCATCGGCAGCGGGCTTCGGGCGGGGAAGTGGCACGGAGCTGCGGAGCAGTGGCTCCAGCGCCACACCGAGCGTTTGCGCGAGGTTCCGTGCGCGGTCTTTTCGGTCGGCATGAGGGCGGTGGCCGGCGACGCGAGCGAGGGCGAGGCGACAGCAAGGCAGGCCGCTGAGCGCGCCGGAATCGAACCCGCCGCGACGGCGTCGCTCCCGGGGTGGTTCATCCCGAAGCGGTTCTCGCTGCCCGAGCGGTTGATCCTGAAGGCGATGAAGACGCCCGAAGGCGACTTCCGCGACGAAGCCGTCGTGCGGGCGTGGGCAGCGCAGGCCCTCGACGCGATGGGGCTCTCGTGAGCGTCCGTCGCGACCGCATGATGGCGGCGGCGTGCCTGGCCGTGGCGCTGCTCGCAGGGGCCGCGGCGGCCGTCGGCGTGTTCGCGCGGGGAACCGGAGCGACCGCCGAAGCGACGAGCATACGCGGCGAGCGCTTCGAGTACGCGACGGACGGCGTGTACGCCTACAACGCCGAGCGCGTGGTCGCGGAAGGCGTCGGCTGGGACGCGGCCACGCTCGTGCTCGCGGCACCGGCGCTGCTCATCTCTGCCGTCGCGATCGCGCGGGGGTCGCTGCGCGCGCGGCTGTTCGCCGCGGGCGTGCTCGGATGTCTCACCTACCAGTACCTCATGTACTCCGTGTTCTGGGCGCTCGGGCCGCTGTTCCCGGTCTTCGTCGTGCTGTATCCGGCGAGCTTCGCGACGCTCGTCTGGATCGTGAGCTCGGTCGACGTGCGGCAGCTCGCGTCTCGGCTCGACGGGCGGTTCCCACGGCGCGGGATCGCGGCGTTCTGCGCAGCCATGGCCGTGCTGCTCGTCGGCATGTGGAGCGCGCGCATCGCCCGCGGCCTTGCAGGCGACGTCGCGGGCGCCCAGCTCCTCGGCACGCCGACGCTTGCAGTGCAGGCGCTCGACCTCGGCATCGTCGTACCGCTGTGCGTCGCGACTGCGGCCCTGGTGCTCGCGCGGCGTCCGGCAGGGTACCTCCTGGGAGCGCTGCTTCCCGTCAAAGGCGCTCTGATGGCGGCGGCGATCTGCGCGATGCTCGTGAGCGCGTGGATCGTCGAAGGGCGTGCGGAGATCGCGCCGCTTGCCGTGTTCGCAGCGGCGACCATAGCGGCGGCGGCCCTCGCGGTGCGTGCGCTGAGCGGCCTCGCGCGCGCCGAGGCAGCTGGAGCAGGCGCGCTGAAGGCGTGATTTCCATCGCCTGCCCCCTGAAGCTGCGTCCATGGCCTGCGACGAGCGTCACGGCGGTGGACTGCTCCCGTGTTACGATATGCGGCGACGACTTCTGGAACCAACGAACATCCCGCTGCAAGCAATGCGAAGGAGATCGTCAGATGCGTGACTACAGCCCCGTCGACGCAGTGTCCGAGGTCCTCGAAGACGTCCCTGAGCTCGTCTTCGTCTTCACCACAGACGGCCGTCATCTGTACGTCAACAAAGCCGCGGCCGCCTTCCTGGGCGACGACCCGATGGACGTCATCGGCCGTCACTGGCGCGAGCTCGCGTACCCAACCGAGGTGATGGAGCCCCTGCAGGCGTGGATCGAGCAGGTGGCCGAGACGGGCCGGCCGGTGCGGCACCTTCACCGGTCCTCCAAACAGCGCGGCAGCCGGTGGTTCGACCTCTCGCTGACGCCGTTGTCGTCTGGCGATGGCGGCGTGTACGGGGTGCTCATGATCGCGCACGACGTGACGCAGTACATCGAACGGGCCGAGCAGCAACCGTAGGACGTTCAACACTTCTGGATGCAGGAGCGCCCCGGGGGTTCCGGGGCGCTCCTCGTGTGCTGAGCGGGGTGGGTGCGCGACCGTCAGTAGTTCTCGCACCACAGCTCGTAATACGCCTGGGGATGCTTGCAGGCGGGACAGACCTTCGGCGCCTCAGGCCCTTCGTACACGTAGCCGCAGTTGCGGCACTTCCAGAACACGACGCCGTCCTTCTTGAAGACTTTGTAGCCGTTCACGTTCTCGAGAAGCTTGCGGTAGCGCCGCTCGTGGTACGCCTCGACCTTCGCGATCTCACGGAAGGACGCGGCGACCTCCGGGAAGCCCTCCTCCTCGGCTACGGCCGCGAAGTCCGGGTAGAGCGTGCCCCACTCCTCAAGCTCGCCCTCGGCCGCCGCGAGCAGGTTCTCGGCGGTGGTCCCGATCACGCCGGCGGGGTAGGTCGCCGTGATCTCGACCATGCCGCCTTCGAGGTGCTTGAAGAAGACCTTCGCGTGTTCGCGCTCGTTCTCGGCGGTCTCCTCGAAGATCGCGGCGATCTGCTCGAAGCCTTCCTTCTTCGCGACGCTCGCGAAGTAGGTGTAGCGCATGCGGGCCTGGCTTTCGCCTGCGAAGGCCTTGAGCAGGTTCTGCTCGGTGCGGGTGCCCTTGATGCTCGGCATGGGCCCTCCTCTCGTCGTCGGGTGCGCTGGCGTATATACCCCTGCCAGCGACGGGTCGCTTTGAGGCGGCCGGCGCCTGAGCGGGGGCCTGCGCCCAGCGGCCCGGCTCGCCGCAAGGTGACCCCGCCGCGCCGCTCGGGGATAATGTGCGCACGAGCACACGCCGCACCGCCGACTCGAAGGAGCCGACGATGATCGAACGCTACACCCGCCCCGAGATGGGCCGCATCTGGTCGCTCGAGAACAAGTTCGAGATCTGGAAGCGGATCGAGGTGCTCGCGTGCGAAGCGCTCGCCGAGCTCGGCATCGTGCCGCGAGAGGATCTGGAGGTCATCCGTGAGCGGGCCGCGTTCGACGTGGCGCGCATCGACGAGATCGAGCGCGTGACCAACCACGACGTCATCGCGTTCCTCACGAACATGGCCGAGCACATCGACGCCGGCCTCGGCCCGGACGACCCGAAGCCGAGCCGCTGGGTGCACTACGGCATGACCTCTTCAGACCTCGGTGACACGGCGCTGTGCGTCCAGATGACGCAGGCGCAAGACATCATCATCGAGGACGTGCGCCGCCTGGGCCGCATCTGCAAGCAGCGGGCGCTCGAGTTCCGCGACACGCTCTGCGTGGGCCGCACGCACGGCATCCATGCCGAGCCGATGCTGTTCGGCCAGAAGTGGGCGAGCTGGGCCTGGATGCTCAAGCGGGCGGAAAGCCGGCTCATCGCCACGCGCCAGTACTCGTGCGCGTGGGGCGCGATCTCCGGCGCCGTGGGCTCGTACAGCAACATCGACCCGTTCGTGGAGCGCTACGTGTGCGAGAAGCTGGGCCTGCAGCCCGACCCGTGCTCGACGCAGGTCATCGCGCGCGACCGCCACGCGCACGTGCTCGCGGTGCTCGCGACGGTCGCCGCTACGGCCGAGGCGATCGCCACCGAGGTGCGCGCGCTGCAGAAGACCGACACCATCGAGGCCGAGGAGCCGTTCGCCGAGGGCCAGAAGGGCTCGAGCGCGATGCCGCACAAGCGCAACCCGATCACCGCCGAGCGCGTGTGCGGGCTGGCGCGCGTGGTGAAGGCCAACGCGCAGGTCGGCTTCGACAATGTGGCGCTGTGGCACGAGCGCGACATCTCGCACTCGAGCGCCGAGCGCGTCGTCTTGGCGGACTCGTACGTCGCGCTCGACTACCTGCTCGACAAGCTGGCGTGGATACTGGAAGGGCTGCGCGTCTACCCGGAGAACATGCTCGCCAACCTCGAGAAGACGCGCGGGCTCATCTACTCGAGCCGCGTGCTTCTGGCGCTTGTGGACTCGGGCATGAAGCGCGAGGACGCGTACGCGGTGGTGCAGCGGAACGCCATGCGCGTCTGGGACGACATCCAGCACGCGCGCACAGGCCCGACCTTCCGCGAGGCGCTCGAGCGCGACGGGGAGTGCACGCTTTCGCGCGAGGAGCTCGACGCGATCTTCGACCCGCGGGCGTTCCTCGAGCGGGCCGGCGTCATCTTCGAGCGGCTGGAAGCGCTGGAGTTCTAGCCGAGCGGGTGCGTTGTGCTGATCCGCCGCGGCGGGCACGTTCGAGGTATCAGTGCTGGCACGAGAGGATCGTTCCTGGTGCGAGCAAGCCACATCTGGCACACACTGCAAGAGGGGAATCGGCGGTACTCGTCGGGGCTCTCTCCAGAATGGGCAGCGGGCGGCAGCGAGCCGCCGCACAGGCCCCTCGCCGTCGTCGTCGCGTGTTCGGACGCCCGGGTTCCTGCAGAAGCGGTGTTCGACCAGCCTCCGGGGTCGCTGTTCGTGGTGCGCGTCGCGGGCCACGTGCTCGAGCCTGCAGCGCTCGCTTCGGTCCGCTTCGCGGTCGAGATCCTTAGGGCCGAGGCTGTCGTGGTTCTCGGGCACACTGCGTGCGGCGCCGTGAGGGCGGCGCTCAGCACGGATCCGGTCCGCGGGCTCGAGGCGATCGTGGAGCCCATCCGCCACCGTCTCGAGCGGGCCGGCGGGAGCGAGACGCTGGACGAGCGGTCGGCAGTGGAGACGAACGTGCGTCAGACTGCGCGCGAGGTCATCAGTCACCTGGATGAGGTGCTCTCGCCAGACCTCGCGCGGCCTGAGGTCAGGCCGGCGGTGTGCGACGTCGCCACGGGCGTCGTCGAGTGGATAGAGTGAAGGCGGAGTGAAGGCGAACGGGGTTCGGCCGCTCCCGTGTTGCTCTCCTGACGTCTCTACTGCACCTCGATGAGGGCGTCCGTCGGCGCGTGGCTGTCGGTCAGGACCGGCACGTCAGCGAGCGGCACCGGTTCGGCGTACAAGTCGTCGGCCATGCGCTCGAATCCCGGGACAGTCACGCGGCCGCCGAGGCGATCGGCGATGCGTGCGCGCATCTCCGTCTCTGACAGGCGTGTATCGGTGGCGAGCACGATGATGTTGCGGAGGCGTTCAGCGTCGCCGTCATCGCCGTAGCCGATGGGGAAGACCCACACGCTTCCCCACACGCCGCTCACGGTGCGGTACATGCTCCGGAACAGCTCGCTTCGCGGACCGGCGGGCGCCGAGATGACGTTGTAGGCGAGCACGCCGTCCGGCGACATCGCGGCCTTGACCTCGCGGAAGAACTCCTCGGTCGTCAGGTGGGCCGGCAGCGCGTCGGCGTAGTAGGCGTCCACGATGACGACGTCGTAGGTCTCTCGCGTGCGCTGCACGTACCGGCGTGCGTCGTCGACGAACACCCGGAGCCGCTCGTCCTCGGGCAGCCAGAAGTAGCGGCGCGCGACGTCGACGACGACCGGGTCGATCTCGACCGTGTCGACGCGCACCTCGGGGTAGTCGCGCCAGAACCGCTTCGTGATCGCGCCCCCACCCAGTCCGCAGACGAGCACCCGGCGCGCGTCCGGCTTGAGCCCGAGCGCGAGGTGCATGTAGTCGGGGTAGCGGATGACGCTCGCGTACGGGTCGTCGAGCCGCAGCGCGGACTGATGGCTGCGGTCGAACCGGAGGTGTCGCGCCTCGGCGTCTTCCGTGACGGTGATGCGGTGGTACTGCGTGTCGGCCCGGAAGAGCACCGTCTCGCCGCGCTCGTTGGTGGCGGCAGGGCGACCGGACCCGGCGAGCACCGCCGCGCCGACGACGCAGCCCGCGATGCAGAGGGCGACCGTGGCTGCGCGCGAACGGCGGCGAACCGTCGCATCGTCTGCCGCAGGGTCGGCGGCGGCGGGCGCGCCGTCGAGCGTGAAGGCGAGCAGCGCCGTCGCGAGCAGCGCGGCGCCGGTCCACACGATGAGCGGCTCGAGCGAGAGGAGCGGGATGAGCCAGAACGACGTCGCGAGCGTGCCTGCGATGCTGCCCGCGGTCGACACCGCGTAGAGCGTCCCAGCCGAGCGCCCGATGCGCTCGAGGCCCGAGCGTGCAGCGAGCCGCACGCCGAGCGGGGAGACCATTGCGAGCAGCAGCGACGGCACGAAGAAGACGGCCGTAGCCGCTGCGAGCGAGCCCGCGCGTGCGCCGAGCGTGCTTGCGAGCGGGAGGACGAGCGTGGCGAGCGGCGGGGCGAGCACCGTCGCGACGCCGGCGGCCGCGATGACAGGCGGCAACGCCCGCGCGGCGCCGAACCGGTCGGCGATCTGTCCTCCGGCCCAATACCCGAGCGAGAGCGCGACCATCACGACCGAGATGACCGCGCCCCACACGTAGATCGAGTTGCCGAGGTAGGGCGCGAGCACCCGTGTGGCGACGATTTCCAGCCCCATGAGGGCGGCGCCGCACGCGAAGACGATCACCCGGAGCATGGGCGGTCTTCCATTCGGGTTCTCGTGCGTGCGCTTACGGGCGCGGCCGCGTACAGCACGGGTGCGTCCTTAATCCGCCAGCAGGCTCTTCATCTGCTTGTAGATGATGTCGGCGGCCTTCTCGGGCGACAGCCGCGAGAGCCGGTCCATCATCTTCGCGTCCTTGCCGACGAGCACGCGGTAGGCGTCCGCCTCCATCCCGTCGAGGATGATGCGGGCGGCGTCGGTCGGGCTCGTCGTCGGGAAGCTCTTGGCCTGCTCGCTGGCGGCCTGCGCGTTCGCCACTTCAACGCCGGAGTTCTTCGTGATGTCGGTCGCAACCGCACCCGGGAACACGACCGTCACGCGCACGCCCGTGTCGGCGAGCTCTGAGCGGAGTCCCTCGGTGAACAGTTTCACGGCTGCTTTCGACGCGCCGTATATCGTCTGGCCCGGCACGGGCACGAACCCGCCCATGCTCGAGATGTTGACGACGTGCGCCTCGGGGCGTGCGAGCAGGTGCGGCAGGAACGTCTTCGTCACGTGCACCACGCCCCAGAAGTTCACGTTCATCACGCGCTCGATCGCGGCGTAGTCGAGGTCTTTCACCTTCACGAACGGCTGGATGATGCCAGCGCAGTTGATGACGCCGTCGATCTGCCCGTGCTCTGCGAGGATCGCATCGGGCAGCGCTTCGACGGCCGCACGGTCGGCGATGTTGACCGCGTGGGTCGACAGCCGGTCGGCGGCATCGCCAGCGAGCCGTTTCGTCTCGTCGAGCCCTTCTTGGCTGATGTCGAGCGCGGCTGCCCGAGCGCCTCGGCGCAGGAGCTCGAGCACGAGCTCGCGTCCGATGCCGTTGCCGCCGCCAGTGACCGCCACCGTCTTGCCGGAAAGCTTCATCGGAACCCCCTTCTGTCCGCTGTCGCGCTGCGCTGGCCGAAGCCCGCGTGCTTGCCGGCCGGCGCCTCACGGGCTAGTCTATGCCGTCCAGCGGCGTGGCGCCACGCCGCCGCGTCAAAGCAGAGGCTCGACCCATCAGGCGGGCACTCGGAAGGAGCGGAGATGTTGCGCACCATGCTCGGCGGGAAGATCCATCGCGCGACCGTGACGGACGCGCGTCTCGACTACGAGGGCAGCATCACCATCGACGGGACCCTTCTGGATGCCGCCGGCATCCTCGAGCACGAGTCCGTCGACGTCTGGAACGTCACGAACGGGGCCCGCCTCCGCACGTACGCTCTCCGTGGCGAGGCGGGCTCGGGCGTCGTGTGCGTCAACGGCTCTGCTGCGCATCACGCGCGTGCGGGCGACCTCGTCATCGTTGCGAGCTTCGTGCAGATCGACGACTGCGATGCGCGCACGTGGGAGCCGCGCGTGGTCTTCGTGGACGAGGGGAACCGCATCCGCGAGGTGCGACGCGAACGGGCGGCTGCCTCGCCGGTCGGGTGAGCGAAGCGGTTGGCACGGCGTTTGCCGATCATCGGGGCGATGGCATACCGTCTGACAACGCCTGTTCGTCTGATCGCGGCCGCAATCGTCGCCGTGGTGGTTGCTGCTGCGCTCGCGCCCGTCTGCCGCATGCCCGCGTGCGGCGGAGGCGCGGTGTGTGGGCATCCGGTGCCTGAGCGCTCGCGTTTCACGAGCGCATGCGGCCACGAAGCTCCTGAGCAGGACGGCGGTTCGTGCGGCGGTGTCGTGATGCGGCACGAGGATCCGGCGGCTCCGCCTGCCACTCACGAGGCTGCTGGCACGCAGGCCGCCGCGGTCGCTCTGGCCGCCGCGACGCCTGCCGATGCGGGCGTCAGCGCCGTCCAGGCGCCGCTCGCTGACGGCAAAGCGCCGCCTGCTCCGCCTCCCGACCCGCTCTTCGGCAGGCTCGTGATCTGATCGGCTTCTCCTTCGAAGCCGGGAGGCGCTCCCGGCTGTTCGGCTTTCGCCTTGAAACGGAGGAGAAGTCTCATGGACCTGTTCTTTCCGATGCTTGCCATCGGTCTCGTGACGAGCGTGCACTGCGTCGCAATGTGCGGCCCGCTCGTCGTGACCTACGCCGTGAAGGGCGCACGTGAGGGTGGCGTGCTTCAGCAAGCCGTGCCACACGTTGCGTACCAAGCGGCGAAGCTCGTCAGCTACGTGACTGTCGGCTTGCTGCTCGGCTGGATCGGTTCGCTCGTCGACCTGAGCGGCGCGCGGGGCTGGGTCACGCTGGCTGCCGGCGTGGCGATGGTCGCCGTCGGCTTGCAGATGACGGGCCGCGTTCCCGCGCTCTCGCGGCTGATGCCGCGGACCCCGAAGCCCCTCGTGCGTGCGCTCGGGCGGCTCAGGAAGTCCAGCGCCGACGGGCACGATCGCGGACTCGCGACGCCGGTCGCGTTCGGGTTGCTCACGGGCTTCATGCCGTGCGGGCCGCTGATCGCGGCGCAGATCGCTGCCGCCGGCACCGGCTCTCCGGTCTCCGGCGCCATCGCGATGCTCGGGTTCGGGCTCGGGACGATGCCGCTCATGCTCGGGTTCGGAACGGTCTCCGGCATGCTGAGCGCCCCGCTCAAGAAGCGGATGATGGCCGCATCGGCCGTGCTCGTCGCCGTGCTCGGCCTCGTGATGTTCAACCGCGGGCTAGCGCTCGTCGGCTCGCCCGTGACAGCTCAGAGCATCGTGCGGGGGATCATCCCCGGCGATGCGGGCGCGGCTGAGTTCGCGTACGCCGAAGATGGTGTCGCAGAGGTCCGGCTGACCATCGAGAACGTCGAGTTCCAGCCGCGCGTGATCGAGGTGCCGGCAGGCACGCCGGTGCGTCTTATCGTCGACCGCCTTGAGGACAACGCGTGCTCGGCGCAGCTGGCGGTGCCCCAGGCCGGGGTGCTCGCCGACCTCACGCCGTTCGGCACGACGACCGTCGAGATCCCAGCGCTGCCGGAAGGGCGCTACACCCTCACCTGCGGCATGGGCATGATGGACGGCGAGATTCGCGCGGTGCCGGCTGACAGGAGCGGCGCCGCGAGCCCCGCGCCGAGCGGCATCCGAGCCAAGTCGAGCACCGCGGCGCCCGGTGGCGCCGACGGGTACTCCTGCGCTTGCTGCGGCGGGGGTGCGGCAGCCGGGCCGTCGGTGACCGGGACCGCCACGGTCGAGGGCGGCGTCCAGCGCATCTTGGTCGATGCGTCGTCGGGCCGCTACGTGCCTGACGTCGTGGTGCTGAAAGCGGGCATCCCCGCCGAGATCACGTTCTCGCAAGCGAGCGGGTGCTTGGCCGTCGTCGAGATTCCCGCGCTCGGCATCAGCGAGGACCTCACGCGCGGGCCTGTGACCGTGCGGCTCCCAGCGCTTCAGCCCGGAGAGATCGAGTTCTCGTGCGGGATGCGCATGGTGTTCGGGAAGATAGCAGTGCGATAGCGGCGAAGCCGCGTGCAAGGAGGACGAAGTGGATACGGACAGCACGGCGCAGGAAACCCCCGCGCGAGCTGAGGCTATCGAAGAGGCGACCCTCGCGGTCACCGGCATGACGTGCGCCTCGTGCGCCGCCGTGATTGAGAAGGTGGTGGGAAAGCTCGACGGCGTCGAGGAGGTCGCCGTCAACCTGGCGAGCGAGAAGATGCGGGCGTCGTTCGACCCGGCTGTGGTGAAGGTCGCCGACATCGTCGCGGCGGTAGAGCGCGCGGGCTACGGTGCGATGCCGATCGAGGAACATGCCGTGACCGCCGCCCCAGCTGAAGAAGCTCGCTTGACCCTGGCCATCACCGGCATGACGTGCGCGTCGTGCGCCGCCGTGATCGAGAAGGTGGTCGGCCGGCTCGACGGTGTGTCCAACGTCAGCGTCAACCTGGCATCCGAGACGGCCCAGGTCGCGTTCGACCCGCAGCAGGTCGGCGTCGACGACCTGCTGGCGGCAGTCCGCCGCGGCGGATACGAAGCGACGGTCAAGCCAGAGGAGGCGCTCGCCTCCGACGGCGACGACGCGCAGCGTGCGGCGCAGCGCGCGCACGAGCGGCGGCAGCTCGGGCTGCTCGTTTTCGCCGCTGCACTGTCGGTGCCGCTGACCGCCATCACCATGCTGCCGCCGCTGATGGAGTCCGTGCCGATGGCGCTTGCGAGGTGGCTGGCGGCCTTTGGCGTGACGATCGAGCCGATGCAACTCGGCAAGCTGCTCGGGTTCGCGCTCGCGACGCCCGTGCAGGTCGTTGCTGGGCGGCCCTTCTACCGCGGGTTCTGGCACGCGCTCAAGCGGCGCACCGGCAACATGGACACCCTCATCGCCGTCGGCACCAGCGCGGCCTACCTGTACTCAGTGGCGGCGACGTTCGTGCCGGCGCTGATGCACGAGCCGGTCTTCTACGAGACAGCTGCGCTGCTCATCACCTTCGTGCTGCTTGGCAAGACGCTGGAGGCGCGTGCGAAAGGCCGCACGGGCGACGCGATCCGCAAACTGATGGGGTTGGCGCCGAAGACGGCGCGGGTCGTCCGCGGGGGCGTCGAGGTCGACCTTCCCGTGGAGCAGGTGGTCGCAGGCGACACCATCGTCGTGCGTCCTGGCGAGAAGGTCCCGGTGGACGGCGTGGTGCTCGAAGGCCGGTCGTCGGTTGACGAGTCGATGCTCACCGGCGAGCCGATTCCCGTCGAGAAGGGCCCGGGCGACGCAGTCGTAGGCGCTACGGTGAACAAGCTGGGCACGTTCACCATGCGCGCAACGAAGGTCGGCCGCGACACCATGCTCGCGCAGATCGTCCGGATGGTCGAGCAGGCCCAGGGCTCGAAGGCGCCCGTGCAGCGGTTCGCCGACCGCATCTCCGCCGTGTTCGTGCCGGCGGTGCTCGCCGCAGCCGCGGCCACCTTCCTCGTGTGGCTGCTGGTGGTGCCGCGGTTCGCCGACCCAGCGACGTACGCGCACGTCACGCCGTTCGTGAAAGCGCTGCTCGCCGGGACGGCTGTCGTCGTCATCGCGTGCCCGTGCGCGCTGGGTCTCGCGACGCCGACCGCGATCATGGTCGGGACCGGCAAGGGAGCCGAGATCGGCGTGCTGTTTAAGAACGCCGAAGCGCTCGAGACGCTGCACGCCGTCGACGCCGTGGTGTTCGACAAGACCGGGACGCTCACGCACGGGCGGCCGGTCGTGACCGACGTGGTGCCGGCCGAAGGCGACGAGACCGAAGTGCTGCGCGTCGCGTTCGCGCTGGAGCGCGCGTCGGAGCACCCGCTCGCGGAGGCGGTCGTGGCGTACGCGCGCGAGCGCGGAGTCGAGAGCGCCGCGGTCTCGGGCTTCGAGGCGGTGCCCGGCAAGGGCGTGCGAGGCGTGCTCGACGGCGTTGACGCAGCCGTGGGCAACCGCGGGCTCATGGCCGCGCTCGGTATCGACGTCGCGTCGGTGGAGGCGACGGTCGCCGAGCTCGAGTCGCAGGGCAAGACGGTCATGCTGGTCGCGTCTGGCGACCGCGTGGCCGGGCTCGTCGCGGTGGCCGACACCATCAAGCCCACGAGCCGGTCGGCTGTCGAGCGTCTTGAGCGCATGGGCGTGGCGGTCTACATGCTCACCGGCGACAACGCTCGCACGGCGGCGGCCGTGGCCGCTCAAGCTGGCATCGCCCCGGAACGCGTGCTCGCGGAGGTGCTGCCGGAGCGGAAGGCAGCGGAGGTGGCGCGTCTGCAGGCTGAAGGCCGGAAGGTGGCGATGGTCGGCGACGGCATCAACGACACGCCGGCGCTCGCGCAGGCCGACGTCGGCATCGCGATGGGCGCCGGGACGGACGTGGCGGTCGAGGCGGGCGATGTGGTGCTCGTACGCAACGACTTAGCGGACGTCGTTGCCGCGGTCGAGCTCTCGCGGGCGACGATGCGCAAGATCCGTCAGAACTTCTTCTGGGCGCTCGGGTACAACACCCTCGGCATCCCCGTGGCGGCGCTGGGGCTTCTGAAGCCCGAGATCGCCGGCGCGGCGATGGCGCTTTCCAGCGTGAGCGTGGTGACGAGCTCGCTTCTGCTCAAGCGATTCAAGCCGAGCGCACGGTAGCGGCGAGGACAGGCGGGGCGGCGCAGCAGTCGCCCCGCTACTCTTGCGGCAGCGTGAGGGTGAAGGTCGAACCGGCGCCGACTTCGCTCTTCACCGTAAGCGAGCCGCCGAGGGCGCTGGCGAGATGCCGCGCGATGGGCAGCCCGAGCCCCGTGCCGTTGCCCTGCGCGCGTTCGCCGAGCTGCACGAACTCGTCGAAGACGCGGTCGAGGTCGTCGGCCGGGATGCCCGGCCCGGTGTCGCTCACCGCGAACGAGACGGTGCGGTGGCCGTCCGCCGAAACCGTCAGCCGCACCCTGCCGCGCTCGGTGTACTTGACGGCGTTCGAGAGCAGGTTGAGCAGGATCTGCCGGACGCGCTTGCAGTCTGAGACCAGAGGGGGCGCAGGGTCTGGCACCTCCATCTCGAGCGCGAGCCCCTTCGCGCCCGCCACCGCGCGCACCGAATCGAGCACCTCCGCTGCCAGAGCAGCGACGTCGATAGGCGCGTGCTCGTACTCCACCGCTCCTGCCTCGATGCGCGACAGGTCGAGGAGGTCGTTCACGAGGGACAGCAGGTGGTGCCCTGAGGCGTTCACCATATCGAGCTGCTTGCGCTGCTCTTCGGTCAGCGGCCCGGCGAGTCCTTGCAGCATCAGCTGCGTGAAGCCGATGACCGAGTTCAGGGGCGTGCGCAGCTCGTGGCTCATCGTGCGCAGGAACTTGGTCTTCGCTTCGTTGGCGGCCGCGAGCTCGCGCGTGCGCGCCTCGAGCTCGGCAGCCTGCTCGGCCAGCGCCTCCGCTTGTCTTGCCAGCTCAGCGTTCGCGGCGTTGAGTTCTTCGTTGGTCGAGAGGAGCTCTTCGTTGACGGTGGCAAGTTCTTCAGATTGCGCTTGCAGTTCCTCGTTCGCTTCCGCGAGTTCCTGCGTGCGCTCTTCCACCCGCGCTTCGAGCTCTTCGAGCAGCGTGAGTCGCTCGACCTCGTGCCAGGCGGCTTCGAACACCATCGAGACCTCGGCGGCATCGCGTTCGTCGTAGCCGTCAGGCGCATTCGCGAGGCCGACGACGGCGACCGGCGCTCCGTCGACGATGACAGGCACCGCGAGGAAGGACTCGATCCGCATGTGGTGCTGCGGATACCCCATCCCCGCCAGCACGCGCTCGGCGTGGCGCGGGACGAGAAGCGGGCGTCGCGTACGGATCGGCTCGGACCATGCACCGACTGCGTCGCTGGCGATGCGCTGGCTTGCGCTTGCAAGCGACGGCCCCACCTGGGCGAGATCGCCGCTCAGGCGGACGTCTACCGCAAGTTCGTCGCTTTCCGCGTGATATCGGTAGACGGCGCACGCGCCGCTCCCGGTGGCTTCCATGACCTCTCGCGCCAACCGCACGATGAGGTCGTGCGGCGACTGGGGCTTCGAGCGCAGCACTTCGAGAGTCGCTGCGAGCCGCTCCGCTTCGCGCCGCCGCTGCGCCGCGGAGTAGCGCGTCCAGCCGTACGCGGCGCCGCCGACGATGCCCGTCTCCACGAGGGCAAGCGCGACGAGCGCGAAGAACTCCTGCGAGCGCCATGCGGCGAGCGCCTCGCTCGAGTCCACCTTCGCGAGGAGCACCCACGGAGTGCCGGAAACCGGAACGGCATGGGCCAGCACGCGCTCTCCGCGGTAGTCGACGCCTTCGAGCGAGGATCCGGCGGAGTGGAACGCTTGCACCTCCACGGCCGTGCTCTTCGCAGGGAGCGAGCGCGTGAGCGGCGGGTCATCGCTAAGCCGGGTCGGTGACGAGATCAACACCGACCCGTCGAGCTGTCGTCGCAGGAGAAGCGCCTCGCCGGTCTCGTGGGAGCGCGGCCATTCTGAGAGGCGGTGGTACAAGAGCGGGTACGCGTCGACCGTCACGACGATAGCTGCCGCGGCGGGTGCACTGCGCTCGATGGGAAGAGGCGCCGCAACGTGCACGTGCGGGCTCGCGCCGGGCTTGGGTCTGTGAAGGTCGGACATCACGATCTCGTTCGTCTCCAGCGCCGCGCGAACAGAGTCGGTAAGCGCTGGGGTCGACTTCGGTTCGGTGTCGTTGACCGCGAAAAGCCGCCGCCCGCTGGCATCCAGGAGCCATACCTCGCTGTAGCCGTACACGCCCGCCAGCGCCCGAAGCCGTTCGGCTACCAGACGAGCGTCGGCGTCGGTCTGGGTGCCTGAAGCGATCCGCGCTGCGGCCGCCCGGATGGGGGTGGCGCTAGAGATGAGCTCGAGCGAGAGCGCAGCCTTCTCGCACTCGTCCGCGACTTGCGTCGCGAAGTTGTGCGCTATCAACGACATCTCAGCCTGCGCTTCTGCGCGCTGCTGCTGCCCCTCGGCTCTGAGGAAGAAGACGCCGCCAGCCAGGGTGGCGACAACCGCAGCCGCCACCGCACCCCACAACCAAGCGGGCGGACGCATGCGCATGTGCGTATCGTTTCGAGACTTCCCGCGCACCCGAGTCCGTTCCTCGCTGCCGAAGCTCCCTGAACGACTATACGCTCCTCTGCTACGTACCACCACGGGCGCTGGGCCCAGAGGGCGTATCATGCGCATGAGAGCTGTGACGGGAGCCAGATGCCGCGTACGGTCGAAGCGCACTTCGAGGGAGCCGGTTCGGTCCACGTCCCTGCCGGGACCACGCTGCTCGAGGCGGCGCGGCGCGCAGGCGTCGCAGTCGACGCCGTGTGCGCCGGGCTTGGGACGTGCGGGCGGTGCCGCGTGCAGGCGAGCGGCGCGTTGTCCGCGCCGTCCGAGGAGGAAGTGGCGGCGCTCGGCGAGGCCGCGATCGAGGCGGGCTGGCGGCTGGCGTGCCGGGCGCGCGCGCTGGGCGACGTATCTGTCCTGGCGGCGTCTTCGTCCGGGGAGCCGCACACCGTGCTCCGCGGCGAGCTCGGGCTCCCGTGGGAGCCTGACTTCCCGGCAAGCGCCGGTGGGCTCGGGCTTGCACTCGACCTTGGTACCACCACTCTGGCGGCCGCACTGGTGGACTTGCGCACAGGAGACGTCCTCAGCACCGCGAGCGCGATCAACCCGCAGCACCCGTGGGGCGCGGACGTGCTGTCGAGGATCGCCGCTGTGCGGCGCGACGGGCTCGATGTGCTGCGCCGGCCGCTCGTGGAACAGGCGGAGGCGCTCGCGGAAGAAGCGGTACAGCGTGCGGGCGCCGAGGTTCGTGCCGTATCGCAGCTGGTCGCGGTCGGGAACACGGCCATGCGCGGCTTCTTCCTCGGCCAGGACGTCACCCCGTTGGGCGCGGCGCCGTACGAAGGCGTCCCGCCGGAGCCCGTCCAGACCGTCGCCTCGACGCTCGGCCTGAGGACGCTCGATGCGGCCGCCGTATACGTGCCGCCGTGCGCATCGGTGTTCGTGGGCGCCGATGCGATCGCCGGACTGGTGGCCGCGCGGTTCGCCAGCGGCGGCACGCCACGCTTGTTCGTCGATCTCGGCACGAATGCCGAGATCGTCCTGTGGACGGGGAGCCGGCTCCTGGCCACATCCGCCGCGGCCGGCCCGGCGCTCGAGGGGGCCGGCTTGTCGAGCGGGATGCGGGCGGTTCCCGGCGCCGTCGAAGACGTCAGATACGAGGACGGCGCGCTGCGTCTCGATACGATCGGAAGTCTGCCGCCGGTCGGGCTCTGCGGCTCCGGAGCACTGTCGCTGACGGCCGCGCTGCTCGAAGCGGGTGCAGTCGCGCCAGACGGGCGCCTCGCGGATTCCCCGCCTCCGCCTGCTCGCATCGTCGACCGCGATGACCAGCGGGTGCTCGTGCTCGAGGACGACGGGCCGGTCACATTCACGCAGAAGGACGTGCGCGCCATCCAGCTGGCGAAGGGAGCGGTTCAGGCAGCCATCGGCGTGCTGTTGGCCGAGGCCGGGCTCGAGGCGAGCGCCGTCAAGGAGGTGCTTGTGGCCGGCGGCTTCGGCAGACGGCTCGAGGGGCGCGTCCTTGCCCGGCTCGGCGTCATCCCGACTGCGTGGGCCGACCGCGTGCGGGTCGTCGGCAACGCCGCGCTCGATGGGGCCCGCGCTGTGCTCGTTTCGAGCGCCGCGCGCGCCGAGGCCGAGCGGCTTGCCAGCGTGATCGAGCCCATCGACCTCGCCGCGCACTCCGGGTTCCGCGACGCGTTCGTCGGCGCTCTGGGGTTCCCGGAACCGTGAATTCTCCGGCTATAAGCCAGAAAGGATATTGACTATCAGTGCGCCTGATATATGGTATCGCCAGATCCAGTGAACGAAGCAACGGGGTGATGCCATGTCAGGGAAGCGTCTTGTCGGGCCGTCCGCGTGGATCTTCGGCGCGGCGGGGGCGTTCATCGGGGTCGTGGCTGCGTGGCTCGTGAGCCAAGGGAACCCCGGCAACATGGGCCTGTGCATCGCGTGTTTCCTGCGCGACACCGTCGGGTTCTTCGGCGGCGCGAAGGCGAACATGGGTGCGGTCGCCTACGTCCGGCCGGAGATCATCGGGCTCGTGTTGGGCGCCGCCGCCGCATCGTTCGCGACGAAAGAGTTCCGCCCGCGCGGCGGCTCCAGCACGCTTCTCCGCTTCGTGCTCGGCTTCATCTTCATGACCTCTGCGCTCATCTTCTTGGGCTGCACCGTCCGAGCGTGGCTCCGGCTCGGGGGCGGCGACCTGAACGCGCTCTGGGGCGTGCTCGGCATCGTCGTCGGCGTGAGCATCGGAGCGCTCTTCCTCAAAGGCGGCTACAACCTCGGCCGCGCGAAGCATCTGCCGGCTCCGGCCGCGTGGCTTGGCGTTGCGCTCGCGGTCGCACTGCTCGCGCTCGCGCTGGCGTCGGCCTCCGGTACGGCGCCCAACGGCTTCACGGTGACCAAGGCCAAGGCGTTCGCTACCGGGACCACGCCGCCTGCGGTGTTCCTGAAGGGCGCTGGCGGCAAGCCGGCGGCCGTCTTGAAGCCCGAGGGCGCGGCGCTTGCACCCGACGGCTCGATCGTCGGGGCGGACGGCGCGGTCGTCGCCTCGGCCGAGGCCGTGGCCAAAGCCAAGCCGCAACCCGGCGGCAAGCGGGCGCCGCTGGCGATCGCGCTCGTGGCAGGCCTCGTGCTCGGCGTCGTGGCTCAGCGCAGCCGGTTCTGCTCGATCGGCGGCATCCGCGACGTGGTGCTCGTGCGCCGGTTCGACCTGCTCTTCGGCGTGATCGGCCTGCTCGTGGGCGCGTTCGTCGCGAACGTGGCGCTCGGGCAGTTCAGCATGGGCTTCGAGAACCAGCCGGTCGCGCACACCGACGCGCTCGGCAACTTCGCGGCGATGGCCGTCGCGGGGCTTGCGGCAGTCATGCTCGGCGGCTGTCCGTTCCGGCAGGTCATCATGTCGGGTGAGGGCGACGTGGACGCCTTCGCCGCCGTGCTCGGCATGATGGCTGGCGCGTTCGTCGCCCACTGGCAGGGCATCGCGTCCTCGCCGAAGGGGCTCTCGCCGCTCGGCTGGCCGGCGCTCGGGGTCATGGCTGCAGTGCTTGTCGCGATCGCGCTCATCAAGCGCGAGCGCACGGCGTGAGAAGGGAGCCGTCGATGGTCGAAGTCGATGTCCGAGGATTCTCGTGTCCCGTGCCGCTCATGCGCACGAAGAAGGCGCTCGAAGACGACCCCGCCGAAATCATGGTTCTCGTCGACAGCGGTACCGCCAAGGCGAACGTCGTGAACCTGCTCAAGGACAGCTCGTACGACGTCAAGATCGACGAGACGTCCGACGGCTGGACGATCGTCGGCAAGAAGGCATGATCTTCCGCAAGAAGAAGCGCGAGGCGGACCCGGGCGCCGAGGAGGCGTCCGGGCTCTTCCTCTTCGACCAGGTGCCCGATGCGCTGCAGGCAGAGCGTGTGCTGAAGGCCGCCGGCTACGAGCACGCGCTCGTCGCCCCGCCTCACCACCTGCGGGCCGGGTGCGACCTGGCGGTGGCGGTCCCACGCGTCGAGCAGGTGGGGGCGGCGCGCGCGCTCGAAGAGGCGGGCGTGCCGGTGCGCGGCTGGGTGGACGACCCCGGATCGGCGGCGCGGCCTACGGATCTCGTGACGGTGGTCGACTTCGGCGAGCACTTGATGGTGCGCGCGGGCAACATGAAGATCACCGTCGAGAAGGCGAGCCGCACGATCGTCAACACTTCTGGCGGCGGCTGCCCGGACATCCCGTACCTGAACGTCGAGCTCGTGGGCAAGCGGCTCGGCGAGGCCCAGCGGCCGAAAGATCTCGGCTACACCCTGTGCGGCCTGATGCTCGACCGGGCCTACGAAGAGGCGTGCTCGCTGCTGGGGGTGCAGGCGTGATGACCCTGCTCGTGGTGGCGACGTACCCTGTGGCGGGCGGTCCGACGCTGTTCGGGCCGGCGACGCTCGCTGCCGACGGGGACCTTCTCGTGGACGGGACGCCGGTCCCGCACGCGCAAGGAACGGCGGCGATGCTCGGGGCGGCCTGGGCGGCGCTGCGGCACCTCGGCTGCGAGGAGCCGTGGGCGCTCGTGGCGGGCGACATCGGGCGAGGCGACGGAACGCGAGCCGTATTCAAGGCTCTGCCGGAGGCGCTGGAGCCCCTGCAGCCGTCCGTCGTCGCCTTCCACTACGTGCAGCCCGTGATGGCGCTGATGCGTGAGGCCGTCGCTACGCTCGAGATGCTCGCGCCGGGCGCGATGCTGGTCGCGGATGCTGGCGGCATGTACGCGGCCAAGGCCGCCGGTCTCGCGCCGCGCTTCGAGCTCATGACGCCGGACGTCGGGGAGGTCGGGTTCCTCGCGGATCCGGACGTCACCCATCCCGCGTACGTCTCGCGGTACCTGTTCGGAGTCGACGGGTTCGATCCCGCCGAGCTCGCCCGGCTCGCCCACGAGCGCGGCGGCGCGTCGCGCGTGCTCATCGTGAAGGGCGAGGTCGACTGCATCGTCCGCGAGGGCGAGGTCGTCGCCCGCGTGGCAGAACCGGTGGTCCCGGCGCTCGAGGCGATCGGCGGCACGGGAGACACGCTCACCGGGCTCGCCTCGGCGTTCCTCGCGGCGGGATTCCCGACGGTCGACGCCGCGGTGTGCGCGGCCCGCGCCAACCGAGAGGCGGGGCGAGCGATGCGTGCCACGCCCGCGATGCGAGCACGCGACCTCGTGGCGGCGCTCCCGGAGGTGCTGCGCGAGAACCTGTGCGGATGGAGCGGCGCCTGCGCCGTCTGATAGGCGGTTTAGCCCCGGGCGCGTTCGCGCATCATCACGGTAGGACCGTGGCGACGCGGGAGGGCGCATGCTGTTCGGGATCGAGATCCAGCCTCAGATGATCATCGCGGGCGGCGCGTTCCTGGCGCTGCTCGTGGCGTTCCAGGTGCTCCAAGGACTCCGGGTCATCCGCTTCAAAGGGAAGACGCATCTCAAAGTCCACAAGGTGGTCGCGTACGTGCTTGCGGCTGGTACCGTCGGACACGCGATCGCGGGGCTCGCGTTCCTCGGGGTGATCGGCTGAGCAGAGGCCTGGTCGCCGTCGATCTCCGCGTAGGCGGAGGCGCCATTCCGAACGGGCACGACGCTGACGCACACCGCTGGTTGCCCTACAATGCTCAGTGCGCGACGCGCGCTCACCGTTGGCGTCCGAAAGGGGCACCATGCAGCTGCCGGGTCTCACTCCCGACGCACAAGGCAAGGTCCGCGACATCTTCGATCTGGGCGACCGCCTGCTCATCGTCGCCACCGACCGCATCAGCGCGTTCGACGTCGTGCTGCCAGACCCGATCCCTTACAAAGGCGAGGTGCTCACGAAGATCTCGCTCTTCTGGTTCGACCACCTCGCTGACGTGGTGCCCAACCACCTGATCTCCGCCGACGTCCGCGACCTGCCGGAGCAGTACGCCGAGTACGCGGACGCGCTCAAGGGCCGGATGATGCTGGTGCGCAAGGCGCAGGTCTTTCCCGTCGAGTGCATCGTGCGCGGGTATCTCGCCGGCTCGGGCTGGAACGAGTACCGCCAGCACGGGACGGTGTGCGGGCAGAAGCTCCCCGCCGGGCTCGTCGAGTCGGACAAGCTGCCCGAGCCCATCTTCACGCCGTCGACGAAGGCGGCCATCGGCGAGCACGACGAGAACATCTCGTTCGAGCGCATGTGCGAGATCATCGGCGAGGACCACGCCAAGCGGCTTCGGGACGTGTCGCTCGAGCTGTACACGCGCGCGGCCGAGCACGCCCGCTCGCGAGGCATCATCATCGCCGACACGAAGTTCGAGTTCGGCCTCGTGGACGGCGAGGTGACCCTCATCGACGAGGTCCTCACGCCCGACTCCTCGCGGTTCTGGCCGGCGGACTCGTACGAGCCGGGCCACGGCCAGCCGAGCTTCGACAAGCAGTTCGTGCGCGACTGGCTGGAGTCGGGCGGCTGGGACAAGCGGCCGCCGGCCCCGTCGCTGCCCGAAGACGTCATCGTGATGACCGCTGAGAAGTACGTCGAGGCGTACGAAGCCATCACGGGCGAGCCGTTCGTCCCCGAGAACGAGTAGCCATGGCGCGCAGGAGCCCGCTCAACCCGCGGTACCAGAAGCACGCGAAGGTCGGCTCGACGAAGCGGAGCGCCTCGTCATTCAAGCCGAAGCGCGAGGCGGGTTCCGCCGCGAGCGCGCCAGCGAACAAGCCGAAGCAGGCGGCCGACAAGAAGCGCGCGCCCCTGACGCTGCCCACGTCCCCTGAGATCAAGCGCTGGCGCCGGGTGTGGTGGGCGCTCGTCGCGGTGATGGTTGTGACGGCGGCGACGAGCTACATCCCCGCGCTCCGCGACAACATAACGGCTCAGCGCATCGGCATGGCGGTGCTCACTGCGGCGTTCTTCCCTGCGATGTACATCGAGATCGTGGTCATCCGCCGCCTGCGCAACGACCTCATCAAGCAGCAGAAGCGCGAGAAGAAGGACGGGAAGTGAGCCTGAAGCACCTGCCCCCGCACGTGCGGGCGCACGTGTACCTGACGTGGTTCGGCATGGGCCTCTCTGCGCTCGGCATCCTGGGGTTCTTCCTGTCGTTCAACGACGTGGCGGGTCCGTCGCGCTGGGCCATCGGCGTGCACCACGACATCCCGTGGGGCGCGTACACGGCGATTCTCGCGTGGGTGGCGGGGCTCGTCATCACGTGGTACGGCAGGCGGCAGGTGGACGCGGCTGCCCGCAAGCGCAAGCAGGAACTTGCGGACGCCGCGCGGGTCGACCTCGACTGAAGGGGAGCGGTTGTGGCCAGGTTCGACGTGTACGTGACGTACAAGAAGGGCATCTTCGACCCTCCGGGCGCAACGGCCGAGCGGGCGTTGCAGCACCTCGGATACGACGAGGTCCGGTCGGTGCGCATCGGCAAGTACGTCCAGCTCGAGGTCGCAGACGGCACGAGCGAGGACCGCGTGCGTGCCATGTGCGAGAAGCTGCTCGCGAACCCCGTCATCGAGGACTTCCGCATCGTGCGCGTCGAGGAGGCGTGAGGCGTGCGCTTCGGCATCGTCGTCTTCCCGGGCTCCAACTGCGAGCAGGACGTCAAGCACGCGCTCGACCTGCTCGGCTTCGAGTCGCGCTACGTGTGGCACGGCGAGCAGGACTTAGGCGGGCTGGACGCGGTCGTCTTGCCTGGCGGCTTCTCGTACGGCGACTACATCCGGTGCGGCGCGGTGGCGCGCTTCTCGCCGGTGATGAGCGAGGTCGTGCGCTTCGCCGAGCGCGGGGGGCCGGTGCTCGGCATCTGCAACGGGTTCCAGATCCTCACCGAGGCGCACCTGCTGCCGGGCGCGCTTCTGCGAAACCGCGGGCTCAAGTTCATCTGCAAGGAGGTGCCGCTTCGCGTGGAGCGGAGCGTCTGCGCGTGGATGGACGCCGAGCCGGGCACGGTCCTGCGCATCCCCATCAACCACAACGAAGGCAACTACTACTGCGACGCCGAGACGCTCGCGCGCATGGACGCCAACGGCCAGGTCGTGCTCCGCTACTGCGAGCCTGACGGCACGCGTGCGCCTGGCGGCAGCGCGCCGAACGGGGCGCTCGACGACGTCGCGGGCATCTGCAACGAGCGTGGGAACGTCTTCGGGCTGATGCCGCATCCCGAGCGGGCCGTCGACCCGGTGACGGGCGGCACCGATGGCCGCGTGGTCTTCGAGTCGATCGTTCGCCGCATGGCGGAGATCGGGGGTTGAGATGTCCGGGCCGATGACCGGGCCGCTCGCGCTGTTCTTGGAAGGGCTCGCGTTCGCGCTCGTGCTCGGGTCGCTGTTCGTGATCGTGCACGCGCTCGGCCGGCGCGTCGAGCGGTGGAAGCGGCCGTGGAGCCGGTGGGTGTGGGCGGCGCTCGCGGCGGAGTACGTCGTGGCGTTCGCGGCGTTGTTCATCGTGCGCGGAAACGACGCCGTGCTGACCGTCTTCGGCGTCTCGTACGTCGCCGCCATCGTCGTGGACGTCGCGTACCTGCTGCGCGTCGTGTTCCCGCCCGCGCCGCGCGGCGAGGAGCCGCCGGGCGAGCTCGTCGCGGCAGGCGCTCCTGTCGCGCCGTCACCGGGCAGCGCTGCAGCATCGGTTGACGACGGCATGGAGGAGGGTTCGTGAGCCGCGAAGACCTTGCGCCTGACGTCGCGCTCGAACTGGCGGTCGAGCTCGGGTTGAAGCCGGCCGAGCTCGACCGCATCGTCGAGATCTTGGGCCGCACGCCGACTGTGACCGAGCTTTACATGTACTCGCTCATGTGGAGCGAGCATTGCTCGTACAAGCACTCGCGAAAGACGCTCCGCCTCTTCCCGACCGAAGGCGAGCGCGTGCTGCAGGGCCCCGGCGAGAACGCGGGCGTCATCTCCGTCGGCGACGGGTGGGCCGTGGCGTTCAAGATGGAGTCGCACAACCACCCCTCGGCGATCGAGCCGTACCAGGGCGCGGCCACCGGCGTGGGCGGCATCATCCGCGACATCTTCACGATGGGGGCGCGCCCCATCGCCTCGCTCGACTCGCTCCGGTTCGGGCCGCTCGAGAAGCCGCGCCAGCGCTACCTGTTCGAGGGCGCCGTCGCCGGCATCGGCGGGTACGGCAACTGCATCGGCGTGCCCACCGTCGGCGGCGAGGTGTACTTCGAGGAGGCCTACGAGGGCAACTGCCTCATCAACGCCATGGCCGTCGGGCTCATGCGCGAGGAGCGCCTGACGCGCGCAGTGGCGGCCGGCCCGGGCAACCTGCTCCTGCTCATCGGCTCGACGACGGGCCGCGACGGCATCGGCGGCGCGAGCGTGCTCGCGAGCCAGGAGTTCGACGAGCGCGCCGAGGAGAAGCGGCCGAGCGTGCAAGTCGGCGACCCGTTCGAAGAGAAGCTGCTCATCGAGGCGTGCCTCGAGCTCCTCGACGCCAAGCTGCTCGTCGCGCTCGGCGACCTCGGCGCTGCGGGGCTCACTTCGAGCGCGAGCGAGATGGCGTCGCGCGGCGGCGTCGGGCTCGAGATCGACGTGACCAAGGTGCCGCAGCGCGAAGAGGCCATGAAGCCGTACGAGATCATGGTCTCCGAGTCGCAGGAGCGGATGCTTGCGGTCGTCACGCCCGAGAACCTCGCTGCGGCGCAGGCGGTGTGCGAGAAGTGGGGGCTGCGCTCCACGGTCATCGGGCAGGTCACCGGCACCGGGCGGTTCGTGGTTCGGGAAGGCGACACCGTGGTAGCCGATGTTCCCGCCGCGTCGCTCGCGCACGACGCGCCCGTGTACGACCCGGCAGCCGAGCGTCCGACATACCTCGATGAGGTGCAGTCCTTCGACTGGCGCACGCTGCCGCACCCGGACTGCGGCTACGTGCTGGAGGACGCGTTCCTTGCTGTGCTGGCGAGCCCCAACGTGTGCTCCAAGCGGTGGATCTGGGAGCAGTACGACCACCAGGTCATGCTCAACACCGCGGTGCTGCCTGGCTCCGACGCAGCCGTGGTGCGCATCGGCGACACCGGCCGCGGCGAGATGACGCGGCGGGCGATCGCGCTGTCGGCCGACTGCAACGGGCGCTACTGCTACTTGGACCCGTACCTCGGCGCGCAGATCGCGTTCGCGGAGGCGGCTCGCAATGTGGCGTGCGCCGGAGCGGTGCCGGTCGCCATCACCGATTGCCTGAACTTCGGCAATCCCGAGAAGCCCGAGGTGTTCTGGACCTTCCGCGAGGCGGTGCGCGGGCTTGCCGACGCGTGCCGGTTCTTCGGCGTGCCGGTCGTCTCGGGCAACGTGAGCTTCTACAACGAGAGCTTCGGCCAGGCGATCTACCCGACGCCGACGGTGGGGATGGTCGGGCTGCTCGACGACGTCGACCAGCGGTGCACGCTTGCGTTCAAGCGCGAGGGCGACGTGGTGGTGCTCATCGGCGAGACCGAGGACGACCTCGGCGGGAGCGAGTACCTGAAGGTGGTGCACGACGTGGTGGCGGGCCGCCCGCCGGCGCTCGACCTGGCGCTCGAGCGCGACGTCCAGGCGGCGGTCATCGAGGCGATCCAGGCGGGCGTCGTCAACGCGGCGCACGACTGCTCGGAAGGCGGGCTCGGCGTCGCGCTCGCGGAGTGCTGCCTTGCCGGCGGCATCGGGGCGTCGATCTACCTCTCGGACGACCTGCCGCCGGCGGTCGCGCTGTTCTCGGAGACGCAAAGCCGCGTGGTCGTGACCTGCGCGCCCGAGCAGACCGACGCGCTCATCGACATATGCGACCGGCACGAAGTCCCGTACTCGGTGCTCGGCACCGTCGGCGGCGACGCGCTCGTCTTCAACGACGAGATGCGGTTCCCGCTGTCCCGCCTGCGCGAGGCGCATGAGAGCACGCTGCCGCGCTACGTCGGGACCGCGGAGGCGGTCGCGGGGGTTTCGGAGTGAGCCGTCCGGAAGCGTGGAGCGTGATATGCTACGCGCGTTCAGCCCGGGTGACGAGGACCGAGAGCACATGACCGACCGCGTGGCGTCCACCCCTCTGACGACCGAGCATCCCGACCGCCCAGAAGAGGCGTGCGGAGTCTTCGGCGTGTACGCGCCGGGCGAGGATGTGGCGCGCCTCATCTACTTCGGGCTGCACGCGCTGCAACACCGTGGCCAGGAGTCTGCGGGCATCGCCGTTGCCGACGGGCACACGCTCACCGTCGTGAAGAACCTCGGCCTCGTGCCGCAGGTCTTCAAAGAAAGCGATCTTGCGACGCTGCAGGGCCACCTCGGCATCGGTCACACGCGCTATTCCACGACCGGCGCGAGCTCGCGGTGGGAGAACGCCCAGCCGATGCTATCCTCCATCGGCCCCAACACCATCGCGCTCGCGCACAACGGCAACCTGGTGAACACCCTCGAGCTCAGGCAGCAGCTCAAAGGCGCGGGCTTCCGGTTCCGCTCCACCACCGACTCGGAGGTCATTGCCTCGCTCGTCGATCACTTCACGCAGCTGCACAACTCGATCCGGGGCGGCATACGCGAGACGATGCGGCTCATCACGGGTGCGTACTCGGTGGTCTTGATGACCGAGGAAGCGCTCTACGCCTTCCGTGACCCGCACGGCGTCAGGCCGCTCGTCCTCGGGACGCTGCCGGGCGGTGGATGGGTCGTCGCGTCCGAGACGTGCGCTCTCGACATCGTGGGCGCTCGCTACGTGCGCGACGTGGTCCCGGGAGAGATGATCAAGGTCGGGCCGAACGGCCTGGAGTCCGAGCAGGCTGTTCCCGAGGACCGGCACGCGCTGTGCATCTTCGAGTTCGTCTACTTCGCCAGGCCGGACAGCGTGCTCAACGACTGCTCGCTCTATGAGGCCCGGATGCGGATGGGCGAAGCGATGGCGCGCACGGCACCTGTCGAGGCCGACCTCGTCATCGGCGTCCCGGACACCGGCGGCCCCGCAGCGGTCGGGTTCGCGAACGCGAGCGGCATCCCCTACGCCGAAGGTCTGGTGAAGAACCGCTACGTGGGCAGGACCTTCATCTCGCCGACGCAATCGCTCCGCCAGCAGGGCATCCGGCTCAAACTCAACCCGCTGAAGCACGTCATCGCCGGCAAGCGGCTCGTCGTCGTGGACGACTCCATCGTGCGCGGCAACACGACGCGCCAGCTCGTGGCGTTGCTCAAGGACGCCGGTGCGACCGAGGTGCACATGCGGATCACCTCGCCGCCGGTGAAGTGGCCGTGCTTCTACGGCATCGACACGGACACGCAAGAGCAGCTCATAGCCTCCGACCACACGGTCGAGGAGATCCGCGAGCACATCGGGGCGGACTCGCTCGCGTACCTGTCGGTCGAGGACATGGTGGCCGCGACCGGCCGCGAAGCCGACGAGTACTGCCTCGCGTGCTTCACGGGCGAGTACCCCATCGACATCCCGGAGTCGGTCAAGCGCGGCAAGTTCCGCCTGGAGGCGCCCGTCGCATGAGCGACGCGCAGGCCCTGGCGGGCGCGCTCGCGCAAGGCGCGCGCATCGCGCTCGAGTTCAATCCCGTCGCAGGGGTCGCTGCCGCCGCTTCAGCCGGGCTGCTTGCCGGCGCGCCCCGCGCATCGCGCGTCCAGGCGCGCTCGGCAGCCGCGGCGGTCGTCGCCTGTTGGCTTCTTGGCGATGGGCCGGCGTTGGCCGGGGCGCTCGCGTCCGCGGGTCAGCTGTCCGGCCCGGGTCTCGTGGCAGCGGCGCAGGTCGCGACGTGGGCGATCGGGGGGCTGTGCATCGGCTACGCAGTGCCGGCTGCAGTAGGGGTGACCGTCGGCCGCAGGATCATCTTCGGCACCGCGCGCCTTGCGGCCCTGATGACCGGGGTCGCGACTGCGACTGCCATCGCGGCCATCTCGGCGTCGATGACCTGGTGAGGGCCGCGGGAGCTGTGAGCGCGATCGCGCTCGTCGGCGAGGATGTGCAGGAATGCGCGGAGGCGTCGAGAACTCGACGGTGATACGCTGCGTCTGAGGGGAATGTAACACGCGTATCACGTCCGAAGAGAGGGGGTCCGATGATGAGTGCTTCACGCTCATCGCGCGCGATCCGCGTCCTCGCGGCGATCACGCTCCTGGCGGCCATGCTGCCGCCCGGCGTCGCAGGAGGCAAGCCGGCGCGAAGCGCGCCGTCTTCGCGGTACTCGCGCACGGCAGACCACGCTGTGAAAGGCATCGCCGGCCCGACGAAGCTTGCCGAGCCGAAGCGGGTGGTGGCTCGCTGGACGCCCGGCGTGCAACGCGAGCAGATCGTGGCGGCAGGCCGGAAGATCGGCTTCAAGGTCGTCCGCGAGTCGAGGAAGCTCGGATGGGCGCTCGTCGAGCCGACGCGGGACGGCTTCTCGCCAGAGGAGCTGGCTTCGACGCTTACGAAGACGAGGCTGGCGGTTCGAGCCAGGGCAGAGCGGATCTTCCGGCCCAGCGTGCCGCTGGCCCTGTTGCCCGACGACCCGCTGTTCCCGCAGCAGTGGGCGTTGGACAACGTGGGACAGACGGGCGGCACGTACGACGCGGACATCGACGCGCCCGAGGCGTGGCTGTCTGGCGGCACGGGGTCTTCCGACGTCGTGGTCGCGATAGTGGACACCGGCGTGTACATCGGCCACGAAGACCTGATGGACAACATCTGGCGGAATCCTGGCGAAATCGCAGGCAACGGCCGTGACGACGACCGCAACGGGTACGTTGACGACGTCAACGGCTTCGACTTCTGGATGTACGACTCGACCGTCTACGATCAAGAGGACGGCGACCAGCACGGCACGCACGTCGCCGGCATCATCGGAGCCGTCGGAGACAACGGCATCGGCATCGCGGGCGTGAACCACGACGTCACCATCATGCCCGTGAAGTTCCTCGGCCCGATGGGCGGTGGCGAATACGAAGGCGCCGAGGCGATCATCTACGCGGTAGACAACGGCGCCGACGTCATCAACTGCTCGTGGGGCGGGCCGTATTCCGAGGTCATCGAGCAGGCGTTGCAGTACGCGGCGGAGCACGGCGTGGTCGTGGCGGTCGCTGCGGGCAACGACTCGACCGACGTGGACGAGAACCGTGAGTGGGTCTATCCAGCCTCGTCAGACGCCACGTGCGTCATCACGGTCGCGTCGACAGACCACAACGACGACCTCTCTTGGTTCTCCAACTTCGGCGATGAGACGGTGGAGGTCGCGGCTCCGGGCGAAGAGGTCACGTCCACGCTTCCGTACGAGCCGGTCGGCGTGTTCGTGAACGAAATGCCATTCAGGGTCGCGTATCTGGCGTTCTGCCTCGAGGCGATCGAGCCCGCTTCGGCTGCTCGGCAGGCGCTGCTCGCCTCGCTTACGCGTCTTGGCGCTACGACGTCAACCCGGATCCTCGTGGTCGACGACAGCCGGCCGTCGTGGATGGGCGAGACGCCAGGCGAGCGGCTCTCGTTCTACACCGATGCGCTCGCGGACGCGGGCTACACCTCGGTGAGCACGTGGTCGACGGACGAGCGGGGCACGCCACCGGCCAGCACGCTGCAGGGCAAAGTCGTGGTGTGGTTCACGGGCGCGGTGCCTTCCGGTTGGGATTCGGCGACGATCCTCGATACCGCTGACAGGCAAACGCTCGGCCGGTACCTCGACAACGGCGGCCGCTTGCTGCTTGCGAGCGGCGATGCTGGCGTCGACCTGTACTTCTTCGCGCCGGAGTGGATGTATCAATACCTGCATGCCTACCCGATCAACTGGGCGACATGGGCCTCCACGCTCCGCGGCAGGCCGGGCACTCCGTTCGCGGGCATCAGCGGTGTTCTGAACGACCGGTATACGACCTGGTACGAAGGTCTGTGGCCGACGGGGAGCGATCCCATCATGCCGGCGGACGACGTCGCCCAGGTCATATTCGAGATGGGCGGCTACGGCCCCCTGAGCGGGACCTCGATGGCCACGCCGCACGTCGCAGGCGCAGCCGCGCACATCCTCGCTGCGGCTCCTGACACGCCCGCCGATGAGGTCAAGGCGCGCATCGAGAACACCGTGGATCCGCTGGCGTCCCTCAATGGCGTCGTCGTCTCCGGCGGCCGGCTGAACCTCGCCAGGGTCTTCGACGCGTATCCAGGTCGACCCGCCATCGTCGCCCCGAAGGCGGGGGACGTCTTGCGGGCAGGCGCCGACTCCGAGGTGCGCTGGACGCCCGCGGCGGGCGGTTCAGCGGAGGCGACGTTCGAAGCTGAGATCGGTCTTCCTGTTCTGACGTGGGAGGACGGTTTCGAGGACGGGGACCTCGACGGCTGGACGACCGAAGCAGGCCGCTCGTGGGAGACGACTGATGCCGCGTACTCAGGTTCGTACGCGGCTTGGACCGGCGACCTCGCGCCTGACGAGTACGGAGGGATCGCGACCACGGTGACGGTACCCTCAGACGGCGGCGAGCTGTCGTGGTGGGGTATGGCGACAGACGGTGTGTACGCCGGCGTCATCGTCGACGACATGTACTGGTCAGACGTCTATCCTGGCGAAGGATGGATGCGGGGCTCGATCACGCTGCCCCCGGGCGAACATCGCGTCGTCGTGTACTACACCATGGACTATGAGGCGCCCGACACGGACGCCGACTACGTCGCGCTCGACGATTTCCGCATCACCAGCCACGACTACACGCCGCTCGGTGTTGCCGAAGCGGGCGAGACGTCGTTGGCGTTCACCGTTCCGGACGTCGACACCCGCGATGCGCGGTTCCGCGTCCGCGCGAACCTCGACGGCGTCTCGTCCGGATGGGCCTACGTGCGCGGAGTGCGGATCACCTCAGACTTCGCCGCCCCGGCAGCGCCGGCGGACCTGCAAGCGGTGGACGGCGGCGACGGTGATGCCTTCGTGACCTGGACGGACCCGTCCGACCCGGACTTCGACTACACGCGGTTGCTGCGCAAGGAGGGTGTGGATCCTGCTGGGCCTGACGACCCGGATGCGACCGTGGTCTACGAAGGACGCGATGGCGAGTTCCACGACGTCGGCATCACCGACGGCACCGAGGTGCATTATGCGGCGTTCGCCGTCGACGAGAACTGCAACTGGTCCGACGGCGCGTTCACCGCAGTCACAGTGACCGACGGCACCGCACCCGAGCCGGTGCAGTTCCTCGAAGCGCAGATGCGCGACGGCGCGGTCGTGCTCTCCTGGATGAATCCGCCAGAGTGGCAGGCCGCCGGCGTGAGGGTCCTGCGTCGCACCGACATGACGCCGACGGCGTTCGACGACCCGGACGCGGTGTGCGTGTTCGACGGCTCCGGCGCGGTCGCGTGGGACTTCGACGCGGGTCTGCTGCCGACCGGGACGCGCGCGTACTACGCGGTGTTCGCGTACGACGCGTCGATGAACGTCTCGGATCCGGCCGCGACCAGCATCGTGGTCGACACCGAGCCGCCGACTGGCACGCTCGGGTTCCAGGGACTCGAGGAACAGATCAGCGCCGTGACGGGCGAGCCGATGTTCTTCACCGCCTCGCGCGACATCGTTGTGGCTTCGAATGTCGAGGGCGCGAGCGAGATGCGGTTCGACTTCGGTGAGGGCTGGGGCGACTGGGAGCCCTACGCGGCGTCCAAGCCGTACCGGTTGCCGGACGTCGACGGGCCGACGATCGTGTCTGCGCTGTACCGCGACGAAGCCGGGAACCTGCTGGACCTCTACGGCACCGTCTACTACGACAAGCGAGTCCCGGATGCGCCGGTCGGCGTGCAGGCGTTCAACGCGAACTACGGCGCACGGCTTACGTGGGATCTGCCGGACGACGAGTCCGTGGTCGGCTGGAACGTGTACGTGGCCACCGACGCCGCAGGTCCGTGGGCGTGTGCGACCGAGGAAGGACCGGTGCCCGAGCCGGAGTACTTCGTGGGCGGCCTCGAGGCGGGCGTCGAGCACTGCTTCAAGGTGACGGCGGTCGACGGCGTCGGTCACGAGAGCGCGGCATCGGATGTCGTGATGACCACCCCGGACGAGGGCGTCGTGCGGCGGTTCGGCGACACCCGGTACCTGACGGCCATCGAGATCTCACGGGCGTCGTTCGACTCGGCCGAGACCGTAGTCCTTGTCTCTGGCGCGGTGTTCCCTGATGCGATGAGCGCCTCTGCGCTCGCTGGCGCGTACGAGGCGCCGATCCTGCTGACGGAGCCGACGAGGCTGACCGCTGGCGTCGCTGAAGAGATCACGCGGCTGGGCGCGACGCGCGTGATCATCGTCGGCGGCACGGGCGCTGTGTCCGACGCCGTGAAGAACGCGCTCCCGGCCGGACTTGCCGTCGAGCGCATCGGCGGCCGCAACCGGTACGAGACCTCCGCGCTTGTCGCGCAGCGGGTCAAGACGAAGCTCGGCGCCGCGTTCAAGGGCGGAGCGTTCATCGCCAACGGCCGGAGCTTCGCCGATCCGCTCGCTGCGGCGCCGTACGCGTGGTCCCAGAAGATGCCGGTGCTGCTCGTCGACAGGTACGACGTGTCGCCGGCTGTGGAAGCGTTCATTGCGGACAACGTCACCGACTTGTACGTGGTGGGCGGCCCGGGCGTGGTCGACGACATGGTGCCTGAGTGGCTCGGGTTCCCCGACGCCACGCGTTTGGCGGGCCTGAACCGGTACGAGACAGCGGCGTCGGCTGCTGAATACGCGTGCGAAGCCGGGTGGGCGTCGTTCGAGCGCGTCGGCATCGCGAGCGGCCGGAACTTCCCGGATGCGCTGGCCGGCGGCCCGATGGTCGGGAAGGCGGGCGGCGTCATGCTGCTGACCGATCCCGCATGGCTCAGCCCCGAGACCGAGAACGCGCTGTTCATGCACGTCGGCGACATCGGCAAGATCGACCTGCTCGGCGGTCCGGGCGCAGTGAGCGACGACGTCCACTCCTACCTGGTGGACATCATGATGAGCCTGTAGGCTTCGCAAAGCGGAGCTGTGAGCGGGGGTCGGCGCGAGCCGGCCCCCGCGTCCTTGTGCGGCCCGGCGTGCGGCGCTAGCCGTCGCGCTCGGGTAGAATGGTCGTCCCAGGTTCGAAGGAGGGCCGATGGCCGGGGAGGACAAGCGCCCCATCACCTACCGCGACGCCGGCGTCGACATCGACGAGGGTGCGCGTGCGGTCGAGCGCATCCGCGAGCACGTCCGTTCGACGTACCGGCCCGAAGTCGTCGGCGACATCGGCGGCTTCGGCGGTCTGTTCTCGGCAGCGGCGCTCAAGGACATGGACGAGCCGGTGCTCGTCAGCAGCACCGACGGCGTCGGGACGAAGCTCAAGGTGGCGCAGCTGCTCGACCGGCACGACACGGTCGGGATCGACCTCGTGGCGATGTGCGCGAACGACGTGCTCGTCACCGGCGCCGAGCCGCTGTTCTTCCTCGACTACGTCGCCATCGGGTCGCTTCGGGCGGAGAAGGTCGAGGCGATCGTTCGCGGCATCGCCGAGGGGTGCCGTCAGGCGGGCTGCTCGCTCATCGGCGGCGAGATGGCCGAGCATCCCGGGACGATGGCTCCCGAAGACTACGACCTCTCTGGCTTCTGCGTCGGCGTCGTCGACCGGGCGAAGGCGGTGACGGGCGAGAGCATCGCGCCCGGGGACGTGGTGCTCGGGCTCGCGTCGAGCGGTCTGCACTCGAACGGCTACTCGCTCGTCCGCAAGGCCCTCGTGGAGGGCAGAGAAGATGCGCTCGGTCTGCCGAACACCGTGCTCGGCGGCGCGACGCTGGGCGACGTGCTCCTGGAGCCGACGCGCATCTACGTGCGGCCCGTCCTGGGTGCGCTCCGTGTCGTGGGTGGCGTCCACGGCATGGCGCACATCACGGGGGGCGGCATCACCGAGAACCTCGCGCGCGTGCTGCCCGAGGGGCGCGAGGCGCGCATCGCCCTCGGCTCGTGGCGGGTGCCGCCGATCTTCGCGCTCGTGCAGCGCGAGGCGGCGCTGCCCGACGACGAGATGCTCCGCACCTTCAACATGGGCATCGGCTTCGTGCTGGTGTGCGAGGCGCGCTCGGCCGCCGAGGTGGCTGCGCGCCTGACTGCCGCCGGGGAGCGGGTGTTCGAGATCGGGACCATCGTCGAAGGGGAAGGCGGTGTCCGGTATGCCTGAGCTCGCAGACGAACCTGTGCTCGACGAAGAAGCGCTGTTCTCGCCGTTCGAAGGCGAGCTGAGCAAGCTTCGCCTGGGCGTGCTGATCTCGGGGAGCGGCACGAACCTGCAGGCGCTCATCGACGCGTGCGCCTCGGGCGCGCTGAACGCCGTCGTCGCGGTGGTCGTCTCGAACAAGGAGGACGCCTTCGGGCTTGAGCGTGCCCGGCGCGCGGGCGTGCCTGCGGTGTTCGTGGACCGTGCGCGGTACGAGACCGTCTCCGCGTACAACCGCGCGATCGCCGAGGTGCTGCAGGAGCACGGCGTCCAGCTCGTGGTGATGGCCGGGTACATGCGCTTGCTCGGCAAAGAGGTCCTCGAGGCGTTTCCCGAGCGCGTGATGAACCTGCACCCGTCGCTCTTGCCGGCTTTCGCGGGTGCGTCCGGCATCCGCGATGCGTTCGAGTACGGCGTGAAGGTCACTGGCGTCACGGTGCACTTCGCAGACGAGCACCTCGACCACGGCCCGATCATCTGCCAGGAGCCGGTTCGCGTCGAAGAGGGCGATACGCTGGAGTCCCTCGAGGCGAAGATCCATGAAGTGGAGCACCGGCTCATCGTCGAGGCGGTCCGTCTGTTCGAGCAGGGCCGGCTCGTGATCGAGGGTCGGAAAGTCCGTGTGCTTCCCGTCACTGACGGCGTTTAGATTCTGTTTAGATGCGCGTGCCACGCTTGCAGAGCCGGGGACGTGTCGTAGCGAGAGGGGGCGCGACGGCCGTCCCTTCCTTCTTTGCGGCAAAGGACTCGAGCACGTGAACGTCCGGGTCGACCTGCCGCGCTCTGCGATCGGCGCGGGCTGGCCGCCGATCGCGCTCCGGGAGACGTGCCGTGTCGCGCACGACCGGACGGTGCCGCTGTGGCCCTATCACAGGCGCCGTCTGCAGAACGGGGGGTGCGGGGCCGCAGTCCTTGAGGCGGTCGAAAGCGCCATCGAGCAGGCGCTCGACCACCTGCCGCGACGGATACCGTCCCGGACGAGGCTCACCGTGCTCGTCGACCCGAGCCGGGGCGTCTCTGTCGTCGTGCAGCGGCGGCTGAGCTCGCTGGACGCGCCCTCGGGAGTCGTCGGGGTTCCGGTCGTCGTCGACCGGGCGCCCGAACTCCCGCCCGGCGGCGCCAAGCCCGCCGACCGGGCGTTCTGGGACGACGCGCAGCGGCAAGCCGCTGCAGCCGGCGGCCACCAGGCGATCCTGGTGTCGCCCGACGCGCTCGTGCTCGACGGCGGCACGGCGACGGTGCTCGTCAGACGTGGCGAGACGGTGCTCACGCCTCCTTCTCCGCCCGCCATCGCCGGCGTCGCGCGGGCGTGGCTCATCGAGAACGCGGGCTGCTTCGGCGTGACCATCGTCGAGGCGGAGGTGCGGCTCTCAGACCTCGAGGAAGCCGACGAGGTCGTGTACCTCAACGCCTACGGAGGAGCCCGCGCTGACGCCCAGAAGGACTCCTCTCTGGCTCGCGCCATCCAGCGGGAGCTCGACCGTCTGTGGCTGCCCCCGAAGGGGTAGGATGGAAGAGGTTGCCTTTGGCCGGGGCCGAGCGCTCCAGGGACGGGAGGTTCCGATGGCTGAGGTGCGTGAGCCGGCGATCCGCGTCGAAGACCTGCGCTTCTCGTACGGAGAGATCGAGGCCGTCAAAGGGATCTCGTTCGAGGTGATGCCGGGCGAGATCCTGGGGTTCTTAGGTCCGAACGGCGCAGGCAAGTCCACGACGATCAAGATGCTCATCGGGCTGCTCCCGCCGCAAGGCGGCCGGGCCACCGTCCTCGGTACCGACGTCGCGCTCGACGATCCGGGGCTGCAGGCGCGCATCGGCGTGTGCTTCGAGGAGAAGAACCTCTACTTGAACATGACGGCGCGCGAGAACCTCGAGTTCTTCGCGGCGCTGTACGGCGTCAAGGACGCGGACGTCGACGGAGCGCTCCGTCGCGTCGGGCTCGCTGACCGAGCGGACGACCGCGTCAAGACGTTCTCGAAAGGCATGCGGCAGCGCATGATGATCGCCCGTGCGTTCATCAACAGGCCGGACGTGCTGTTCTTGGACGAGCCGACCGACGGCCTCGATCCCGTGACCGCTGCCGCTATCCGCGCGACCATCAAAGAGGAGGCTGCGCGCGGCGCCGCGGTGCTCCTGACGACCCACGACATGTTCGAGGCCGACGAGCTCTCGGACAGGGTCGCATTCATCAACGAGGGCGTCATCGTCGCGCTCGACACGCCGGAGAACCTGAAGATCAAGCACGGGACGCGGGCCGTGCGCGTCCGCTTGCGGGACGGGGACGGCGTCGCGGAAGAAGTCCTGCCGCTCGGAGACGAAGCGGCGACGAAGCGGCTCGCCGAGCTGGCCGCCTCTCCCGACCTGCTCACCATCCACACCGAGGAAGCGACGCTCGAGCAGATCTTCATCAAGCTCACCGGCAGGGGGCTTGCGGGATGAAGCGGACGGTTTCCAGAGCCGCGATCGTCCGGGCGCTGCTCAAGAAGGAGCTCGTCTCGTACGCGAGGGACACGGTGTACCTGGCGCTCACGCTCGTGGTCCTCATCGCGACGCCGCTGCTGTTCCGGGCGCTGCCCGACCGGGTCGAGGAAGACCTCGTGCTTGCCGTGTGCCCGCCGGTGAGCCGGCTGCTCGAAGGCTCTGCCGAGGCGCTCCGTGCGCTCGGCGCGTCCGAGGCGGACATCGCGCGCCTGCGCGAGGCGGATCTCACGAAGCAAGAGGGACTCGAGCTCGTCGAGTTCGAGGACGAGAAGCAGTTGCGTGCGGCCATCGAGGGCTCGCTGCAGGTCTGGCGGACGCGCGAGGGCAAGACCGTCTTCATCGATACGGCCGCCGGCGAGAAGCGGCCGAAGGGCGCGAAGCGCGTCGACGTGCAGATCGGCGTCGCGTTCCCGGAGCGATTCCTAGCCGACCTCGCCACAAGCGCCCGCAGGCTGCAGGTGACCGTCTACACGCACGCGTCCGCGCCGCCCGAGCTCAGGCACGCGGTGACGAGCTTCGTGCGCGAGGCCGCGTTCCAGGTGGCCGGAGAGGGGCTGCCGGTGCAGTTCCCCGACGAGAAGGACGTCGTCGTGGGCGTGGACCGCCTCGGCAATCAGGTCTCGCTCCGCGAGAAGATGCGTCCGATGCTGCTCTTCATCGTGCTCATGATGGAGACGTTCTCGATGGCATCGCTCGTGTCGACCGAGGTCCTGGAGCGCACGGTCACGGCGGTGCTCGTCACGCCGGCGAAAGCGTCGGACTTCATCGCAGCCAAGACCATCTTCGGGACGCTGGTGTCGCTCACGCAGGCGCTGTTCGTGCTGGCGCTGATCGGCGGAGTGACGTCCCAGAACTGGTCGCTCATGCTCACGGTGCTGCTCGTGGGCGCCGTGATGTTCACGGGCATCGCGCTGCTCGTCGGCGCGGCAGGCAAGGACTTCATGGGCCAGCTGTTCTACGCGATGCTGTTCACGGTCCCCATGCTCATCCCCGCGTTCGCAGTGCTGTTCCCCGGCTCCGTGGCCCCGTGGGTGCGGATCCTCCCGACGTACCCGATCATCGATGTTCTCGTGAAAGCGACGGTGTACGGCGGCGGCTGGAGCGGATCCGCCGGGTCGCTCGCGTACGCGGCGGTGTGGCTGGCGGTGCTGTTCGGGGCTGGTGTCGTGGTGCTGAAGCGGAAGGTGGCATCGCTGTGAGCCCGCGATCGGTGATGACGATCCTCAAGAAGGACTTCGCGCTCGGCCCGCGCTCCACGGTGTTCCTGTGGGCGCTTGTGCTGCCGCTTGCCATCACGCTGGTGCTGCAAGTAGCGTTCGGGACGCTGTTCCAGCCGAAGCCGCGGCTCGGCATCGTCGACGAGGGCGGGTCGCGCATCGCGCGCGAAGTGCGTGCGATGGAGGGGATCCGCGTCACCGCGTTCAGCGGGGCAGAGGCGCTGCGAGCAGCGGTCGAGGCCAACGACGTGGACGCGGGCATCGTGCTCCCGCGCGGGTTCGACGCGGCCGTCGCTTCGGGCGAGCGGCCGCGGCTGACGTTCTGGATCAGCGGACAGAGCTACGCCGTGAACCGCATCGTGCTCGCTGTGACCACCATCGACCTTCTGCGGGGCCTTGAAGGCAAAGAACCGCCCGTCGAGGTGCGGTTGGCGGGCGTCGGCGAGGCTGGGCTTCCGATGTCGGTTCGCCTGGTTCCCGTGATCGTCTTCTACGCGCTTGTGATGGCTGGGCTGTTCGTCCCGGGATCGAGCCTCGTCGAAGAAAAGGAGACCGGCACGCTCAAGGCGCTGCTCGTCACTCCGGCAAGAGTAGCCGACGTGCTGGTGGCGAAGTGGCTCTTGGGAGTCGTCTTGGCGAGCGTGATGTCGATCGTGACGCTCGTGCTCAACCGGGCGCTTGGCCCGAACTGGCCGGAGGTCTTGGTCGTCGTAGCCGCTGCGGCGATGCTGTCATCTGTGCTTGGGGTCGTCATCGGAGCGTTCGCTCCGGATTCGCAGACGATGTTCGGCATCGTGAAAGGATCGGGCATCCTCCTGTTCGCTCCCGTGGCGTTCTACGTGTTTCCGGATTGGCCGCAGTGGATCGCGAGGTTGTTCCCGTTGTACTGGATCATCGACCCGATCTGGCGCGTCGCTGTGCTCGGCGGACATCTTCCCGAGATCGTCTCGGAGCTGGCGGTCGCTGCCGGGATCACAGCCGCCCTCGGCGTGCTCGCGGGCGTGCTCGGCAGACGCATGCGGATCCAGGCGGCCGCGCGCTGAGCGCGTCGCTTCGGGTCTGCTATCATGCATCGCCGGATGCTTGCTGATGCGAGGGCAACCAATCTCTATGCACGAGGATGGAATCGGGAGGTCTTTGCTATGAGGAATGCACGGAAGCGGTGGGCGGCTGCCGCCGTGGTCGCGTTGGTCGCAGGGTCGTTGGCCGGATGCGGCGGCTCCGCCGCTGAGAAGCCGGACGCACGGCAGGCGAAGACCGTCAAGATCGGGTTCGCCGCTCCGCTGACGGGCGACAACGCCGTGTACGGCAGGGGCATGCAGCGCGCCGCACAGATGGCGATCGACGAAGCCAACGCGAGCGAGCGCGTCAAGGCCGCCGGCCTGAAGTTCGAGCTCGCGGCGCAAGACGACCAGGGCGATCCGAAGCAGGCCGTGAACGTCGCGACGCTGCTTTCGGGCGACCCAGCGGTCGTCGGCGTCGTCGGCCACTTCAACTCCGGGTGCTCGATCCCGGCTTCGGCCGTCTACCAGCAGGCGGGGCTCGCGATGGTGTCGGTGTCCTCCAACCCGCAGCTGACAGCGCAAGGATTCGACATCGTGAACCGGATCGTCGCGAAGGACGACACGCAGGGCTCATACGCCGCAGACCTGGTGTACGACCGGCTCGGGCTGCGAAAGGTCGCAGTGCTCGACGACTCCACGCCGTACGGTAGCGGGCTTGCTGCCGAGTTCGTGAAGCGGTTCGCCGAGAAGGGCGGCACCGTCGTGCTGCAGGAGAAGGTGCAGGCCAAAGACGTCGACTTCTCGGCGCTCGTGACGCGCATCAAGTCCGCGAAGCCTGAGGCGATCTACTACGGCGGCGCGCACACCGAGGGCGCGCTGCTGTCGAAGCAGGCCAAGGAAAGCGGTCTTCGCGTGCCGGTCATCGGCGGCGACATGCTGTACTCCGCCGAGTACATCTCGATCGCCAGGGCCGAGAACGCTGACGGCGACATCTGCACGAGCCTCGGTCTCCCGCTCGAGCAGCAGCCCAGGGGCGCCGAGTTCAAGGCGGCGTACGAGAAGCGCTACGGCGAGGCTCCCGAGGCCTACGACTCGTACGCGTACGACTCGGCGTGGATCATCGTCGAGGCGGTCTTGGAGGCGGGCGCGGATCGCGCTGCGGTCGCGAAGGCGATCCGCGGGATCTCGTACGATGGCGTGACGGGGACGACCTCGTTCGATGAGAACGGCGACACCCGCAACCAGGTGATCTCTGCCTACCGGGTCGAGGGCGGCGCGTGGAAGCAGCTGCTCGACCAGTAGCGGTTCTCACAGGATTCCAGCCACGGCCCCGGTGCACGCGCCGGGGCCGTTTGGCACAATAGGCGGCACACGGCAGGCGTACGAAGGGGTGGCTCCGGCATGGATCTGGTCAAGGTCAGGCGCGCGCTCATCTCGGTCACCGACAAGACCGGCGTGGTGGACCTCGCGCGGGCGCTCGCAGACGAGTTCGGCGTGGAGATCGTCTCGACGGGCGGCACGGCGAAGGCGCTGGTGGAGGCGGGCGTCCCGGTCCGTCCGATCGAGGACCTCACGGGATTTCCGGAGATGATGGACGGGCGCGTCAAGACCTTGCACCCCAAGGTCCACGGCGGGCTGCTCGCCCGGCGCGACTCTGACGAGCACATGCGGCAGGCCGAGGAGCACGGCATCGGGATGATCGACCTCGTCATCGTGAACCTGTACGCCTTCGAGAAGACGGTCGCGCGCGAGGGCGTCACCGAAGAGGAAGCGATCGAGAACATCGACATCGGCGGCCCGAGCATGCTTAGGTCAGCCGCCAAGAACTTCGCGAGCGTGTGCGTGGTCACCGACCCTGCGTGCTACCCGTCGCTCCTCGACGAGCTGCGCGCCAACGGCGGCTGCACGACGCTTGCGACCCGGCGCGCGTATGCGACTGAGGTGTTCCGGCTCACGAGCGCGTACGACAGCGCGATCTGGATGTACCTGTCGGGCTACCGGCAGACGCTCTTCCCGCACGAGGCCCGCTTCCGGCTCGAGAAGGTCCAGGACCTTCGGTACGGGGAGAACCCGCACCAGCAGGCGGCGTTCTACCGGTTCGTGGACGCGTCCGAGCACACGCTCGCGCGCGCCGAGCAGCTGCAGGGCAAGGAGCTCTCGTACAACAACATCTTGGACACGGACGCGTGCTGGACTGCGGTGCGCGAGTTCGACGAGCCGGCGTGCGTCATCGTCAAGCACACGAACCCGTGCGGCGTGGCGGTGGCCGGCGACGTCGTCGAGGCGTACAAGCGCGCGCACGAGGCCGATCCGGTGTCGGCCTACGGCGGCGTGATGGCGTTCAACCGGACGGTGCCGGCCGCGCTCATCGAAGCGATCTCCGCGAACAAGCAGTTCGTCGAGGTGATGGTCGCGCCGGACTACGAGCCTGCGGCGCTCGAGCTGCTCGCGGCCAAGCCGAACCTGCGCGTGCTGCGCACGGGCGGCGTCCGCCCGACCGGCGGCCACTACGAGTCGCGCGCCGTCGAAGGCGGCATGCTCGTGCAGACGTCGGACGCGGTGACCGAGGACCCCGCGGGCTTCCGCGTGGTGACCAAGCGCCGGCCGACGGAGGACGAGATGCGGCAGCTGCTGTTCGCGTGGAAGGTCGCAAAGAGCGTCAAGAGCAACGCGATCGTGCTCGCGCGCGACTTCGTGACCGTCGGCGTCGGCGCGGGGCAGATGAACCGCGTGAACTCGGCGCGCATCGCGGTGGAGGCGGCCGGAGAGAAGGCGCGCGGCGCCGTCGCGGCGAGCGACGCGTTCCTGCCGTTCCCGGACACGCTCGAGGTGGTGGCGGCCGCGGGCGTCACGGCGCTCATCCAGCCCGGCGGCTCGATCCGGGACGAGGAGTGCGTCGCTCGCGCCGACGAGCTCGGCGTGGCGATGGTCTTCACGGGCGTCCGGCACTTCAGGCACTAGCGCAGTACCCGCGCGGGTATTACAGTCGTTTCTGCTCACGCAACCGCCTGCAAGAGAAAGGGCCTCCGGATGAAGCTGTCGTTCCGGGCGAGACTGCTGGTGAGCCTCGTGCCAGCGGTCGTGCTGGTGCTCGCGATCGCCGGATACGTCGGTGCCGACCGGTTCTCCCGCGTCATGGAGGACCAGGGGCAGCAAGCGGCCGACATCCACATCCAAGTCGCCCGGGACCTGCTCGCCGATCAGATGGAGTCGGTCGAGGCGGCCGCGCGCGTCATCGCCCGCGACCCTGCGGTGAGCGAGGCGGCGCCGAAAGCGCACGGCGCGCTCGGGGCGGCGCTGGCGCGCCAAAGCGGGCTGCTCGGTCTGACGTACGCGGCTGTCGTCGAGCCTGACGGCACCGTCGCCGGCACCAGCATGGGCACCAAGCCGTTCCACACGTCGTGGACTTACCTCGTGCGGGGCCTCGAGTCCGATCAGCCGACGGTGTCGATCGAGATCGTGCCCGGCGCTGAGCTGGAGAAACTCGGGCTCAAAGGCGCGCTTGCGATTCCGGTGAAGGAGACGCCGAACGGCACCGTGGTGCCCGGTGAGAACGAGGGCGCGCTGTCGATCGTGGCGGTCGTGCCGATGCAAAGCAAGCGCCTGGTCGCGGTCAAGACGTTCGTCAAGGACTACTCGCTCGTCGATTCGGTCGTCGCGAAGGTGGGGGGCACCTCGACCATCTTCCAGCGGGGCGTCCGAGTCGCCACGACGGTGACCAACGACGCAGGCGAGCGCGCGATCGGCACGGTCGTGTCGGATGCGGTGCGCAAGACCGTGCTCTCGGAGCGCAAGGCGTACCGCGGCGAGGCGTTCGTGGTGAACAAGACGTACCTCGCCGTCTACGAGCCGCTCAAGAACAGCGCGGGCGACGTCGTCGGCATGATCTACGTCGGCGTCGACAAGACGCCGTATGCGCGAGCGACGCGCTCCTTCGCCGTCACGATGGGCCTGGCGGCGCTTGTGGCCGCCGCCGTCGTGGTGCTGCTCGCATTCAACGTCAGCCGCGTGATGTCCAAGCCGCTTGCAGCGGTGAGCGACGCGGCGGGCCGTGTGGCGACCGGGGACCTCACGGTGCAGGTCCCGTCGACTGGCTACCGCGAGGTCGAGACGCTCGCCGGCTCGTTCAACGCCATGACGAGCGGACTTCGCAGCATCATCTCGCAGGTGGAGTCTGCGGTGATGCAGTTGCGCGCCGTCGCCGGCGAGATCACGGCGGCCTCGAGGTCCTCGGCCGAGCATGCGTCGCTGCAGGCCTCGTCGGTCGCGCAGTCGACCGCGGCCCTCGAGGAGCTCGTGCGCAGCTTCGAGTCGGTGAGCGCGGGCGCTAAGCACGTGCTCCAGATCGCCGAGGACGCGTTGGAGTCGGCCCAGGACGGGGCGGCGCACGTGGGCGGCACCGCGCAGGTGATGGACGAGCTTGCCTCGAGCGCTCGCCAGACCGCCGAGGCGGCAAGCGCGATGGCGGCCGTCGCGCACGACATCGAGGAGATGACCTCGATCATCACGAATATCGCGGGCAGGACGAAGATCCTCGCGCTCAACGCCGCGATCGAGGCGGCGCGTGCAGGGGAGGCCGGCAAAGGTTTCGCGGTGGTCTCGTCCGAGATCCGTGGGCTCGCCGAGTCCGTGAACCAGTCGGCGGGCCACATCGACGAGCTCGTCTCGAACATCGAGGCGGCGATCCGGCGGCTCGAGCAGCTCGCGGCGGCGCAGGCCGAGCTCACGGAGCGCGCCGTGGGCGAGAGCCACGCGTCGCGCGAAGCGTTCGACCAGATCGTGCGCCAGATGCAAGACACCGCGCTCGCCGCTCGGCAGATCGCGGAGGCGGCTGCTCAGCAGAACCGTGCGGCCGACCAGGTCGTGCAGGCCATGCAGCAGGTGAGCGTGAGCTCGCAGGAGACCGCCGCCGCGGCGGAGCAGCTCGCGGACTCCGCGGGCGCGGTCGACGCTGAGACCGAGCGCTTGATCGCGAGCATCAGCCGGTTCAAGACGCAATAGTGGCGCCGTCCGCCGTCACTTCACGACGACGACGTGCGGGTACGGCACCTCGATGCCGTGCTCAGCGAGCGCGGGCAGCAGGCGCCGGATGAACTCGCTTCGGATGGCGAACTGCTCGCCGTAGGTCGGGGCCCGCAAGATGGCGGTGACGCCGACGCCGGAGTCGAGCAGCGCGCGGAACCGGACGATGGGCTCGTAGTCTGTGAGCGCCGGGGCCAGGTCGGCAACCGTGCCCGCCGCGACCTCCGAAACCACCCGCTCGACGAGATCCAGGTCGCTCCCGTACGCGACCGTGAACTCCACCGGCACCGCGAGCGGCTGCTCGGGCAGGGCGTGGTTCGTGACGATCGCCTGCGCGAGCTTGGCGTTCGGCACCACGATCAGGTTGCCGCCCTGCGCGAGGAGCGTGGTGTACCGCCAGGTGACGTCCTGCACGACGCCTTCCTGGCCCGAGTCCAGCGTGAGGTGGTCGCCCGGGTGGATCTGCTTGGAAGCAAGGAGCTGCAGTCCGGCGAAGAGGTTCGACAGGGTGTCTTGCAGCGCGAGCGCGACGGCCAGGCCGCCCACGCCGAGCGCGGTGAGCACCGGCGTCACGGAGATGCCGAGCGCGTTCAAGACGAGCAGCGCGCCGAGCGCGACGACGGCGATGCGAGTGAGGTTGACGAAGATGCTCGTCGACGGGAGCGGCCCGTCGGGCGAGACCGCGTACTCGCGCACGAGCCCGACGGCCACCCGCATCGCGGCCACCGTCAGTGTGATGCCGCCCGCCACGAGCAGCACCTTCGAGAACAGCACGTCGGCGGCGGGCGGCAGAGGCTCTGCCCGCAGCCGCAGCAGTCCGGCAGCGATGGCGAGCCACCATGCGGGCATGCCGAGAAGCCCCTCGAGCACCGCGGCGCCAGCGCGGCCGCCGGTCTTGCGCACGAGCGCTCGGAGCGGCCGGTGCGCCACGGCCTGCACTGCGGCCCCGATCGCGGCGCCGCCCGCGACGTGAGCCGCGAGCAGGCCGATCTGTTCCCACGTAGCGCCGAGCACGGTCATGGCTCCTCCTTGCCCGATGCAATGGTAGCGCTTCTTCGGTCGCCCGGCCGAGCGGCGCCGCGGAGCGCCTGATGGCACCGGCGCAGGTTTGACCCTGGCCTGCTCAGCCGCTAGACTACCGCTTGCGCTTCGGGCCGGTCGGCCGGCTCGGGTCGCGGGCCGTTAGCTCAGTTGGCAGAGCAGGGGACTTTTAATCCCAAGGTCGCAGGTTCGAGACCTGCACGGCCCACCAGGTGCATACGGGCCCCCATCGTCTAGCGGCCAAGGACTCCGCCCTTTCAAGGCGGCAACAGGGATTCGAATTCCCTTGGGGGCACCAGAAATGACGAGGCGTCCCGCGTACGCGGGGCGCCTTTCACGTGCGGGTACCCGTGTCCTGCTCTGTCGACTGCGGCAGCCCTGCTAGAATGCTGATGCGTCAGCGCCGTGGGCGGTTAACTCAGTGGGAGAGTGCCTCCCTTACAAGGAGGAAGCCGGGGGTTCGAATCCCTCACCGCCCACCATCTCTTCGCTTTCCGTGCGGGAGGACGTGCGTCGCCTCGTATCCGTCTCAGCGAAGCAGAGCCTCAGCCGCTTGCGGCCCGCGCACGTGGCAGGCAGCACAGTACGGCGGCTCGTGGCATCCGAAGCACGCCGTGGCTCCGGACTTCGCGACGACCTCGTCGTGCTGGGTCCGCCACGCCCTGCCCGGCGTGCTCTGCGGATGGTGGCACGCGGTGCAGAATCCGCGCCCCTGTGCCTCCGCCTCGCTGCGGGCGTGGCAGCGAGCGCACGTCGCTGGCGATGCGATCCCTGCAGCGCCGTGCGACTTCGCGAAACCCGGCGGGTGCGGCATCTCGAGTCCGTGACAATCAGTGCAGTACCCCCGCGTGTGGCAGGTGTAGCACGCGTTGACGGCCGCGGCGGGTCGGAGGACCGGGCCGGCTGGGTGCTCGACAGCAGGAGCGGCCGCGCTGGCCTCGGCTGTCCGGGACGCCTCAGCGCGGTATGCGGCGGCGTGGCCTCCAGACTCGCCGAACCGGTTGTACCAGTCAGGCGCGTCGTGGCTCGCGGGAACGAGGTCGAATCCCTCGGTGTGGCAGGCCTCGCAGGCTCCGGGCGCCTCGAACTCAGGGGTCGGCAGTGGCCTCTCGAGGGCATGGCAGCGGAAGCAGGCTGACATCGAGAGCCAGTCCTCGTGCTTGCGGTTCCCCGGCAGCTCGTACGTGATCCCGGCTTCCGGGTGTGCGGCGCGGTTATGGCAGGTGGCGCACGTGATGCCGCGTTTCGTGTGAGCGTCGTGGTCGATGAAGATGCCGGAGCTCGGAGTGACCTGACGCGTGCCCAGGTCGTGGCACTGCGTGCAGACCTCGTCCGGCGTCTCGATCGCGACTGCGCTCGACGGATTCAGCGGCATCTCGAACGTGCCGGCGATCGTCGTGAACAGGTCGGGGGCGACCTCGATCTTCTTGAACACGAACACGATGGGCGAGGCGTTCACGGGTTCGTGGCAGGCGACGCACGAGACGCGGGAATGGGAGCCCGCTACGAAGGTCTTCGTGTTGTCGGCGTGCACGACGTGGCACGGCTGCGTGCAGAACCAGTTCGTCGAGGTGCCGACGGTCGCGACCACGGCTGCGACGACTGCAGCGATTGCGCCGACGCCGACCAACACGACGCGCCGTGCGCGCGCTGCGGTGTCTGTGCCCTCTCGCGCCGACCGATGCATGAGGCAGCCCCCTCGACGCGCTCCAGTGTAGCGCATTCGGCGAACGCCGGCACCAAGCCTCGCTCATGCTTCTGGATGTTCGTTCAGACGTGCAGGAACGGCCCCGACCGGGACGAACTGCCTGCCGCGAGGGGATCCGGACGGCAGCGAGACTCTGGGGGACGCATGTTGGATTTCGGCATCCAGACGGACGACGAATCTTTGGGTCGGAGGCGGTATCTGGTCAACCGGCAGCGGGCGGTCGAGCGGTCGCTCGAGCGGTGGCGGCGGGGGCTGAAGGCCGACTGGAACCTGCTGAGCAGAGACGACGTAGCGAATCTCGCCTTCATCGCGGGCGAGCTGTGGGCGAGCGTCACGCGCGACCAGTGGGAGCAGATGCATTTCAGCAAGCTTGGGCTTGACGACACGCGTCGCATCGCGGCCCACGCTGACAGGCTGCGACGTCACGGCGCCGGCCGGAGCGAGACGATCGCCGCGGTCATGCGCATCGTGGAAGAGGCCCGCGTGCGCGCAGACAGCGCGCTCCTCGACGGCGACGCCGTGGGGGCCTGAGGGCCGACCTGACGGGGCTCGAACCTACTCGGCGACCCGGAGCGACTCGACCTCCATGTACACGCGCGTGATCTCCGGGAACTCGGCGCGCAGCCGCTCCTCGATGCGGTGGATGGCGCGATGCACCGTCTCCGCGTGCAGGCCGCGGCGGAACTGGACGCCGACGTTGACCAGCAGGTCGTGCGGCCCCATGTACATCGTGAGGAGATCGGTGACCCGCTCGACGGCCTCGTCGGCCTCGACGATCTTCCTGATGCGCCGTCGGACTTCCGGATCGGCGCTCTCTCCGAGCAGCAGTCCCTTCGTCTCGACGGCGAGCAGCCACGCGACGCCCATGAGGATGAGGCCGATGACGATCGAGGCTGCGCCGTCGAAGTACGGGTTCTCGAACAGGTGGCCGAAGAAGACCCCGAGGAAGGCGACGATCAGGCCGAGCATCGCCGCCGCGTCCTCGAACACCACCGTGAACAGGCTCGGGTCTTTCGAGCGGCGGATGAACTCGAAGGGGCGCACGCCTCTGCGCGCCTTGTTGAACTCTCTGATGGCGACCCGGAACGATATCGTCTCGACGACGAGGGCGAAGCCCAACACGACGTAGTTCCACGTCGGGTTCTCGAGCGGGCTCGGATGCTGGATGTGCGTGATGCCCTCGTACACCGACATGCCGCCGCCGATTCCGAAGATGCTCATCGCGACGATCAGGCTCCAGAAGTAGAGCGCCTTCCCGTGCCCGAACGGGTGCTCCTCGTCGGGCGGTCGCGTCGAGCGCTTGATGCCGAGGAGCAGCAGCCCGCCGTTCCCGGTGTCGACGAGCGAGTGGATGCCTTCGGCGATCATCGCAGAGGAGCCCGTGATCGTCGCTGCTGCGAACTTGCCGGCGGCGATGACGAGGTTGCCCACGATCGCTGCCACGACGGCGGTCTTGGATTCGCCGGTTGCCATGCGGCCTCCTGTGTCCGAGGTGTGCCGGACAATGGTAGCCGACCAAGGGCGCGCCGGGTAGGATGTCGAAAGAGGGCCACGCGCAGACCGGAACGAGGAGGCACCATGTCGTGGATGCAGCGGCTGGCTGCAAGCGCGCTTCTTGCGGCCGCGTTTCTTGCGGCCGCGGGGTGCGCTCGGCAGCCTGAGCCCGCGGCGCCGTCAGAAGCGTTGACGCCCGAGCAGCTGATCGAGTCGCGTTGCACGCAGTGCCACGACCGCGGGCGCATCGACGCGGCTTCGTACGACGCGGCCGGCTGGACGGCGGTGATCGACCGCATGGTCGCGAAGGGCGCTCGCCTCACCGAGGAGGAGAAGGCGGCGCTGGTGGAGCACCTTGCCGCCGACTGACGCGCCACCGCTCGAGATCGCCTCGCTTCCGCTGCCGAGCACGACGCTTCGAGTCGGTATGGCAGGCGACGGCGAGCTCGCCGTCATCGTCCCCGCCACCATCTCGCTCGTCGAGGACTGGGAGGCGATGACGCGCTTCGTCGGCCGCCGGTTCCAGGCGGTGTTCTTCGAGCTTCCCGGCCACGGCGAGAGCCGGCCGTACGTCGGGCCGTTCTCGAGCGGGCTGGTCGCGCAGACCGTGCTCGAGGTCGCTGACGCATTCGGCGCGGAGACGTTCACGCTCGTCGGCTTCTCGTTCGGCGGCCTGCTCGCGCTGAGGACGCTCCAGCGCGCACAACACCGCGTCCGGCGCGTCGCGCTGCTCTCGCCGTTCGTCGGCAGCGACGGCCTCAAGCGCTCCGGTGCCGAGACCGCCATGCTGCGCGCGACCGTCGCCGCCCTTGAGCCGGAGTTCGCGCGTCTCGGGATGCTCGCGGTGCTGCGCAACCCGGCCACAGTCGCCGTCGTGGACTGGTACATGCGCTCCGTAGGCGGGTTCGAGACGTCGGCCGACCTCTCGGCGAGGCTGCGCGGGTTCACTGCCTCGACGCTCGACGTCTTCCTCGCCCAGGTGCGCGAGGTGCTGACCACGTCGGTGGAAGACCTCGCGGGCCCCTTCGAGGCGCCGTGCCTGTTCGGCATGTCCCGCAACGACCCTCTGCTCGACTTCGAGACGAGCCGCCGCTTCGTGCACGCGCAGTTCGCGCGTGTGGAGGAAGTCGTGTGGGACTGGCCGTACCACGCGCCGCCGAAGCCGCTTGCGCTCGCCGACTACGACCGCGATCACCGCGCGCTGCTCGAGTTCGACCTCTAAACCGCGCGGCCGGGTATCCTCTCCCGTGAGAGGAGGCGTCGTGGGAGCGATCCGCGTCGGGACGTGCTCGTGGACCGACAAGACCATGGTGGCCGCGTGGTACCCGCCGAGCGTCCGCAGTGCCGAGCAGCGCCTGCGGTACTACGCCGCGCGGTTCGACACCGTCGAGGCAGACTCGCCGTTCTACGCGATCCCGCGGTCTTCGGTGGCCCAGGCGTGGGCGGAGCGCACCCCTGACGGGTTCGTGTTCCACGTCAAAGCGTTCGGGTTGCTGACCGGCCATTCCGTCGAGGAGCAGCGCTTGTCGGCCGACCTCCGCGAGCTCGTCACGCACGTGGACGCGCGCGGCCGGGTGCGGGACCCGTCTTCGGAGCTGCTGGACGCGGTGTTCGAGGAGTTCCGGACGTTCCTGGAGCCGCTCGTCGTGGCTGGCAAGATGGGCGGCGTGCTCATGCAGCTTCCACCGTGGGTTGCGGCAACAGACAAGCACCGTGCTCACGAGACCCTGGAGCGGCTCGAATACGCCGCCGAGCGGCTCGAAGGCGTGCGGCTCCTCGTCGAGTTCCGGCATCCGTCGTGGGTCTCCGGCCGACAGCAAGCGCAGACGATGCGATTCTTGGCCGATCGAGGCATGGCGTACGTGAGCGTCGACGCGCCGCAGTTCCCGGACGCATCCACGATGCCGCCGCTTGCGGCCGCGACGACCGACTGGGCGTACGTCCGCATGCACGGGCGCAACCGCGAGGCGTACTACGGGAAGCACGCGAGCGCCGCGGACCGGTTCCACTATCTGTACACGGCAGACGAGCTCGCAGAGTGGGTGCCGAAGGTGCGGGAGCTGGCCGGCCAGGCGCAGACCGTGTGGGTCATGTTCAACAACTGCAAGCACGACTACGCCCCGCGCAACGCCCGGGAGATCGCGGAGATGCTGCGCGTCGAGCCGTACGGCTCCGGTAACGCGGGCTCGCAGCAGCTCGACCTGGGCGTGTGAGCGTTCGACGGTTGACGCCGCAGCGCGGCGGGCGTATGTTCTCAGTAAATCCGGTAGGCAATATAGGAAATCGGGGCGAGATCAGGTGCAGCTGACGACGAAGAGCGAGTACGCCCTGCTTGCGCTCATCGAGCTTGCCGAGCGGAGCGACGGCGTTCCGGTGAGCCTGAAGCGCATCGCGCAAGAGCGCTCGCTGCCCGAGCCGTTCTTGGAGCAGGTGTTCACCGCGCTGAAGGGCGCCGGGATCGTGCGCGCGGTGCGTGGTGCGCGCGGCGGCTACCTGCTGACCCGGCCGCCGGACGAGCTGACCGCGCTCGACGTGGTCGAGGCGGTCGAGGGCCCCGTGCGGCCGACGACGTGCGACGCGCCCGCGTGCCCATCGAGCGGCGTGTGCCCGGCAGTGCCCGTGTGGGACCGCGTCACCGCCGCGATGCGCGAAGCGCTCGCGTCGTTCACGCTCTCGGAGCTCGTAGCGCACGACTGCGCGCACCGAGTCCATACGAAGGGATGATAGGCATGGACGGCACGACCTACCTCGACTACTCGGCCACGACGCCGGTGGATCCGCGCGTCGTCGAGGCGATGCTCCCGTACCTCACCGAGCGGTTCGGGAACCCGAACAGCCTGTACCGGCTCGGCCGCGAGGCTCACGCGGCGCTCGAGGACGCTCGCGAGCGCGTGGCGCGAAGCATCAACGCCGCGGCTGCGAGCGAGGTCGTCTTCATGGGGTGCGGGACCGAGTCGGACAACGCGGCGATCTTCGGCATCACCACCGCGAACGGCCGCGACCGCGGGCACGTCGTCGTGAGCGCGTTCGAGCACCACGCGGTGCTCGAGCCGGCGCACGCGCTCGCCAAGCGCGGGTTCGAGGTGACGGAGCTCAAGCCGCGTCCCGACGGGACGGTCTATCCGGAGGACCTCGAAGCCGTGATGCGCGACGACACGGTGCTCGTGTCGATCATGCACGGCAACAACGAGATCGGCACGCTGCAGCCGATATCCGAGCTGGCCCGCGTGGCGCACGCGCGCGGCGCGGCGTTCCACTCGGATGCGGCGCAGACCCTCGGCAAGGTCGACATCGACGTGCAGGCGCTCGGCGTGGACGCGATGAGCTTCTCTGGTCACAAGATCTACGCTCCGAAGGGCGTCGGCGTGCTGTACCTCAAGCGCGGGACGCCGTTCGCGCCGCAGATGCTCGGCGGCGGCCAGGAGGCCCGCCGGCGCAGCGGCACGCAGAACGTGGCGGGAGCCGTGGCCTTCGCCCGCGCGCTCGAGATCATGGACGAAGAGCGGCCGACCGAAGCGCCGCGTCTGGCGGCGCTGCGCGACCGCCTGGTCGAGCGGCTGCTCGCCCGCGTCGAGCACGCGCGTCTGAACGCAGCCGACGCGCCGGAGCGGCTCCCGCACATCGCGAACTTCATCATCCCGGGTTGTGAGGGCGAGGCGATGCTCTTGCACTTGGATGCGGCGGGCTTCGCGGTCTCGACCGGTTCGGCGTGCAGCTCCGGCTCGCTCAAGCCGAGCCACGTGCTGCTGTCGATCGGCCTGCCGCCGGAACTGGCGCACGGTTCGCTCCGCGTGAGCTTAGGGCGGTGGAGCACCGAGGCCGACGTCGATGCGTTCATCGACGCGCTCACGCCGATCGTGGAGAAGCTGCGATCGATGAACCCCTTGTACGAGAAGACCATCGCTGCGCTCGAGCGCGGCGCGTGACGGAGGCGCAGATGTACAGCGAGAAGGTCATGGATCACTTCGCCAATCCCCGCAACGTCGGTGTGATCGAAGACGCCGACGGCGTCGGCGAGGTCGGCAACCCCGTCTGCGGCGACGTGATGAAGATCACCATCAAGGTCGCTGAGGACCGGATCGAGGACATCAAGTTCCAGACGCTCGGGTGCGGCGCGGCGATCGCCACCTCGTCGATCGTCACGGAGATGGCCAAGGGCATGACGCTTGAAGAAGCCGTCGCGATAACCAAGCAGCAGGTCGCCGACGAGCTTGGCGGCCTGCCGCCGGCGAAGATGCACTGCTCAGTGCTCGCAACCGACGGGCTGAAGCGCGCGGTCGACGACTACCTGGTCAAGCACGGCCGCGAGCCGATCGGAGGGCCGATCGTGTCGGACGACCCGCACTTCGATCCGCACGAGGACGACGGCGAGGTGTGACGACCGGTGGCGCGCGTGCTCGTCGGGATGAGCGGAGGCGTCGACTCATCGGTCGCCGTCGCCTTGCTCCTCGAGCAGGGACACGAGGTCGTCGGCGCGACGCTGCGCCTCGGGATCGCGGAGATCCACGGGAGGCCGTGCTGCGGGGAGGACGGCGTCGCCGAAGCGCGACGGGTGGCGGGACTGCTCGGCGTCCAGCACACCGTCGTGGATGTGGCCGAGGCGTTCGAGCGCGAGGTGGTGACGCCGTTCGTGGAGGAGTACGCGACCGGCCGCACGCCGAACCCGTGCGTCGTGTGCAACGAGCGGGTGAAGTTCGCCGCGCTGCTCGCGCGGGCGGATGCGCTCGGGTGCGATTTCGTCGCGACTGGCCACTACGCCCGGGTCGTGACGACGCCTGCGGGAAGCCGTCTGGTCGCACGCGCAGCAGACCGCGGGAAAGACCAGTCGTACTTCCTGTACCGGCTGTCCGACGACGCGCTCGCGCGCACGCTCTTTCCCCTCGGCGGGATGCGCAAGCCTGAGGTGCGGGCGCGCGCCGGAGCGCTCGGTCTTCCCGTCGCGGAGCGCGCCGAGAGCCAGGAGGTCTGCTTCGCGGACGACCACGTCGCGCTCGTGGCGGCGAGGCGGCCGGACGCGGTGCGGCCGGGCCCGATCGAGACGCGCGCAGGCGAGCGCGTCGGGAGCCACGCGGGCATCGCGAGGTACACGGTCGGGCAGCGCAAGGGGCTCGGTATCGGCGGCCCGGGCGGACCGTGGCGTGTGATCGCCCTCGACGCGGCGCGCAACGTCGTGGTCGTCGGCTCGCCGGAGAGCCTGCTCGCCCGGCGGTTCGTGCTCCGAGACGCGGTGTGGCGCGCTTCAGACGCGACAGCGCGGTGCTCTGCCGTGCTTCGCTACCGGGCACGGCCTCTTCCGTGCGAGGCACGGTCCGAGGGCGGCGCTGTCATGGTGACGCTGGACGAGCCGCACGAGGCGACGGCGCCAGGCCAGTCGGTTGTGCTGTACGAAGACGACGCCGTCCTCGGCGGCGGCGTGCTTGAGAGGTGGGAGCCATGATGCGCATGAGCGGGTCTGTCGTCGCGACCATCGGCCGGACGCCGCTGGTCCGTCTGCAGCGGCTGGCCGAAGGGCTGCACGCGGCCGTCGCCGTGAAGCTTGAGTCGCGCAACCCCGGCGGCTCGGTCAAGGACCGCATCGCCTGGGGCATGGTCGAGGACGCCGAGGAGCGCGGGCTGCTGCATCCTGGACGCTCCGTCATCGTCGAGCCGACGTCGGGCAACACCGGCATCGCGCTCGCGATGATCGGCGCTGCGCGCGGCTACCGCGTCATCCTCACGATGCCGGAGAGCATGTCGGTCGAGCGCCGAAAGCTCCTGCGGGCGTACGGCGCCGAGTTGGTGCTCACGCCTCGCGAGCGGGGCATGGCCGGCGCCGTCGAGGAGGCCGAGCGCATCGCGGCCGAGACGCCGGACGCGTTCTTGACGCGACAGTTCGACAACCCTGCGAACCCGCGCTCGCACTACCGCACCACCGGCCCGGAGATCGCCGAGGCCGTCGACGGGATGCGGATCGGCGCGTTCGTCGCGGGTGTGGGCACCGGGGGCACGATCACCGGCGTGGGGCGGTATCTGCGCGACACAGGCGCGGGGGCTCGCGTCGTGGCGGTGGAGCCCGCCGAGTCGCCGATCATCGCGCAGCGCCTGCGCGGCGAGGCCGAGACGCCCGCGCCTCACGGCATCCAGGGCATCGGCGCGAACTTCGTGCCGAGCGTGCTCGACTTGGAGCTCATCGACTCGGTCGAGCACGTGACGACGGAGGAGGCCATCGCGATGGCCAGACGGCTCGCGGCCGAGGAAGGCCTGCTCGTCGGCATCAGCGCGGGGGCGAACGTCGCGGCTGCGCTGCGTGTGGCTGCCGATCCGGCGCTGCACGGCACCATCGTCGTGACAGTGGCTCCGTCGACGGGCGAGCGGTACCTGTCGACGCCGCTGTGGGAAGGGCTGCTGGAGTAGCCGGCTACGCCTGCCCGATAGCCAGCCGGCGCTCCAGAGCTCGGCTCAGCAGAGAGAACGCGAAGGTCAGCACGAAGTACGTCAGCGCGACGACGGCGAAGATTTCGAACGCGCGGAACGTTCGCGAGTAGATCTGATTGGCGATGTTCATCATCTCGGTGATCGCCAACAGCGATACGAGAGAGGTGTCCTTCAGCATGGCAGAGAACGCGTTGACGAGCGGAGGCGTCGCCATGCGCAGCGCTTGGGGCAGGATAACGCTGTTCAACGTGGACAGCCGGGACATGCCGAGCGCATGGGCGGCATCGTACTGGCCCTTCTCGATGCCGGCTAGCGCGCCCCGTATGATCTCGGAGATGTAGGCCCCTCCGTTCAACCCGAGACCGACGACGGCCGCTGTCATGGCGTTCATCACGATGCCGACCTGGGCCAAGCCGTAGTAGATGAAGAACAACTGGACGAGCAGCGGCGTGCCTCGGAAGAACTCGACGTACGCGGCTACCAGGGCATTCAGCCGATGGGGCCTGCTCCGGACGATGCCGACCAACAGCCCGATAGCGAGCGCGACGGCGAACGACATCGTTGTGATCCGCAGCGTAAGCCCTGCTGCGTCGATCAAGTCCGGGACCCAATTCAGGATGATGCGCCACTGGAGCGCGCTACCCATGCTGCCTCCTGCGGCGAGGCGGGGCCGCCGCTTCGCCGCCCCGCCTCGCTGTGAGCCGTACCTCGCGTGTCACTGCTCGATCGTGAGCCACTTCTTGACGAGCGCGTCGTACGTGCCGTCTGCCTTCACGTCGGCAAGCGCCTGGTTGAAGGCTTCAACCAGCGTGGTCGAGCCTTTGCGGAAGACGCCGACGAGCTCCGCGGTCTCCAGAGGCTCGCTTGACACCTCGAAGCTCGGGTCGACCTTCGCCTGCTCAAGGGCGAAGGTGTACCCAGCGATCACCGCGTCGATGCGCCCGGCCTTCAGATCGTTCATCGCGTCTTGGGTGAGCTTGTACTTCTTGAGCTCCTTGAAGCCGACTTCGGTGGTGAGCTTGTCGGCCAGCTGCTCGCTGCCGGAGCCCAGCTGCACGCCGACGACCTTGTCCTTCAGGTCGTCCTTCGACGCGATCGCCTTCGGGTTCCCCTTTGCCACGATGATCACGTCAGGAAGGAGGTAGTAGACGTCTGAGAACTCCACATTTGCCTCGGCAGCTTCCTTCTTCGACATCGCAGAGAAGATCAGATCGTAATCGCCTTTGCCGAGCCCGCCGAGCAGCGCCTGCCACTCAGCAGGCTTGAACGTCGCCCTGACGCCCATCTTCTCAGCGATCGCGTTCATCAGGTCGACGTCGAAGCCCTCGATCTCCTTCGTCTGCTCGTTCGTCGACTCGAACGGCGCGTAGAAGGGCGCGAGGCCGACGATGATCTCGCCGCGGTCGAGGACCGTCTGCAGCGAAGCGTCCTGCTGGGTGCTTTCGCTGGTGCCGCCGGATTGCTCGGGCGCTTTGGAGGCGCATCCTGCCAGAGGCAGCGCCAGCGCCAACATCAACGCTAGCACCGCGGTCGTGAAGTTCCTCATTCCTGCTCCTTTCTGGTCGCTCCTGGTCCGCACGTCACAGAGAATCCTCTGGGACTCCGGAGATGGGAGGTTCGACGCCTCGCTCTCTGAGCATGTCGAGCAGCACTTCGACGAACACGCCCGGCCCTGCTGAGATCTGCGCGTGCTGGGCGGTTTCAGTCGCCCCGTAAACCGCTTCCGGCTCACCGCCGGAGTAGCCCCGGCAGGTCTTCGAGACGCCGCAGCTCGGGCTGCCGTCGATGCCGACGAGGCGGTCTATGACGGCGCCACCGTCGATCAGCGCAGCGACGGTGTCGACGATCGGCTGCAGCAGGTCCCGGCAGTGCTTGCGGAATGCCGGCACGTCGTACTGCTCGTACGTCATTCCCCAGCGGCGAGCGCCGAGATAGGTGATTTCGGGGCAGGGAAGCTGGACCAGCGCGACGCCCTCGCCGATCAGTGCGGCCACCGTCTGTACGCCGTCATCGCTGTTGGTGATGCCGCGGACCTTGGCCAACGGGTCGAGCAGGCAGTGCGCGACCAGAGCGAAGCGCCGGGGAAGAGATGGCATTGCGGCTCCTTATGGCTCACATCAGTAAAGCCTATATAGCATGAACCGCCCAGCTCGGCAACCGGCGCCGATGCTTTCGGTTGCGACAGGCTGGCGCAAGCCGCAGACAAGAGCAGCTCAGGATCCGCCGGTCAGGTACTCGTTGCGCACGTCGCCGATGATCTTGCCGTCGCGGATCTCGATGATGCGGTCGGTGCGCTGTGCGACCGAGCGGTCGTGCGTCACGATGAGGAACGCCGTGCCCAGCTCGCGGTTGATGGTGCGGAAGAGGTCGTAGACCGCTTCCGTGTTCGTCGTGTCCAGGTTGCCCGTCGGCTCGTCGGCGAGCACGATCGCCGGCCGGTTGAGCAAGGCGCGCGCGATCGCCACGCGCTGCTTCTGGCCGCCGGAGAGCTGGTTGGCGTTCTTGTCTTCGAGCCCGACGATGCCCAGCAGCTCGAGCGTCTCGATGGCCCTGTCTCGCACCTCGGCCGGCCTGGCGCCCGCGACGAGCGCCGGCATGAGCACGTTCTCGAGCACGGTGAACTCCGGCAGCAGGTGGTGGAACTGGAAGACGAAGCCGATGAGCTGGTTTCGCAGCTGCGCTCGCTCGGCCTTGGGCAGGCCGCTCACGCCGTCGCCTTGGTAGCGCAGCGAGCCCGCCGTCGGCGTGTCGAGCAAGCCGAGCATGTTGAGCAGCGTGGACTTGCCTGAGCCCGACTGTCCGATGAGCGCGAGGAACTCGCCTTCGGCGATCGCGAAGGTCGCGCCATCGACGGCGACGGTCGCCGTCTCGCCCTCGCCGTAGACGCGCGTCAGCCCGACCGCCTCGACGAGCGGCCGGGAGGCTGGCCCGATCCCCGTCTCAGCCACCCTGGATCACCTCGATCGGGTCGACGCGGCTCGTCCGCCTCGCCGGGATGATGCTGGACGCCATCGAGACAGTGATGCCGATGCTCGCCGAAAGCGCGATGAAGGTCGGCTCCGGCGAGATCGAGAACTGCACCGGCGCGAACGAGAACCCCCACAGCAGCAGGAAGCCGAGCCCGACGCCGCCCGCAGTCCCTGCGAGCCCGAGCACCGCCGCCTGCCACAGGAAGATGCGGCTCGCTTGGCGATCGCCCATGCCCATCGCCTTGAGGATGCCGATCTGCCGCGTCTTCTGCACCGCGGAGATCGCGAGCGTGCTTGCGATGCCGAGCGCGACCGCGACGAGCACGAACGCTTGGATCATGTACGAGGACGACGACTGGCTCTGCAACGCTGTGAGCAGGTCGGCGTTCTGGCCCTGCCACTCGACGACGCTCGTTTCCCGCAAGCGGCGCCGCCAGTCCTCGGCTACCGCCGCCGAATCGAACGGCTCGAGCAGCTGCACCTCAAGCGCGGTGAACTCGTCCGCGCGCCAGCGGAGCACCGAGCGCGGCAGCCCGGCGTTCACGAACGCCTGCCGCTCGTTGGCAGCCTCCGACCCCAGGTCGACGATCGCGGCGACCCGGAGCGTCCGGCGCGAGCCGTCAGGAAGCGAGAGCGCGAGCGGGTCGCCTGGCGCCAACGAGAACTTCTTCGCGAGCGCCGTGCCGATGACGATGTCGTCGGAGCGCAGGCGCGGCGTGCCTGAGACGGCGCGCTCGCGAAGCCGGTAGATCGCATCCAGGCCGTCGAGGTCGCCGCCTTTGAGCAGGAGCGTCGCGCTTTGCTCGCCGTCGCTCGCGAGCGCGTTGGTCACGCGGACCGCCACCGCAGCGCCGGGCTCGATCCGCGCGTCTTCTCTCACGACGCGCCAGACCCGGTCGTCGATCCGGACCGGCTCGCCCTCTTCCTGCGCCTGGATGGTGACGTGCGGCGTCGAGCCGATGGTCTGCTCGACGAGCGACGCCTGGAGGCTCGTGATCAGCGACCCCACGAAGACTTGCGTGGCGATACCGACGGAGATGCCCGCGGCGATGAGCGCGGACTGCACGGGCGAGGTCTTCAGGAACCTGAGCGCGATCTTGAGCGGCAGCATCTCCGCTCACAGCTCCTGGAGGTCCGTGGCCGGCGCCAGCACCTCGTCGTCTGCCCAGCCGTCGTGGCCGTGCGCGAACGCCGAGCCGGTGACAAGGACGCGCAGCCCGGGCGCAGCCTGGCGCAGCCCGTCGACGAGCGCGCGCAGCCGAAGCCGGTGGTAGTGGGTTGCCGCAGAGAGCACGAGCAGGTCGGCCTCAAGGGCTCGGACGGCGAGCGCGATCTCCTCCTGGGGCACGTCGGCGCCGAGGAAGTGCGCGTTCCAGCCCGCCAGCAAGAACCTGTCGAGCAGCATCCGCAGCCCCAGGTCGTGCATCTCCTCCGGCGGGCAGGCGAGCACGGCCGTGCGTCCGTTGCGTGGAACCTGGGCAGCCTGCTCGTGCACGAGCGGCGCCAAGGACTCGACGATCGTGCGGACGATCCCCGTCGCGTGGTGCTCCTGCCAGACTTCGGTCTCGCCTGCCTGCCACCGCGCTCCGACGAGCGCCATGAGGGGCGCGAGCACGAGTGTGTGCAGCTCGGGCACGCTCACGACGCCCTCGCGGGCGGCCCGGAGCGCAGCCTCGACGGCGCCAGCGCGGTCGTAGGCGCCGATGCGGCGGTCGATCTCCTTCATCAGGTCTCGCGCGACGGCCGCGCGGTCCGCGTTGTCGTCCATGGCGCCCCCGCTCGTCGGTTCCAGGATGTTCCTACCCCGCGCGGAGGGCCGCGTCACCCGAGGAAGCGCCGAGCGAGCGCCGCCTGCAGCACGAGGTCATGGACCATCGCGTCTTGGCCGGCCGCGAGCGCCTCGCGGATGCGGCGTACGAGCTCGAGGTGCGCGGCGTCAGGCTCGACGTCATAGCCTGCGCGGACGAGCGCCCGCCGGATCGGCTCGGGGAAGTAGGGCGAACCCAAGTCGGCGTGCGCGAGAGCCTCCGCGACCTTCGCGTCGAACGACGGGTACGCCTCCCGCACGAACCGCAGGTCTTCGTCCGTGAGCGCGTCCATGCCGAGGAGCTCGGGCGGCGCGCCGAGCGAGTAGCCGGCGCAGGTGAACGAGATGGCGCGCGGCAGCGTGACGGCTCCCATCTGCCGCGCGTAGCCGAACAGCCCCACGTGGAGCTTGCGGGCGCGTCTGCGCGGCACGAACGCCGCGGCGCGGTTGATGGCCGGTGCGAGCGCGGTCACCTGCTCGCGGTACGCCGCGCTGTAGCGTTCGATGAGGTCGCGGACGCGCTCCTCGTCGATGGGCGTCGGAGCGCCGATCTCGCGGGACTTGAGGTGCGCGACCGCGCGTTGCACCTCCTCAGGCGGGAAGTCGTATTTGAACGCCGACTGGATCGTGAACGTCACGACGCTCGGGTACTCCCTGCCCACCCGCTCGGCGGTGTCGGGCCGAAGCCCGCCGCGGAACGGCGCCGAGCCCATGCCGAGGATCGGGTGGATGCCCACCCCGATGCGCTCAGACAGCGCCGCGAGCCGCTGCAACGCGACCTTGTTGGCGAGCGCAGCGGCCACGAGCCCGTAGTTCATCGCGGTGTCCGAGCGTGCGAGGAACACCCGCTGGTCTGCGACGTCTTTGTCGCGCAGGTATTCCTCGACGACGTCGGCTGCGCGGAACATGCCCTCGACGTCCTCGAACAGCGGGATGACCTCGATGCGCTCCGGCGCGGTGGGTCCGACCCACTCCGCGACGGTGACGTCTCCGGGCCGTACCGGCTGGTGCTGGCGGCCGACGATGAAGTCGGCGTAGTAACGGAAGATGCGGTCGACCTCGGCCGTAGAGGTCGTCATCGGCAAGATGACCTCGAAGATCGGCGCGACGTCGCGTCCGTAGAACAGCCGCGCCGCGTCGTACGAGCGCGGGATGCTCTCCAGCGTCTCGAGAAGCACCTTCGCCTCGGCCGTTTCGACGGCGGGGTTCGGGACGCGCAGCGTGAGGCGCACCTCTTCCCCGAGCGTGTGCGTGCGGAAGTACGGCTCGAAGTAGCTCAAGAGCTTCTTGACGACGAACGAGTCGATCTCCTTGCCCTCGACGTCCCACATCTGCTCGTCGCAGCCCAGGTGCGAGTACGCGTAGTAGGCCTCGCGGATCTCGTCTTCGCCGGCGAGGACTTGCGACGAGGCGAAGAACGGGACCGAGGCGTTGTCGGGATGCTGGGTGCTCATGCAGCGCGGGATGCGCGTCATCGGACCTCCTTGGGAACCGCGGGCGGTGCACGTGCGTCTCAGGGGTAGATTCCCAGAAGGCGCGCAAGGAAGGAAGAGCGGTGCGACGCGTAGCGAAGATCGCGGTGGCGGCGCTGCTGCTGGTGGCGGGCGTGACGGGTTGCGCCGGCGGCCCGGCGGAGCGGCCGGACGCGACCGGTGGCGGCTCCTCCGGCATGCCTCCGAAGACGATGCCGCCGGCAGTGCCCGAGCCGCGCAGCCCGGGGCTCACCGACCTCCCCGACGGGCGGGTGCAGGCCCTCGGACGGCTTGCGCGCATCGACCTCGAGGGCGGCTTCTGGGCGATCGTCGGAAGCGACGGCGCCGCGGAGGGCGCGTCGGATGTCGTCGCCGTCATCGCGAACGCCGACGCGTGGGAGAAGAAGCTGTGGGACCTCGAGGGCTCCGTCGTGATCGCGGTGGGGCGCCGCTTCGAGGGCATGTCGATCCGCATGGCGGGGCCCGAGATCTTAGTCGAGGAGCTCTACGAAGCGGGCACGGTGCCCGGCAAGCCGAAGTAGCCGGGGCATCTAGACAGCCCGCGCGCGGCTCGCTACAATCCGTTCGCTGTCCGCGCGTGCGCGGGCGCACGGGGTGTTAGCTCAGTCGGTTAGAGCGCTGGCCTGTCAAGCCAGAGGTCGCGGGTTCGAGTCCCGTACATCCCGCCAGACGCCGTCTTCAGGCCGGGTGCGACGAAAGGTCCGCTCGGCCTGTTGCATTCACCAGGGCGAGCCCGCCCGCGAGCGCTGCCGAGAATCCTCGTGCTGATGCTCGCAATCCATCTCCGTTGTCGTATGATGCACCAAACCGCATGCGGCGCACGATGGGAACCCACGTGCGTCGCATGCCGCGTATCACGGGGACGGAGGGCGTGACATGGCTGAGGACCGCATCGGCAAGAAGATGGCCACCGTGCGCGAGTCGCTCGGGCTTTCGCGCGAAGAGCTCGCAGAGCGCGCTGGCTGCGACGTCTCGGTGGTCGAGCGGCTCGAATCGGGCGAGCTCGCCCCGTCGCTCGCGCCGCTCATCAAGATCACGCGTGCGCTCGGCGTCAGGCTCGGCACGCTGCTCGACGACGACACGAACGTCGGCCCGGTGGTCTGCCGCGCCGAAGACGCGAAGCGCACCGCGCGCCTGAAGAGCCTCGAGACCGCAAGCGATGCCGGCGTGCTCGACTTCTACTCGCTCGCGGCAGGCAAGGCGTCGCGGCACATGGAGCCGTTCCTGATCGACGTCAACCCGGCCGGCGCTTCGACGCACGCGCCGTCGCAGCACGAGGGCGAGGAGTTCATCTACGTGCTCGAAGGCGAGATCGAGGTGGCGTACGGCAAGGACGTCTTCCGGCTCGGGCCGGGCGACAGCATCTACTACGACTCGATCGTCGCGCACGAGGTGAGGGCCGCAGGCGACGCGCCCGCGCGCATCCTCGCCGTCGTGTACGCGCCGCTGTAAGGGGGCGCGGACATGGCGCTGCACACCGAGCTCACGATCGGCGCGTACTTCGAGGGCAAGGTCGCCGAGCGCGGCGACGCGGACTTCATCGTCTACCCGGACCGCGACCTTCGCTGGAGCTACGCCGCGTTCAACGAGCGCGTGGACGCGCTCGCGAAGGGACTCCTCGCCATCGGCATCGGCAAGGGCGACCACGTCGGCATCTGGGCGCGCAACGTGCCCGACTGGCTGACGTTCCTGTTCGCCACCGCCAAGATCGGCGCGGTGCTCGTCACGGTGAACCCGGTCTACAAGTCGCACGAGTTGGCGTACGTCATCAAGCAAAGCGACATGAAGGCGCTCGCGATCATCGACGCCTTCCGCGACGTCGACTACGTGCAGATCATCCGCGACCTCGTGCCGGAGTCGCGCACGCACGAGCGCGGGCGGCTGCAAAGCGCCGAGTTCCCGATGCTCAAGTCGCTCATCTACCTGGGGCCGGAGAAGCACCGCGGCTTCTACTCGATGCCCGAGCTGCTGCTCTTGGGCGAGCACGGTGACGACGCGGCCCTTCGCGCGGCGATTGCGTCGACCGAGAACACGGACGTCATCAACATGCAGTACACCTCGGGGACCACGGGGTTCCCGAAGGGCGTCATGCTCACCCATCGCAACATCCTCAACAACGGCTTCTTCATCGGCGAGCGTCAGAAGTTCACGGAGAACGACCGGCTCTGCCTGCCGGTGCCGCTTTTCCACTGCTTCGGGCTGGTGCTGGGCGTGCTCGCGACGCTCACGCACGGCGGGACGCTCGTGATGGTGGAAAGCTTCGACCCGCTCCTGGTGCTCGCGGCCATCCAGAAGGAGCGTTGCACGGCCGTCTACGGCGTGCCGACGATGTTCATCGCCGAGCTGGCGCACCCGATGTTCGACATGTTCGACCTGTCGAGCCTGCGCACGGGCATCATGGCGGGCTCGCCCTGCCCGATCGAGACCATGAAGCAGGTCATGGAACGCATGCACTGCCCGGAGATCACCATCGCGTACGGGCTGACTGAAGCGTCGCCCGTCTTCACGCAGACCTCGACGGACGACCCCATCGAGCGGCGCGTCGAGACGGTAGGGCGGGCGCTGCCGGAGATCGAGGTCAAGGTCGTCGACCCGGAGACGGGCGAGGAGTGCCCGCCGGGCGTGCCGGGCGAGCTGTGCTGCCGCGGCTACAACGTGATGAAGGGCTACTACAAGATGCCCGAGGCCACGGCCGCGGCCATCGACGCCGACGGGTGGCTGCACTCCGGCGACCTCGGGACGGTGGACGAGGAGGGCTACTACCGGATCACCGGCCGCATCAAGGACATGATCATCCGCGGCGGCGAGAACATCTACCCGCGCGAGATCGAGGAGTTCCTCTACACGATGCCCGGCGTGCAGGACGTGCAGGTGGTGGGCGTGCCGGACGCGAAGTACGGCGAGGTGGTCGGCGCGTTCATCAAGAAAGCGCCGGGCGCGGACATCACCGAAGAGGACGTCCAGGAGTACGCCAAAGCGCGCATCGCGCGCTACAAGGCGCCGAAATACGTGTTCTTCGTGGACGAGTTCCCGATGACGGCGTCCGGCAAGATCCAGAAGTACAAGTTGCGGGAGATGGCCAAGGAGATGCTCGGCATCCGCATCGGCGTGTTCGCGGGCGAGAACGACCCGAGCGCTGCGGTCGGCGAGGGGCAGCAGACGTGACGGGCGGCATGGTCGAGGTGCGCTGGCACGGCCGCGGCGGGCAAGGTGCCGTGACGGCCGCGAAGGTCCTCGCGCAGGCGGCGTACCTGAGCGGTTGGGAGAGCGTGACTGCGGCGCCCTCGTTCGGAGCCGAGCGCCGCGGCGCGCCGGTGACCGCCTCGACGCGCATGGCGGACGAGCCGATCCGCGTGCTCTCGCAGGTGACGACGCCGGACGTGGTGGTGGTGCTCGACGACTCGCTCACCTCGGCGGTGGACGTCGCGGCGGGCCTGAAACCCGGTGGGACCGTCATCGTGAACACCGTCGACGCGGAGTTCGCGGTGCCGCTTCCCGAAGGCGCCCGCCTCGTGCGTGCCGACGTCACCGGGGCCGCGCAGGCGGCCGGCGTGGTGGTCGGCGGCCAGCCGATCGTCAACACCGCCGTGCTCGGCGCGTTCGCCAAAGCCACGGGTCTCGTGACCTTCGAGGCCATCGCCGAGGCGATCGCAGGCGCGTTCTCGGGCTCGGCGGCCGAGCGCAACATCGAAGCCGCGCGCATCGCGTACGAGTGCGTGCGAGAGTGAGACGAGGCAGCATGGACGCATCCGATCTGATCGCGATGTCGAAGCCCGCCCGCGGCGAGGCGGGCCGGACCGGCGACTGGCGCAGCGCCCGCCCGGTCGTGGACGCGAGCGCGTGCATCGCAGCGACGCAGGACCGCGTCACCTGCCAGATCTGCTGGGCGCACTGTCCCGATGCGTGCATCGAGCAGGGCGCACCGCCCGCCGTCGACCTGGAGTTCTGCAAGGGGTGCGGGATCTGCGCGGACGTGTGCCCGGCGCACGCCATCGCGATGGTTCCGGAAGCCGAGCACGGCGTGTGCGAGGCGGCGGAAGGCGGGACGCGATGACGGTGCGGATCATCACCGGCAACGAGGCCGCGGCGTGGGGCGCGCGTCTCGCGCGCGTGCAAGTGGTCGCGGCCTATCCGATCACGCCGCAGTCCCCCGTGGTCGAGACGCTCTCTGCATGGGTCGAGTCCGGCGAGATGCCAGCCGAGCTCATCGCGGTGGAATCCGAGCACTCGGCGATGTCGGTGTGCATCGGCGCAGCCACGGCCGGGGCGCGGGCCTTCACGGCGACGTCGTCGAACGGCCTGGCGTACATGACCGAGCAGATCTGGTGGGCAGCCGGCGCCCGGCTGCCGCTCGTGATGTGCGTCGCCAACCGCTCGCTCGCGGCGCCCTGGAACGTGCTGAACGACCAGCAGGACTCGATGAGCGTGCGCGACGCCGGCTGGGTGCAGCTGTACTGCCGCGACAACCAGGAGGTCCTCGACACGGTCGTGCAGGGATACCGGATCGCCGAGCGTCTGAACGTCCCGGTCATGGTGTGCTACGACGGCTTCCTGCTCTCGCACACCGCGATGCCGGTCGAGGTGCCGGATGCGGCCGCCGTCGATGCCTTCCTGCCGCCGCGGCCGCAGCCCCTGCAGATCGTGGATCCGGCCGACCCGCGCAACATCGGACCGGTGGTGATGGCCGACCCGCGTCGCGACGCGGACGGGGTGCTCCGAGGCGCGTACCTGGAGCTTCGCGCCGCGCATCACGAGGCGCTGCTCGAGGCGCTTGAAGCCGTGCCGGAGGTCGGCGAGGCGTGGGCGCGTGCGACGGGCCGCCCCGGGTGCGGCTTGGTGGCAGAGCACCGTCTTGACGACGCGGAGATCGCGCTCGTCGCGGCAGGCTCGCTCGTCACGCAGTCGACGCTCGTGGCGGACCTGCTCAGGGAAGAAGGCCTTCCCGTCGGCGTGCTCGGCATCCGGTGCTGCCGGCCGTTCCCAGCGGCCGCGGTGCGCGAGCGGCTGCGCGGCGTCCGGGCTGCCCTCGTGCTCGACAAGGCGCTGTCGTACGGGTACGCGGGGCCGATCGCGACGGATCTGCGCGCGGCGCTCTACGGGACGCCCGACGCGCCGGCGGTCTACGGCGCCGTCTGCGGCCTCGGGGGCCGTGACGTCACACCCGAAGCCCTCGCTGAGGCCGCGCGCGCCGCGCTTGCAGACGCACGCGCCGGCGCAGTGGAGCGTCCGCTGGCGTGGATCGGCCGCATGGCTCGCGAGGAGGCGCGATGACGCGGATCACGGACCTTCCCGTCGAGGAGCAGGTGCTGCCGGGAAACCGGGCATGCGCCGGCTGCGGGCTCGGCATCGGCCTGCGGGCGATCCTGAAGGCGCTCGAAGGGCGTGCGGTGATGACGGTGCCGGCGAGCTGCCTGACGGTGCTCGGCGGCATGTATCCGGTGACCTCTGTCCAGATGCCGTGGGTGAACTGCGCGTTCCCCTCCACCGCGGCGGTCGCGGCGGGCATCTCGGCCGGCCTGCGCGCCACCGGCCGGAGCGAGGAGCTCACGGTGCTGGCGATGGCTGGCGACGGCGGCACGGCCGACATCGGCATCCAGGCCCTGTCGGGCGCGGCGGAGCGCAACGACGATCTCATCTACCTCTGCTACGACAACGAGGCGTACATGAACACCGGCACGCAGCGCTCCGGCTCGACCCCAGCCGGAGCCCGGACGACCACGACCTGGCGCGGCAAGCGCGAGAACCCCAAAGACGTGCCGCGCATCATGGAGGCGCACCGCGTGCCGTACGTGGCGGTCACGAGCGCGGCCTTCCCGACCGACGTGTACGACAAGGTCGCGAAAGCGCGGCAGATGCGCGGCCTGCGCTACCTCCACATGCACACGCCGTGTCCGAGCGGCTGGGGCTTCGACCCTGCGCTTTCAGTGCGGCTCGGCAAGATGGCCGTCGAGTGCGGGCTCGCGATCCTGTACGAGGTCGAGCGCGGGGCGTTCCGCCTGACCGGCCGCAGCGCTGCGCTCGCCAAAGCGGGCCGGCCCCTCGAGCCCGTGGACGCGTGCCTGGACGCGCAGTCCCGCTTCAAGGGGCTGGACGCCGAGGCGCGCGCGGCGATCCAGGCGTGGGTCGACGAGCGTTGGGTAGAGGCGCTCGAGCGGCACGAGCGCGGCCGCTGACGCTTACGCGCTGCGCAGCCAGTCCGCAAGCGCCTTGTCGTCGCGCTCGATGTGGGTGGCGAGCCACTCGACGAGGAATCCGGCGAGCTCCTCGGCCGCGACGCGCTCGCCGTTGAAGAAGCGGGCGACGAAGCGCATCGTGTCCGCGGCGAGCTGCTCGTGGCGGCTCTTGTGCGGCCCAAGGCCGGGGTACGAGCGCTCGCGCATCAGCGCCTCTTCGTCGGCGAAGTGCTCGGTGACGTATTCGGTGAGCGCGTAGACCGCGTCCGTCACCGTGTCCTCGTCGCAGCTCTCGTCGAGCGAGCACGTGCTCAGGTTGCGGGCCAGGGCGAACAGCCGCTTGTGCTGCGCGTCGACCGCCTCGACGCCGGTCTCGAGCGAAACGTCCCACGCGAATCTGTCGTCCATCTCGGCCTCCCTATAACAATCTAGCGCAACGAGGCGGACGGCGCTCGGCGGAGTGCCGCCGTGTCGTCGTGTCGCGCGAAGGTGTACGCTTCGCTGGCAGGCCAGACGGAAGGTAAGGCGATGGACGCGGAGGAGATGCTGGAAGTGTTCGACGGGTTCGACCCGTCGGAGCACGAAGACGAGGTCAGGCGGCGCTGGGGCGACACCGACGCGTATCGGGAATCGGCGCGCCGCACCGCGCGCTACACGAAAGAGGACTGGGAGCGCATCAAGGCGGAGGGCGCTGCGGCCGTCGAAGCGCTGGCGGCCGCGTTCGACGCTGGCGAGCCGGCCGACAGCGAGGAGGCGGCGCGTGCTGTACGGCTGTGGTGGGAGCAGATCGACCGCAACTTCTACACGATGACGCCCGAGATCGCGCTCGGGCTGGCGGAGATGTACGTGGCAGACCCGCGGTTCGCCCGCAACTACGAAAGCGTCCGCCCGGGGCTCGCCGCGTACTTCCGCGACGCCATCGTCGCTGCGGTACACTCGGGGCGTCTGGCGTAAGGAGGTAGCGATGCCGATCGTCCACATCCACATGTACGAAGGGCGCACCGTCGAGCAGAAGCGGGAGCTCGTCAAACGCGTGACGGAAGCCATCGTCGAGACCGTCGACACGAAGCCGGAGGCGGTGCACATCGTCATCCACGACATGGCGCGGCACGACTACGGCGACGGCGGGAAGCTCGGCTGCGATGCGTGAGAGCGGCGTCGCGCGGCTGCGCGAGCGCGTGCGGGCGCTGATGCCGCAAGCGGTCGAGGACTTGCGGCGTCTCGTCGCGATCCCCTCGATCGCCTTTCCCGGCTACGACCGAGCGCCGGTGCTCGAAGCCGCAGAGGCGACGGCCGCCGTGCTCGAGCGGGCCGGGTGCTCCGTGCGCTTCCTCGAGATCCCGGACGCGCCGCCTGCGGTGTTCGGGGAGATCCCGGGCCCTGCTGGGGCGCCGACGGCCCTCCTGTACGCCCACTACGACGTGCAGCCGGAAGGCGATGCGGACGCGTGGCTCTCGCCGCCGTTCGAGCTTACGGAGCGTGACGGGCGGCTGTACGGCCGCGGCGCCGCCGACAACAAGGCCGGCATCGTGATGCACGCCACGGCGCTCGCGGCGCTCGCGGGCGAGCTGGGCGTCGGCGTGAAGGTGCTCGTCGAAGGCGAGGAGGAGACCGGCCGCAGCGGGCTCGAAGAGCACGTGCTCGCGCACGCCGACCTCTACGCCGCGGACGTCGTCATCGTGGGCGACATGGGCAACTGGCGGACCGGCGAGCCGACGCTCACCACGTCGCTTCGCGGCGTCACCGACTGCGTGATCGAAGTCCGCACGCTCGCCGGCCCCGTGCACTCCGGCACCTACGGCGGGCCGTTCCCGGACGCGCTCATGGCGCTGATCCGCGCGCTCGACACGCTGCTCGACGACGACGGCGCGGTCGCTGTCGCAGGGCTCGACGGCGGCCCGTGGCATGGGCTCGAGCCGGACGTCGATGGCATGCGGCGCGAAGCCGGCGTGCTCGACGGCGTGCCGCTCATCGGCCGCGGCACGCTCGGCGAGCGGCTCTGGACGCGGCCGTCCGTGAACGTGATCGGCATCGACGCCCCGCCGGTCGCCGGCTCGCGCAACGCGCTCGTGCACGAGGCGCGGGCCCGCGTGAGCCTCCGCGTGCCGCCTGGCGTCGACCCGGCCGACGCGCAGCGCCTGCTTGCCGAGCACCTCGAGCGCGCCGTGCCGTGGAACGCGAAGGTGCGTGTTGTGCCGGGCGCTACGGGCAAGGGCTTCGCCGCGGACGAGAGCGGCCCGGTGTACGAGAAGGCGAGGGCCGCGCTCCAAGCCGCGTACGGCCGCGCGCCGGTCTCGCTCGGATCGGGCGGCTCGATCCCGCTCGTGAGCGCGTTCGCCGAAGCGCTGCCGAATGCCGAGATCGTGCTGTGGGGCCCGGAGGACGGCTCGTGCGCCATCCACGCGCCCAACGAGAGCGTCGATGCCGCCGAGCTCGAGCGCGCGACGCTCGCCGAGGCGCTGCTGCTGGCCGAATTGGGCAGGGCGCGCGGCTGAGCGCAGGCGCCAAGCGGGCAGCGTGGCGCGCCGCTCTTGAAAGCGCGCGGCGCGTTCTCTATAGTTCTATGGCGCGACACGGCCAGGTAGCTCAGTTGGTAGAGCAGGGGACTGAAAATCCCCGTGTCGGCGGTTCAAGTCCGTCTCTGGCCACCATCCGACTGCGAGCCGGCTCCCCCGGGGGCCGGCTTCTTTCATCGGATCGCTCTCGGACGACCTCTGAGCCGCCTCATCCGCGTGCGCTGCTCGGATTCCCTGCCGCTGCTACAAGCGAAGACGCCGTGCTGCACCGACATCCTCGCGTGAGCGTCCGTCTACGGGCCCTCCGTGCCAGCGGTCCGGGCCTTCTCGAGCCAGACGAGCGTCAAGGCGTCGCTTTGCCGCTGCCGCCTGGTCTCCTGGTACCCGAGCGACCGATACAGCCGGATCGTCTCCTCGCTCTGGTGCCCGGTGAACAGCTCGAACCGCCTCGCTTGAGGCAGGCTACGCTCCAGCGCGACCATAAGAGCGCGCCCGATCCCGCGGCGCTGGAACGCGGGGTCGACCACGAGCCGCGCGACGTGGCAGACGCCGTCGCTGTCCAGCCGCCCTTGCACGCTTCCCACGATGGCGCCGTCGTACGTCGCTTTGAACACCACGCTGTCTTCGTACCGAGCGAGGTGCTCCGCAAGCGTCTCGTCGAGAGGCGGAAGCGAGGGCACGCCGTACTGCCTTGCGACGGGGGCGAATGCCCGCTTGATGAGCGCGAGGATCTCGGCGGCGTCGTCAACGGTGGCTCGCGCGATGATCGCCTGGTTCGCTGGGCCCGCTTCCATGCCCGTAGGCTAGCACACCCGTCGACCTCGTCTGAGCACCCCCGATGCTGCTATCCTATTCGACGCACCGAAGGGCGAGACGACCGGAGCGTCGTATGCGCCGCCGATCCCGCATGACAGTCCCTGCAGCGTTCCTCCTCGCCGCCGCCCTCCTCGCCGGCGTCGCGACGCCCGCTGCTGCCGCTCCCGTCGACGCCCAGATCCAGCAGAAGGAGGCGGAGCGGCAAGCCGCGCTCGCCGAAGTCGCGCAGCTGCAGGCGCAGCTCGAAGAGCAGATCCGCTCGTACCTCGACCTCGTGGCGCGGATCGACCAAGCTCGGCAGGACGTGTTCGATGCGCAAGGGCGCGTGGCAGAGGCCGAGCTCGAGCTTGAGCGGGCGCGGGAAGCGTTCAACGCGCGCGCCGCGGAACTGTACCGCTCCGGACGCGTGGACTACCTCGAGGTGCTGCTGTCCGCCGACTCGGTCCCTGACCTGTTCCAACGCATCGACTACCTGTTCTTCGTCACCAGGTACGACACGCGCGTCGTCGAGGACCTGACCGTCGCCAAGCGGCAGCGGGCCTTCGAGCAGCGCGAGTACGAGGACCGCGTCGTGCGCCTCGAGCAGATGCGTATCGAAGCCGAGGCGCGCCGCAAGGCGATCGAGCAGGCTATCCAAGACCAACAGGCCCGCGCGGCAGCGCTTGGGGAAGACATCGCCGAGCTTATGCGCCGCAGGGCGGCCGAGGCCGCGCGCGGCGGGACGCCGGGAAGGGACTTCGCTCCTGACACGATCATCTCCGACGCCAACTTCCGCGATGCGCGGTCGATGAGCGTCTCGGACGTCCAGGCCTTCCTCGAGGGGCTTTCGAGCACGCTCGCGACGTACCGCGGGCGAGACTATGCGGGGCGCGAGCGGACGGCGGCCGAGATGATCGTGGACGCCGCGCTTGCGTGGAACGTTTCGCCCAAGGTCATCTTGGTGACGCTCCAAAAGGAGCAGTCGCTGATCGAGGACCGGAGCCCTTCGCAGTACGCCTACGACTGGGCGATGGGATGCGGCAAGACCGACAGCTCCACGCTCACGCAGTACAAGGGGTTCGGGAACCAGATCTGGTACGGCGCGCGGGCGCTGGACCGCAACGCTGACGGCTGGTACCCGGGCGTCCGTCTCACGATCGACGGCAGCCCGGTCTTCCCAACCAACGCGTCGACGTACTCGCTTTACCGCTACACCCCGCACCTGCACGGCAACACGTCGTTCTGGATGCTGTACTGGCGCTACTTCGGCGACCCGGTCTCGTGACGGCGGAGTGCATCGCCCGCGACGCCCGGCTCGTTATACACTCGTGCAGGCGTCGGACGGGAGGAGCGCGATGCCGAGGGCGTTGGTCGTCGACGACGAGCGCAACATCAGGGACCTCGTCAAGGTCTATCTCGTGGCGGCCGGCTTCGAAGTGGACGAGGCCGCAGACGGTCCGACCGCGGTCGACATGGTGGCCGGCGCGCAATACGACGCGGTCGTCTTGGACATCATGCTTCCCGGGGCGGACGGCCGAGAGGTGTGCCGGCGGATCCGCGAGGCGTCCGATGTCCCGGTGATCATGCTTACCGCCCGCGATTCCGAGTCAGACAAGGTCGGGCTTCTCGACGTGGGGGCCGACGACTACGTGACCAAGCCCTTCTCGCCCCCGGAGCTCGTCGCACGGGTGAGGGCTGCGGTGCGGAGGTATCGCGGCTCGGCAGGCGGCCCCGAGCGCTCCGTTCTGCGCGCTGGAGGGCTCGTGCTCGATCCGGCCGCTCACGAAGTCAGCGTCGACGGAAGGCCCGTCGTGCTCACAGCGAAGGAGTTCGAGATCCTCGAGACGCTCATGCGGCAGCCGGGGATCGTGTTCAGCCGCCAGCAGATCCTCGAATCCGCCTGGGGATTCAGCGACTACGTCGACGAGCGGGGCGTAGACGTCCACGTCCGTCATCTGCGAGAGAAGCTCGGCGACGACGCCGCCCGCCCGCGGTTCATCGAGACGGTGCGCGGCGTGGGCTACCGGTTCAAGAAGGACGCGCAGTGAGGTTCGGAGCGCGAGGGGGCCGGCGCTTGACGCTTGCGGCGCGGGTGCGCCGCGCGACGGTCGTCGCCGCGGCGCTCTCTGTGCTCGCCGCGTCGATCGCGTTCTACGCGGTGTGGTCCGCGCGCGTGCTGGTGATGCGCGCCGAGGAGCTCGGCAGGCAGGTCGGCGCGCTGGCGAGCGGCCTGAGCGCGGGCGGACCCCTCGAGGCGACCGGAGACGCTGGACTGCGAGGCCGACTGCTCCGCACCCAGGCCGCGCTCATCGGCGCACGGCTGCTCGTCGTGGACTCATCCGGCCGGGTGACCTTCTCGACGTTCGAAGAAGGCGCCGGACCGCGTTCCATCGACCTGCAGGCGTTCGAGGACGCCGGCGGCGGGGTGCGAATCGCCGTCAGGGACATCGGCTCCGGCGACCGGCTGCTGCTCGTCGCGGCGCCCATCGATGGAAGCGGATACCTCGTCGGCGCGCAGACGGTGCGCGATGTTCAACGCGCTCGAACGCCTCTGGTCGCGGCTCTCGTCGCGTGCATGGCCCTTGCACTCGTGGTGGCTTGGGCTGCGGGCGGCGCGAGTGCCGCCAGGATCGCCGCGCCGATCGCGCGTCTCCGCGATGGCGCAGAGGCGATCGCCGCCGGCAGCTGGGGCCTCGAGGTTCCGGTCGAGGGCGACGAAGAGACCGCGTCGCTTGCAGAGGCCTTCAATGAAATGTCGCGGCGCGTCGCAGCGGTCTACGAAGCGCAGAAGTCCTTCGTGAGCGACGTGTCTCACGAGATCAGGACGCCGGTCTCGTCGATCGCCGGCTATGCTCAGGCCATCGCGGACGGGACGGCGGGCGACAGCGATACCGTCGTGCGGTTCGCCGGCGTGATCCGGGAAGAGGCGCACCGGCTCGCGGACATCACCAAGACGCTGCTCGCGCTCGCAGACCTCGACGCAGGCCGGGTCGAGCTGCGCTCGGAGCCGGTGGACGGCAGCTTCCTGTCCGACGCGATCCGGAGCAGGTTCGTGCAGGCGGCCGCTCGGCTCGAAGTGGAGCCGCTCGAGCCCGGCGGAGTCCGGCCGTGCGCCGACCGAGAGCGGTTGCTGCAGGTGGCGAGCATCCTCGTAGACAACGCTCTGACACACACGCCGCCCGAAGGCCGCGTGCGCGTCAGTGCTGCGGCTTCCGCAGGGTCGTGGTCGCTTCTGGTGGACGACGAGGGACACGGCGTGCCGGTCGAGGACAGGGAGCGCGTATTCGAGCGGTTCGTCCGGCTCGACCGGGCGAGGGCGTCCGGGGGCGGCTCGGGGCTCGGCCTGTCCATCGCGCGCCGGCTGGTGGAGCTGATGGGGGGCACCATCTCCGTGCAGGACAGCCCGCTCGGAGGCGCGCGCTTCGTGGTGACGCTGCCGGCGGCGTGAGCGGCTCAACGCATTCCCAACACTGCGTCAACGCTGGCGCAACGCGATGCGCCGACCATAAGGGCAGACGATGGATCCGGCCTGGGCTTGCCAGACGGAGTAGAATCGAAGCGAGGTGACGGAGATGGCACCCATCTTCACGAAGCGGACGATCGCGACAGTCGCGGTGCTCGTCGTGGCGGTTCTGGCGGTTCCGGCAGCTGCCAGCGCGCTTCCGCGCATGGCCCGACCGGCTGCGTCGTCGAGTGCGACCGCGCAGGCCAACCAGGCCACGGTCACCGAGAACCTGCGCAACCGGATCGAGAATGTGCTGCGTGCGCAGGAGGCCCGCTTCAACGCTGCCTCTGCCCTGCTCGCCAAGCGGCAGGAGCGGCTCCAGGTGCTCGCCAGCAAGGTCGAGTCGCTCGGGGCGGACGTGACCGCCGTGCGGGCGAAGATCGAGGAGTCGCGCCAGCTCCTCGTGCAGGCGCGCGAGCGTGAGCGCGTCGCGGCCGCGGCGATGCGGGGCGTCGCCGATGCCGAAGACCGCCGTGGGGCGTTCAGGCAGGCGCGCCAGCAAGTGCGGGAGGCGGTCATGCTGCTGAAGCAGTCGCGCGTCAAGCTGCGCGAGGCAACGCTTGAGCTTCGCCAGATCGCGCTCGAACTGGAGGGAGCAACGGACGAGTGAGTCGGCGCGTCCGGTTCATCGTGGCTCTCGCAGCCGTGGCGCTCGCCGTTCTGGCGGGCGCCACGGGGTGTTCTTGTTCCAGGCGCGTTGACAGCGGCTCGGGCGTGCCGTCCGAGCCGACCCCGTCAGTCGAGACGACCGCGCCCGCGGGCACAACGGATACCGATGCCGACACTTCAGATGCCGATGCCGCAGCAGACGACGAGCCCGTGCCGCAGGACGCCTCGGCCGTGATCCGCGAGCTCGATGCGATCGAGCGCGAGCTCGACGGCATGGATCTCCCGAGCGAGACGGACTTCGACGCGCTCGAAGGCGAGATCCGCTGACCTGCTGACCCGGCGGTTCAGCCGCCGGTGCCCGGTCCCGGCGCTACAGGTACTGCCACACGTCGTCGATGCCCGCCTCGGCGGCAGGGACCGCTTCTACGATGGACAGCGCGAAGCCGCCCGCCTCTGACGACACGAGCCGCAAGTCGACGACTTCGGGGAACTCGAGCCATCGCCCATCGGCGTCGATCAGCCGCTTGACCTTCGGCCTGAGCAAGTCGTCGCGGTTGACGCGGAACACCACTCCGATGCTGTCGTCGCTCAGGCGCACCACCGCGCCCATCGGGTAGATGCCGAGGAGCGCGACGAGCGCTTTGGTGAGCGATGGGTCGTACGCCTTGTTCCGGCCCTGCATGAGCACCGCGAGCGCCTTGTCCGGCCGGATCTCCCGTCGGAACGGGCGGCGCGTCGTCATCGCGTCGTACGCGTCGCACAGCGCCACGATCTTCGAGAACAGGTGCTGCTCCCGGGGCTCCTTCGGCTCCGGGTAGCCCTGGAGGTCGTGCCGCAGGTGGTGCTCGTAGGCGACCACCATCGGCATCTGGTCGACGAGTTGGATGCGCTTGAGGAGGTCGGCGCCCTCGGTGGTGTGGCTCTTCACGATCTGCCACTCGTCGGCTGTGAGCGGCCCTTCTTTGAGCAGGATGTCCTCAGGGATGCGGACCTTCCCCAGGTCGTACAGGAGAGCGGACAAGCCGAGCGACTTCAGCGATTCGGTGTCGAGCCCGAGCGACGCTCCCAGGGCCAACGACAGGATGCACACGTTGATGGAGTGGTTGAGCGTGTAGTCGTCGTGGCTCTTGATCGCCGTGAGCCCGAGGACGGCCGCCGGATCCTTGAGCAGCATGTCGAGCAGGCCGCTCACCACGGACTGGAGCGGCTCGACCTCGAAGACCTTGCCCAGCTTCGCTTTCGTTTCGACGTCGTGCATCACTTCGAGACCGCGGTCGTACTCCCGGCGGGCCTGCGCTTTGTGCTCCTGGGCCTCGGCCTCGCGCGCGGTCTCGTCGAGGTCGGTGGTCTCCGACACCGTGACCGCCGTCGCGCCACGCGCCGCGAGCGCTGCGGCCGCGGCCTCGGCGTCTGAGATGTCCGTGTCGTTGAGGACCGATACGAGCGCGCGCGCGTCGTCGTGGGTGAACCCGATGTTCAACGTGATGGCGGAGACGCCGCGGGCGAGCGTGTCCTCGATCACCTTCCGATACGTGACGCTCTCTTCGGGCAGCACGTGGTTCTCGATGAACAGCGTGCCCTTGTAGATGTTCACCGTGATCGACTCGAAACCGAGGTCCATGACGTCGGACACGGCTTGCACCAAAGCCTCGAGCGACTGCACGACGAGCGGGTGGGTCTCGGGGTACAGCGATGCGTTCGTGGTCGATACGGCGAGCGCCCTGGCGAGGTCGCGCGCCCGCTGGAGCCGCTTGGCCGTGGCGAACGGCGTCCGAGCAGCCGGTTGTGCAAGCGCCGCGATCTCTTCGTTCGTCTCGAGCCGGTCATCTCGCGGCATGCTCTCGTCACTCACGTGGATCGCTCCCCTCTGCAGTGGTGCCGTGGTCGATCGCCGTCAATGCCTCGCGCGCCCGCTGCACGAGCTCGCGCGTCCGTCTGAGCACGGGCCGGCGTGCTGCGATGCGCGCAACTGCGTCACGCGCAGGAGCGTACCGCGTCTGCGCGATGCATCTGAGGATTTCGAGCTTGAGCTCGTGGTTCCTACGAAGAGGGGCTTCTTCCGCGAGCACGCGGACCAACGCAGGCATCGCATCCACAAGATTCGCGCGGCAGACTTCTCGCACCGCTGCGAGGCGCGTCTGCTCGTCGCCGCGCTGCACCGCTGAGACGATGGCGGTCGCAGCTTCCTGCGTCGCGTTCTCGGCGAGCGCTCGTAGCGTGCCGAGCCGCACTGTGGCCGAGCGGTGCTGAAGCCCGCGTGCAGCGATGCCTGTCAGGCGCTTGTCGCCCATGGCGAGCAGGAGCTCGACGGCGGCAAGCGCGCGGCGCTCGTCGTCTCCGCCGATGTCGGACGATGCCGTCGCAGCGACCTGCTCGGTGAGCCTCATCGCGGCGGCGACGAGCGGCGCGCGGCGGTCGCCCTCGAGCCGCGCCGCTGCGTCGAGGATTTCGCGGGCGAGGCGCCTGGCCGCAGCGGACGCCTCGGTAGCAAGGTCGGGTGTCGCGGCAGACTGCGCGATGAGCGCAGCGGCCTCGTCCAGCCGCCCGCTCGTTCCTGCGCGGAGCGTCCGGGAGGCGGCCTCTGCGAGCGCTGCGAGCGACTCAGCGTCGGCGTGGCGCGTGAAGACGTCGATGCATGCGTCGAGCGCGCGCTCTGCGGCCGCAGCGGGAGTAGCGGCGCGCACGAGTCCTTCGATGGAGATCTGGTCGGCCTCGTCGGTCTCCGCTTCAGCGGCGATCGCCGCCGGATCGACCTGCTCCGGGACGCCTCGCACGGGATCCGCCTGCGGTATCGGCTGAACGAGCGCCTTGATCTCGCGCAAGACGTCGGGCGGCAGCGGGACCTCGTGCAGCAACACGTCCGGCCGGGTGTTCCGCTGCTCGGCCGTGAGGCGCAGCAGGCGCGCGAGAGCGGCCGGCGGGAGCTTGGCGAGCGCGGAGAGCATGCCGTCCATCGGCCGGCCGTCGGGCGTGCGGGACAGCGCGTCTTGCAGCAGGCGTATGCGCGTGTCCTCGTCGAGCAACAGCAGGGACTGCGCGATCCGGGCGAGCGCGAGGTCCCGCATGGCAGGCTCGACGCCCTGGAGCGTCCGTGCGACCTCATCGACGGGGTCGTCCGTGCCTGCGGATCGGCGCCACTGCTCGCATGCGCCAGGCAGCAGCGGCGCGATGTCGGAGAGCGGGGCGGCTACGAGGTCGACGCCCGCCAGCCCCTTCTCCTCGCTTGCTCGCAGCGAGACTTCGACGACGGCGATGTTCTGAGCTCCAGCAGCCACCAGCGCAGCGCGAGCGCCGCCGCCCATGCGCACCTCGCGCGCGTCACGTGCGAGCAGGTCCAGCAACGCGCCGACCTCGGCGGCAGACACGTGCGGACCCACGATGAGCTGTCCGACCTGCAATGCGTGCAGTGACTCGGCAAGCGCGGCCGTCGCTTGCCGTCCCTCGCCGACAGGTACGCCGTCGAGCAGGAAGCGCTCTCTGTCGACGGCCAGCCGTACCGGCTCACCTGGCACCATGGCTCGCAGCGCGTCGGTAGCCCGATGCACGGCGTCCTCGCGCATCGGAGACGAGGGAGGGTATAGCCGGACGGCGGCCGCGGCGGATGCGAGCGCGCGCAGCGCGTTCTCCGCCGCCGCTGTCCGCTCGTTGTCCAACGCCCGTGCCACGCTGCCTCCCAGAACGCTTTGTCTGGTGTATCGGCTCGACGAAGGCCGCGTATCGCGACCTTCGTCACACATCGGGGCTCGCCGACTGGACGATTGCTGCCGATATGCACATAGTAACCCTCGGACGCATGGTTCGTACCCGGAGGATGCGCGTGGCGCTCCGGACCGACGCATACTACCGGCAGATAGCCGAGAAGGCTGTGCGAGACGCCGGCATCGAAGAGCCGCCGGTCCCTGTGGCCGCGATCGCCGAACGCATGGGGGTCCCGATCTTCCGGATCGCGTTCCCGCACTGGTTCACCGGCATGCTCGTGCACGAGGACGGCATGCCGCTCGTGGTGCTCAACGCCATCAAGGACCGGGCGGTGCAAGACGCGGCGGTCGCGCACCTGCTCGGGCACATCCTGATCCTGCTCGACGATGCGAGCGAGCGCTATCCCCGCGGCGACCTCGACAGCCACAGGGCCGCCGACGTCGTGGCGGAGGAGCTCGTGGTTCCAGGCTTCATGGTCGTCGAGCAGGCGGCGAAGTGGTTCAACGACTACCGGTACCTGGCGCGGCTCTTCGGCGTGAGCGAGAAACGGATGCTCGAGAAGATGCAGGCGCTCGGGTTGATCAAGCTCCGCGGGATACTGTGGGACTACTAGGCGTCCGGGCGGCTGCCCGGCGTGCGCTATCATCAGGCGGTCAGCCTCGTCTCTGATGGGACGGCAGGAGGTCGTGCGCATGAGGTCGTCATACGCGGTCGGGGTAGACGTCGGAGGGACGCGGATCGCCGCGGGGCTCGTGGAGCGCAAGGGTCGGGTCGTGCGCGAGGCGCGCTGCCTCACCCCGAAGAATGGGCCGTTCGCCATCGCGGACGCCATCATCGACCTCGTGCAGGAGGTCTCCGAAGGCGTGCAGCGCTCCGAGCTCGCGGGCATCGGCGTCGGCCTGCCGGCGCAGATCGACTTCGCGAAGCAGACGATCGAGTTCTGCACGAACCTGCCGCTCGCGGGCGTCGACGTGCGCTCGCTCGTGATGTCGCGCGTCAAGCACGACGTGGTGCTCGACAACGACGGTCACTGCGCGGGCATCGGCGAGTCGCGCTTCGGCGTCGCAAGGGGCGTGCGCGACTTCGTGATGATCACGCTGGGCACCGGCGTGGGCGGCGCGCTGTTCCTCGACGGTGAGCCCTACCGAGGCTCTCGGGGGCTGGGCGGCGAGATCGGGCACGTGGTGGTGCGGCTCGATGGCCCACAGTGCCCGTGCGGCGGCTACGGCCACCTCGAAGCGTACCTCGGGCGTCCCGCGCTCGCGGCGCGGGGGCGCGAAGCCGCCCGCACGTTCGCGGCGCAGACGCTCCGCGAGCTCGCCGGCGGCGACCCAGACGCCGTGACCGCCGAGCACGTCGTGGAGGCGGCCAAGCGAGGCGACGAGAGCGCACGGGAGATCCTGTACGAGGCAGGTCACGTGCTCGGTCAGGCGCTGGTGGGCGTCGTGAACCTGCTCAACCCGAAGGCGATCGTCATCGGCGGGGGCATCGGGGAGAGCGCGCCGATCGTCGTCGAGCAGGCGGCGAAGATCATCGAGGAAGAGGCGCTCGCGGGACGTCGCGACGTGTCGGTGGTCCGCGCCGCGCTCGGCAACGACGCGGGCGTGCTCGGTGCGGCGGCGCTCGCGTTCGACGAGCACGACAGCAGGGAGGCGTTGCACCGGTGAGCCCGGCGAAGGTCTACTTCACGCCCGTCCGCACCTCGATGAAGCGGAGCCTGGTCGCACGGGCTGGCGCGCTGCTCGAACGGGCCGGGTTGCGTGACGCCGTCGCCGAGGGGGACCTCGTCGCGGTCAAGCTCCACTTCGGCGAGGCAGGCAACACAGGGTTCGTGCATCCCGTGTTCGTCCGGGAGGTCGTGCAGCGCGTGAAGGCGGCGGGCGGGAAACCCTTCTTGACCGACGCGAACACCTTGTATCGCGGCGAGCGTGCGAATGCGGTGGACCACATCGCCTGCGCGCTCCACAACGGCTTCTCGTACGCAACCGTCGAGGCGCCCATCATCATCGCTGACGGGCTCGACGGGCGTGACGCCGTCGAGGTGCCGGTCGACGGCAAGCACTTCCGCTCCGTGCGGATCGGGTCGGCAGCGATGCACGCGGACGCGATGGTCGTCGTCACGCACGTCAAAGGCCACGAGGCGGCGGGCTTCGGCGGCGCGCTCAAGAACGTCGGCATGGGGCTGGGTTGCCGGTCGGCGAAGCAGCGGATGCACGCGGACTTCCGGCCCGAGGTCGAGGCGGCGAAGTGCCGTTCGTGCGGCCGGTGCGTGCAGTGGTGCCCCGTGGACGCCATCGCCCTCGGGTCCGACCGCGTCGCCGTCGTCGACTATGCTCTGTGCTACGGGTGCGGCGAGTGCGTGGCGGCGTGCCCGTACGGCGCCATAGCCACGCAGTGGAAGACGACGCCGGAAGCGCTCCAAGAGAAGATCGTCGAGCATGCCGCGGGGGCGCTTTCAGGCAAGCACGGCAAGGTCGTCTACCTGTCGTTCGTCACCAACGTGAGCCCCGATTGCGACTGCTGGCACTTCTCGGACGCGAGCGTCGTTCCGGACATCGGCGTGCTCGCGTCGGACGACATCGTCGCGATCGACCAGGCCGCGTACGACCTCGTGAAGGCCGCTCCCGGACTGCCTGGCACACGTGGGGCAGAGCTCGGAGAGGGCGAGGACAAGTTCACCCGCATCACGGGCGTCGATGGGACGCACGCGATGCGGTACGCGGAGACGCTCGGCCTCGGGACCAGGGAGTACGAGCTCGTGACCGTGGAATGACGATGCGCTAGGCTTGCGCCGGTGACCGTAGACGCCGAGGCCGAGGGGGTGCCGTGGACTACTTCGACGTGCTCAAGCAGGCGCTCAAGATCGCCTGGAAGCACAAGCGCCTATGGGTGCTTGGGTTCTTCGTGGCAGGCGCCGCGAGCGTCCCGAGCCCCTCGTACATGCAGACGATGCCGGGTCCCGAGCAGCCAGAGGCCGTCGCGCAAGTCGAGCCTCTGGTGCGGTGGGCGGAGGCCAACCCCGGGCTGCTCGCGGCGCTGGCCGGGGTCCTCGCTTTCGTCGGGCTGGTGCTGTTCGTGCTGTCGATAGCAGCGCACGGGGGCCTCGTGTGGGCGGCGAACGAGGCCGCCGAGGGGCGCTCGGTCCGGCTCGCGGACGCCTGGGGAGCCGGGTTCAGCCGATGGGGCCGGACCTTCATGATCGGGCTGTGCCTGCTCGTGCCGACGGCGTTCCTCGTGGGCGCGCTGGTCGCCGTGGCTCTGGTGCCGGCGCTGAGCGCAGAGGGGGTCACGGGGGAGGCGGCGGCGGCCGGCGTGTTCGGTACCGTGTGCTGCGGGTTTCCGATCCTGTTCGCGGGCGTGGTCGTGGCGAGCGTGCTCGTCGGTTTGCTGTTCAACCTCGCCGTGCGCTACGGCGTCCTCGAAGACATGGGCTTCGGCGCTTCGATCAAAGCCGCCTGGAGCGCCGTCTGGGGCAAGCGCGGCGTGTGGATGATGTGGCTCGTCATGCTGCTGCCCGGTTTGGCTTTCGGTGCCGTCGTGGGCGTCGTCGCCTTGTTGCTGGCGGCCCCCGCGGCGTTCGCGTTCTACTCGGGCCAGGTGGTCACAGGGGCTGGCATCTTCGTGCTGGCCGGTCTCGTGCTCGCCGTGCCGCAAGCGGCGTTCTCGAGCTTCGTGTCCTCTGCTTGGACGGTGTTCTTCCGGCGCATGACGGGGGTGGAGCAGGTGCAGCCCGCAACGCCACCGGCATACCCGTCTGCTCCGCAGGCCCCCGGGGCCGCGCACGCGCAGGCGTTCCAGGTTCCGGCACCCCCGCCCGCGCCTGCGCCCGGAGAGATCCTCCCGCCGCCCCCGCCGCCGTTGCAGGCCCCTCCGCAGCCACCGGCGATGCCGGAAGTCCCTCAGCAGCCGTCAGCGGCGCCGGAGGTGCCGCCGGACGATGGAAGACCCTAAGACAGGCCGCCTGCTCGTCTGCGCGACGCCGATCGGCAACCTCGGCGACGTGACGCTTCGCGTGCTGGACGCGCTGCGTGAAGCAGACGTCACGCTGGCCGAGGACACGCGCGTGACGCGCAAGCTCTTCGCGCGCTACGGCATCGACACGCCGCTCGAGCGCTTCGACGAGACCGTGGCGGCTGCCAAGACCCCGCGGGTCCTGGAGCGTGTCGCGTCGGGCGAGACGGTCGCCTTGGTCTCGGACGCGGGCACTCCGGGCATCTCCGACCCCGGATCGCGCCTGATCGCCGCATGCGTCGAGCGCGGCCTCGAGGTCGAGGTGTTGCCTGGGCCCTCGGCGGTCATCACCGCACTGGTGGCGAGCGGGCTTCCGACCCACGCGTTCTTCTTCGGCGGGTTCTTGCCGCGCAAAGCAGGCGAACGCGAGCGGCTTCTCCGGGCCGTCGCAGAGCTCGATGCCACGCTGGTGTTCTTCGAGTCGCCGAGGCGACTTGCAGCCGCGCTTGCGTCGATCGGTGAAGCGATGCCTGGGAGGCGCGCGGCCGTCGCCCGGGAGCTCACCAAGGTGCACGAGGAGGTGGCGAGGGGGCCGGTGGAGGAGCTGGCCCGGCGCTTCGCAGAGTGCGAGGTCAAGGGCGAGGTCGTGGTCGTCATAGGCCCGCCAGAAGAGGCGCCCGCGCGGGTCGCAGCGGACGAGCTCGCTTCAGAGGTCGAGGCGCTGGTCCAGTCGGGCATGAGCAGGAGCGACGCGGTCAAGCACGTCGCGCGCTTGCGGGGAGTGCCGCGCTCTCAGGTCTACGACTCAGCGCACGAGGCGAAACGTCGGGACGAGCAGGGCTCCTAGAGCCGCTTGACCTCCGCGACGCACGCCCCGCACACCGCACGGCCTTTCACGAGCGTCACGTCTTTCTGGCTGCCGCATATCACGCACGAGTCCTTGTGCTTGGTCAGCACGATGCGCTCGCCTTCGAGCGTGATGGACAGCGGATCCTTGACGTTGATGCCGAGCACGCGGCGCATCTCCATCGGTATGACGATGCGTCCGAGGTCATCGACGCGACGGACGATCCCTGTGTCGCTCATCTTCTCGCCTTTCCGCTCGCGGCCGCCTGGTCCCGGTGCGCTATCATTGGTCATTCGGAAGTGCCTTGCATTTCCATGAATGCCCAAGCGCGGCCCTCCGCTAACACGGCGCACTTCGTGCGGCGGGTCGCACGAGACGGAGACGACCGACGGCAATGGACGGCAAGCCGAGCTTCTACATCACCACGCCGATCTACTACGTGAACGCTGAGCCGCACCTCGGGACGGCCTACACGACCATCGCCGCTGACGCGCTCGCGCGCTACCGGCGCATGACAGGCCACGAGGTGTTCTTCCTTACCGGCCTGGACGAGCACGGACAGAAGATCGCGCAGGCCGCGGAGGCGGCGGGCATGGACCCGCAGTCGTGGGTCGACTCCATCGCGCCGAAGTTCGTCGAGACGTGGCGCATGCTCGACATCAGCAACGACGACTTCATCCGCACCACCGAGCCGCGCCACACGCGCGGGGTGCAGGCGTTCTGGGACGAGCTTCATCGGCGGGGCGAGATCTACCAGGGCCACTACGAAGGCTGGTACTGCGTCCCCGACGAGACCTACTGGAGCGAGGAGGAGCTCGCCGACGGCAAGTGCCCTCAGTGCGGGCGCGACGTGCAGTTCGTGCGCGAGGACAACTGGTTCTTCCGCCTGTCGGCGTACCAGGAGCGCCTGCTCGAGTTCTACGAGCGCCGCGAGGCGGAGGGCCGGCCGTTCATCCAGCCCGAGACGCGGCGCAACGAGGTCGTCTCGTTCGTGAAGAGCGGGCTGAAGGACCTGTCGATCTCGCGCACCACGTTCTCGTGGGGCGTCCCGCTCCCGTTCGCGCCCGACCACGTGACCTACGTGTGGATCGACGCGCTGCTCAACTACGTCACGGCGCTCGGCTACGGCAGCGACGACCTGTCGCGGTTCGAGCGGTTCTGGCCGGCCGACTACCACTTCGTCGGCAAGGACATCATCCGCTTCCACTGCGTGATCTGGCCCGCGATGCTCATGGCGGCAGGCATCGAGCCCCCGAAGACCGTCTTCGCACACGGGTTCCTGCTCGCCAAGGGCGAGAAGATGAGCAAGTCGAAAGGCAACGTCCAGACGCCCGCCTCGCTCGTGGCGAAGTTCGGCGTGGACGCGTACCGGTACTACTTCTTGCGCGACGTGGTCTTCGGCCAGGACGGCTCCATCTCGATGGAGTCGATGGTGCAGCGCTACAACGGCGACCTCGCGAACGACTGGGGTAACCTCGTCTCCCGGCTCCTCAACATGACGGAGAAGTACCTCGGCGGCGTGACGCCGGCTGCGCCCGAGCGTCTCGAGGAGGCCGACGCCGAGCTACCAGCCAGCGCACGCGACCTGCCGCGCCGCTACGAGGAAGCGATGCAGCGGCTCGACTACGCCGCGGCGCTCGAGGCGACGTGGGACCTCATCAAGGCCGCCAACCGGTACATCGAGACGCAGGCGCCATGGAACGCGGCGAAGGCAGGCGACGATGAGCGCGTGGCGGCGATCCTGTACCACGCGCTTGAAGCGGTCCGCATCGCCGCGCTGTTCTGCGCCCCGGTGATGCCAAGGACCTCCGCGGAGGTGTGGCGCCGACTCGGCCTGGGCGACGTCCACGCGGTGGACGACCTCGCCGAAGCGGCGCAGTGGGGCGGGCTGCCGGCTGGGCTTCCGGTCACGAAGGGCGAGCCGCTCTTCCCGCGCATCTACGAGGAGTAGGCGGTGGCAGCGCTCGCCGTCGACTACGCTTCCCTGGCGCTGGGGGCGCCCGTCGCGGACGCCCACGCCCACCTCGACATGCTCGAGGACCCGGTCGCTGCGCTCGTGAACGCGGCCGTCGCGGGCGTGCGGTTCATCGCGACCGTCGTCGACCTGAGCGAAGATCGGCGGACGTTCGATGAGCTTGCATCGTGGCAGGCCGAAGCAGCCGAACGTCTGCGCGAGCGCGGTCTGGACGCCTCGGCGGTCGCGGAGGTGCGCGTCGTCGCCGGCGTGCACCCGCACAACGCGAGCGAGGCGGCCTCTGCCGAGCGCGACCTTCGAGAGCTTGCCGCAAGCGGGCTCGTGGCGGCCATCGGCGAGTGCGGGCTGGACTTCCACTACGACCATTCCCCGCGAGACGTGCAGCGCGCGGCCTTCGAGCGGCACCTCGGCATCGCGCACGAAGCCGGGCTGCCCGCGATCGTCCACCTGCGCGAGGCGCACGACGAGGGGTATCAGATGCTGTCCAGCGTCGGCGTGCCGCCGGCGGGATGCGTGATCCACTGCTTCACCGAAGACGCAGCGACGGCGATGCGCTTCGTGGAACTCGGGTGCTTCGTGTCGTTCGCCGGCGTGACGACCTTCAAGAAGGCGCAGGCGGTCCGCGACGCGGCGGCAGCGGTCCCGCTCGATCGGCTGCTGGTCGAGACGGACTGCCCGTTCCTCGCTCCCGAGCCGTTCCGCGGGCAGAAGAACGAGCCGGCGTTCGTCACGCAGGTCGTTCGCGCGGTGGCATCCGCGCGCGGCGTCCAAGCCGCGGAGGTGGCGCGCGTCGCATTCGAGAACGCTGACGCGCTGTTCGGTCGCGGAGCTACGAAGTGAACGGCCCGATCGTCATCGGGCTTGCGGGAAGCCCGCGGGTGGGCGGCAACAGCGACTGCCTGCTCGCGGAGTTCCTTGCTGGCGTCGCGGGCGGAGGCGTTGCCACGCGGTCCGTGGCTGCTCGAGACCTCGTCTTCACGGCATGCGACGGCTGCGGCGCGTGCTCCAGCACCGGCGAGTGCGTGCATGGCGACGACGCGACGGTCTTCCTCTCAGAACTCGATGCGGCGGCCGGCCTGGTCATCGCCAGCCCGGTGTACTTCGCTGGGGTGCCTGCCGTGCTGAAGGCGCTGATCGATCGCATGCAGCCGTGCTGGTCGCGCACGTACCGGTTGCAGACCCCCCGGCGCGTGAAGCGCCCAGGCGCGTTCATCCTGGTCGGCGGCGGAGGCGACCCCTTCGGCACCGCCGGCGCGGAGGCGACGCTCGCCAGCGCGATGCAGGTGTGCGGGTTCTCGGTCGACGCGCGTTTGCGGCACCTCGGGCTGGACGCGCCGACGGATGCTCAAGCGCGTCCGGACCTCCTCGCGCAGGTCCGGTCGGAAGGCGCCGCCTTCGCCGCTCGCGTCCTCAAGCGCGCCGGCGAGGCCTTCTAGCCGGCCGTTCGTCGGAAAGGGCGTCTGGGTGCAGGCGGAGTTCTGACGCGCCGGCAGGTTTCGCTATAATGGCCAAGTCTCCGTTTCGTTGACGGAGCGTCATGCAACCGACACGGAAGGGTTCTATGGGCAAGCCGGAGAAGCCGGCCCGTGACCTGAAGACCCCGTTTGTCGCCATAGCGCTGATCGCAGCCATCGTCACACCACTCATCACGGCAGGGTTCGCCTGGGCCAGGCGTGGAGCGACCGTCTTCGTAGACGGCGATCCGATATACGTGCGGACCAGCGCGTCGACGGTTCAAGAGCTGCTCGCCGAAGCAGCGGTCCCCGTCGACGCGAACGACATCGTCTCTCCGGGGCTTGGCGATGCCGTCGCCGACGGCATCGTGGTCGTGGTCCGCCACTCGCGCTCCGTGACTATCGATTGCAACGGAGAGCGCCTCGAGCTCGATGTCGTCGGCGCCACCGTCGCAGACGCGCTGGTGGCGGCAGGTCTGGATCCCTCCATGGGGCTCGACATCGTGCCGGACGTCGACACGCCCCTGTCGGACGGCATGACGATCACCGCTCGCGACGTGTTCGTGCGCTTGCGGCAAGAGGAGGTCGCTCTGCCGTTCGAGACCGTGGAGCGCCCCGACCCGTCGCTGCCGGAAGGAACTCGCAAAGTGCTCTCAGACGGCGTCCCGGGCAGAGCGGTGCGGCTCTACGAGGTGCTCGTGGTCGGGGGCGTCGAGCGCGCCAAGTACGTGCGCAGCGAGCAGGTGCTGGTCGAGCCCAAGGACCGCGTCGTGCTGGTCGGCACCAAGCCGAAGCGTCGCTCGACGCTCGTGGCCATCGCGCCCGTGGCTCCTTCGAGCCGTGCGGCGAAGCCGCCCACGAACGGAGCAAGGCTCACGGTCGTCTCGACGGCGTACACGCCGTGGGACGCGGGGTGCGGCGGGCTGCGCGTCATCGAGCGCCGCCTGCGGGCATACCGGGTCCCAGAGGGTTGGGGCATCGTGGCTGTCGATCCCGACGTCATCCCGCTTGGCACGAAGCTGTACGTGCCGGGATACGGCTACGCGGTGGCGGCAGACACGGGTGGAGCGATCAAGGGCTCGCGCATCGACGTGTGCTTCTGGAAGGGCGGCCAGAGCGCGGCCCTCAAGGCGGCGCGTGCGTGGGGCCGCCGAAGCGTGACCATCACCATCGTCAAGTAGGGCGCATGCCGGTCTCACCGCTGGCTTCTCCGTCGGCGACGATCGACGTCTTGGTCCGTCATGGGCTTGCGACGCGCAAGCGCCTCGGACAGCACTTCCTCGTCGACGACAACGTGGTGGGCCGGATACTGCGCCTTGCGGACCTGCACGGGCCGGAGCACGTCCTCGAGATCGGTCCCGGGATCGGCACGCTCACATGGGCGCTTGCTCAGAGCGCCAGATCCGTGGTCTCGGTGGAGCGCGACGAGCGGCTGCGCCCCGCCCTCGAAGAGGTCGTGCGCGCATGCCCGAACGTCCGCGTGGTGTTCGCCGACGCCCTCGATGTGGTGCCGGATGCGCTCCGTGATGAGGACGGGGCGATGCCCTCGGCGTTGGTTGCCAACCTCCCGTACTCCGTTGCTGCGACGCTCGTGCTGCGTTGTTTCGAGCGCATGGCCGACCTCGGAGCCGCCACGGTGATGGTGCAGGCCGAAGTGGCGGATCGCATGGCTGCCGCACCCGGCAGCAAGCAGTACGGCGCGTACACGGTCAAGCTGGCGCTCCAGGCGAGCGTCGCTGGCCGGTTCCCGGTTTCCCGGGAGTGCTTCCTGCCGCCTCCCCGCGTCGATTCAGCGGTGGTGCGCTTGGAGCGCACGCGCGAGCGGTCAGCCAGAGACGTCGAGGTCGGCAGCGCGGCCGCAGACGCGGCGTTCTCGCAGCGGCGCAAGACGGTGCGGAACGCCATCGCTTCTGCGCTCGGCGTGAAGCCGGACGACGTTGGCCAGGTCCTGCTCGAGGAGGGGCTCGACCCTCAGAGGCGGGCGGAGGAGTTCGCTCCGGCCGAGTACGTGCGGATGGGTCACGCGCTGAGTCGAAACGGCCTCTTACCTTGAGTTTTCCAGTTCGCTGTGGTATAGTCGCGCTCACTTGAGGAGGAGTCTCATGGAGTCTATGAACCAGCTCGAGGTCGTGGGGCGGATCAGGAGCGATCTCGAGAACCTCACCGGCACGCGCGTCCGTCTCAAGGCGAACATGGGTCGATCGAAGGTGTTCGAGCGCGAAGCCACGCTGGAGCAGACGCATCCGAGCCTGTTCGTCTTGCGCATCGAGGAGAAGCGCGGCCGTACGGCCAGGGTCTCCTACAGCTACGTCGACATCCTCACGGGCACGGTGGAGCTCAGGCACTGCGATACCGGCGAGTGCCTGTTCCCCTGGATGAACTGATCCCGCCTGCGACTTCGAACGCGCCCGCTCAGCCGACGGAAGACCGGACGTGCCTGACCGCGTGACGCTCATCGCTCCCGCAAAGGTGAACCTGTACCTCGCTGTAGGCGAGCGAGGCCCCGACGGATACCACGCGCTGACGACCATCTTCCAGGCCCTCGACGAGCGGCTTTCGGACCTCGTGGAGGTGCGCGAAGCCTCCGCATTCGCGATCCGAATGAGCCCGGACCTCGGGGTCCCGCCGCGTGACAACCTCGCGTTGCGCGGCGCCCTGATGCTCGCCGAAGAGGCCGGCGTCGAGGCGGGACTGGAGATCGCCATCGACAAGCGGATTCCCGCTGGCGGAGGTCTCGGCGGAGCGAGCTCAGATGCCGCGGCGACGCTGCTCGGCGCATGCGTGCTGTGGGGCCTGGATCCGGCGAGCGAGGTCGTGCGGCGGTGCGTCCGTTCTCTTGGGGCCGACGTCGCCTTCTTCCTCGACGGCGGCACCGGGTTGTACACGGGGCGGGGGGACGTTTGCGCGGCGGCGCTCCCCACACCTGCGCTCGACCTCGTCGTCGTCTCAGCGGGTGAGCCTGTCTCGACGAGCGCCGCCTACGCGCTCTTCGATCGAATGCCGCGGGCGACGGCCCCCGGGCCGGAACGCATCGTCGATGCCATCGCGTCCGGTGACGCCGCGGCGATCGCGGGAGCGCTCCACAACGACCTTGCGCCCGCTGCCCGCGCCCTGTCTGCAGGAGTGGCCGAGGTCGAAGCGTGGTTGAGCCGACAGGATGGCGTCTTGGGCGCGGCGGTCACGGGCAGCGGGTCGTGCGTCTTCGGGGTGTGCTCGTCGAACGAGGCGGCTGCGCGCGTCGCGGGCGCAGCGGCGGACGCCGGCTGGTGGGCACGTGCCTGCTCCACCGCTCCTGCCGGAGCCCGGGTGCTCGCGGTCAGCTGAGTCTCATCCGTCTCGCCATTGGCAGGGAATCCCGCCGTCGCGGCGAAAACCAACAGGCGAAGGCCGCACAAGGGGGATCGCATGAGAGTCACCAAAGTCACGCTGCGCCCCGTGTCGATGAACAAGGTGTGCGCGATTGCGAGCATCGTCATCGACGACGAGTTCGTCGTCCACGACCTGCGGGTCGTCAACGGCGACAAGGGGCTGTTCGTCGCGATGCCGTCGCGGAAGCTCCCGAGCGGGGAGTTCCGCGACATCTGCCATCCGATCAACACCGAGACGCGCCAGATGATCCAGGACGCCGTCTTGCAGGAGTTCGCCGCCGAGGGCGGCGTCGAGGCCTTCAAGGCAGCGGCGGAGGCTCTCGAGTCAGCCAGCTGACGCCCGTCCGGGCCTGAGCCGTGTGGTATACTCCGTGCGCTCGCCAAGCGCGCGTCCGGGCGCGCTCGCGGAGGCGCTGGGGCGTAGCCAAGCGGCAAGGCAGGGGACTTTGGATCCTCGATCGTAGGTTCGAATCCTACCGCCCCAGCCAGTTTGCCTGGTCGTCGGATCCGCTGGAAGGTGAGAATGGGCGCGTCGGCATTGATCCTCGCGGCAGGCGAGGGCACGAGGATGCGGTCCCGCCTCCCGAAAGTCGCCCACGAGATCCTCGGCGTCCCCATGGTCCGCTATGTCGTCGAGGCCGCCCGGGAGAGCGGGTGCGACCCGATCGTCGTGGTCACCGGGCACGGAGCGGAGACCGTCGAGGCGCTGCTCGACGACGTGCGTACCGTGCGGCAGGAGCAGCAGCTCGGAACGGGGCACGCAGTCCAGTGCGCCGAACCCGCGTTCGCGGGCCGCGACGGGTCTCTCGTGGTCCTGTCGGGCGACTCGCCGCTGATCACCGCGGACACGATCCGGTCCCTCGTCGAAGCCAGGGAGTCCTCGGCGGCCGCGGCTGCGGTGCTGACGGCGCTCATGGACGAGCCATACGGATACGGGCGCATCGTCCGCGACGAGGCCGGCAGGCTCGTCAGGATCGTCGAAGAGAAGGACGCGACCGACGACGTCCGTGCTATCCGCGAGGTCAACACGGGCTTCTACTGCTTCGACGCCCGCGTCTTGTTCGAGCACGTCCATGCGCTCGACAACGCCAACGCGCAAGGCGAGTTCTACCTCACGGACGTGATCGACCTCCTGAACGCAGAGGGTCTGCCGGTCGCCACGGTGCAAGCGCCCGATCCGCGTGAGACGCTCGGCGTCAACAACCGCGCGCAGCTTGCCGAAGCCGCGAAGGTCCTCCAGCGGCGCATCAACCTCGCGCACATGCTCGCTGGCGTCACGATGACCGATCCGGACCTCGTCTGGATCGGCCCGAACGTCTCGCTGGGGCGCGACGTGACGCTCGAGCCGATGACGTTCCTCCTCGGCGAAACGAGCATCCAGGACGGGTGCGTGATCGGCCCCGGCTCTCGCATCGTCGACAGCGTGGTCGGCCCGGACGCGGTCGTCGACAGCTCGATCGTCGTCGGGTCGTGCGTGTGCGAGGGCGCGAAGGTCGGGCCTCGCGCCTACCTCAGGCCTGGCACCGTGGTCAGGCCCGGCGCCAAGGTCGGCACCAGCGTCGAGGTCAAGAACTCGATCATCGGCGAGGGCAGCAAGGTTCCGCACCTGTCGTACATCGGCGACGCCGAGATCGGCGCTGACGTGAACGTCGGCGCGGGTACGATAACGTGTAACTACGACGGCAGACGCAAGCATCGCACGGTCATCGAAGACGGCGCGTTCGTCGGGTCAGACACCATGCTCGTCGCGCCCGTGCGCGTCGGAGCGGGGGCCGTGACGGGAGCGGGAAGCGCGATCACGCACGACGTGCCCGCAGGCGCGTTGGCGGTGGAGCGGGCGGAGCAGCGCATCGTCGAGGGGTGGGCGGAGCGCAAGCGCAAGCAGGACGACGAGGAGTAGGAGCTGGCGCCGATGGGAGAGAGCGGCAAGCGGCTGATGGTCTTCTCGGGCACCCACAACCGGGAGCTCGCCGAAGGCATCGTGCGGCACATGGGCATCGAGCTCGGCAACATCAAGATCTCGAAGTTCGCCAACGGCGAGATCTACGTGCGTTACCTCGAGAGCGTGCGAGGCGCCGACGTGTTCCTCGTGCAGTCCATGTGCCAGCCGGTGAACTCGTCGATCATGGAGCTTCTGATCATGGTCGACGCAGCCAAGCGCGCGAGCGCCCGGACGATCACCGCTGTCATCCCGCACTACGCGTATGCGCGGCAGGACAAGAAGTCGGCGGCTCGCGAACCGATCACCGCCAAGCTGCTCGCGGACCTGCTGACGGTGGCCGGCGTGGACCGGGTCATCGCGATGGACCTGCACCAGGGGCAGATCCAAGGCTTCTTCAACCAGCCGGTGAACCACCTCACGGCGCTGCCGATCCTCGCCGACTACTTCGAGAGCCTGAAGCTGCAGGACCTTGTGGTGGTCTCTCCCGACGTCGGACGTGTGAAGGTGTGCAAGAAGCTCTCCGACATGCTCGGAGCGTCGCTTGCGATCATGCACAAGGGCCGGCCCGAGCACAACGTCGCCGAGATCACGCACGTCATCGGCGACGTCGAAGGCAAGACCTGCATCATCGCGGACGACATGATCGACACGGCCGGCTCGGTGACCGAGGGCGCCCGCGCGCTCGCGAACAACGGCGCCCGCGCGGTGTACGTCGCTGCGACGCACGGCATCTTCTCGCCGCCCGCGTACGAGCGCATCGAGTCGGCGCCGATCGAGGAGGTCGTCGTGACCAACACCCTTCCCGTGCCCGAAGAGCGCCGGCACGGGAAGATCCGGGTGCTGTCGGTCGCGCCGCTGTTCGCGCACGCTATCGAGAACGTGTACAACGACGAGTCGGTGTCTGAGCTGTTCGACCCGGACTTCCAGCTGTAGCGCCGCTCGCAACGACACGAGGAGGTTGTCTGACCGATGACTGAGACGATCGAGATCGCCGCGGAGTCGCGCACCAAAGTCGGCAAGAGCGCACGAGCCCTCGCCCGCGAGGGCAAGCTACCGGCCGTGCTGTACGGCGCCGGCATCGGCTCGAAGCCCATCCAGCTCGACCGGCACGAGTTCGAGCAGATCGCGGCCAAGGAAGGCGTGACGGCGACGCTGTTCAAAGTGTCGGTGGACGGGCACAAGCCGGTGAACGCGATGATCAAGGAGATCGCGCACGACCGGGTGAAGGGCACCGTGCTGCACGTCGATTTCTGGGCCATCAAGATGAACCAGCCGGTGACGACCGTCGTCCCGCTCAACTTCGTCGGCCCATCGGCGGGCGAGAAGGCTGGCGGCGTGCTGCTGCACGAGCTGCGGGAGGTCCACATCGAGGCGCTTCCCGCTGACCTGCCCGAGCACATCGACGTCGATACGACCCCGCTTCAGGTGGGCGACTCGCTGCACGTGAGCGACCTCGTGCCGCCGGCCGGCGTGACGCTCCTCGACGATCCCGAGACCATCGTCTGCTCGGTCACCGCGCCGCAGAAGGGCATCGAGGCCGAAGAGGCGGCGGCTGCCGCCGAGGCGGCCGAGCCCGAGGTCATCGGCAGCAAGGCGTCCGAGGAGGAATAGGCTCCGCGCATGGCACGCCTGATCGTGGGGCTCGGCAATCCGGGCGAGGAGTATGCCCGGACGCGCCACAACGCAGGGTTCATGGTCGTCGACACGTTGGCTGAGAACCTCGGCGTCCCGTACTGGCGTGAAGAGGCCGGCGCCCGGCTCGGTATCGTGCGGGTCGGCGACGACGACTTCCTCTTGGCGAAGCCCCAGACGTACATGAACCGCTCAGGCGGCGCCGTCAAGCGTCTGCTCGAGCGCTACGAAGTCCCGCTTTCGAGGCTCGTCGTGGTGCACGATGACCTCGACCTGCCCGAGGCGGTCGTCCGGGTCAAGCGCGGCGGCGGCCACGGCGGTCACAACGGGCTGCGGTCACTGATCGAGTCGCTCGGGACGGGCGACTTCGTGCGCGTGCGTCTCGGCATCGGGAGACCGCCGGGGAGGCAGGACCCCGCCGACTACGTCTTGGAGCCGATGCGGGGCGACGTGGCCGAGCGGATCGAGGGCGCTGTGCCTCATGCCGCCGCTGCCGTGATGCACGTCATCGAGCGAGGCGTCGAGGACGCGATGCGGGAGTTCAACGGCGTCTAGGCTCGGCGTGCCGGGTCTGGCTCCAGCCGCCGGCGCTTACCGCAGGTACGGCATCGGGTCGGTCGGCGTGCCGTTGATGCGCACTTCGAAGTGGAGGTGCGGACCCGTCGACAGCCCCGTGCTGCCGACGGCCCCGATCGGCTGGCCCTTGCTCACGTGGTCGCCGACGCTCACGCGGAACGAGCCGCTTCGCTGGTGCGCGTACAGCGTGGCCACGCCGTCGCTGTGGTCGATGATGATCGTGTTGCCGTAGCCGCCGCGGTATCCGGCGTAGATGACCGTCCCCGCTCCGGCCGCGACGATCGTAGCGCCGTCGATGGAGCGCGGCGGATCGAGGTTGCGCCCGATGTCGATGCCCGTGTGGAGCTTGCGCACCCCGAGGATCGGGTGGATTCGGTACCCGAACGGCGACGCGACTCGGTAGAAGCCGGGGACAGGCCAGGCCATGACGCCTGCGAAGTACCCGGAGCCGTGGCCGTACAGCTCGGCTGCGATGCGGCGCGACTCCTCTTCCTCTTCCTCTGCCAGCTTGCGCAGCCGCTCCGCCTCGGCCTTGTTCTTGGCCATCAAGTCGGCCTTCTGCTGCTTGACAGCCTCCTGCTCCGCGAGGCGCGAGCGGTGCTGTGCGCGCAGGTCACGGAGGCGCTTCTCTTCGGCGGCCGCCTCTTGGCGCTTCAGGTCGACGGCCTCGAGCGTGCGCGCGAGCTCCGTCTTCGCGGCTTCAAGGCGGTGCTGGGTGTCTTCCAAGGCTGCTGCGGTCTGCTGGTTGTCACGGATGACGCGTTCGACCAGGGAAGTGCGAGCGAGGAGGTCCTCGATGTCTTGGGCGTCGAGCAAGAACTGGACGAAGAAGAACTCGCCTTGCTTGTAGGTCTCCTGGAGCCGTTGCGCCAGCAAGGCGCTTTGCCGGTCGTACTCGGCCTGGACCGACGCGATCTCCGACTCTTTGGCGGCCACCTGCGCGCGCAGGTCCGCGACTTCGGCGTTGAGGCGGCGCGTGCGTTCGGTGGCTTGCGCGATGTCGTCGGCAAGCCCGGCGATGGCGGACTCGATCTCCGCCATCCGCTCTTCGAGGCTCTCGATCTGTCCGGCCAGCGCCTTCGCGCGCGCGTCGGCTTCCTCGGCGGCCTTGCGGGCGTCAGCGGCGGCCTTCTCGTGCGCCTCGAGGTCGGAGCGCGTGTAGGCGTGCGCAAGCGGTGCCGCGAGCACGGTGGCGAGGAGGAATGACGCGAGAAGCGAAACGAGGGCGCGTCTGTGTCTCATGCTGCATCTCCTCCGGGGGGAGGTCGTGTCCGTCCGCCGGAAGGCGCTCCGCACGCGATTCTAGCAGCGTGGGGCATATACTGCAATCAGAGCGCGCCGCGCTCGGAGGGCGAACACGGAAGGGGAGGCGCCATGTCTGACGAGGTCAACCAGGTCCCGCCTGCACCGGACACCGGGATTCCTGGCCCGGAGAGCGACACGAGCAAGATCCTCGCGGTGCTCGGGTATCTGACGGGGATCGCGGCGATCATCGCGCTCCTGATCGAGCCCTACAAGGACGAGAAGTGGCTGAGGCTGCACGCGGTCCAGGCGCTGGGACTGTATGTCCTGGGGACCGCGACTATGATTGGCGCCTTCATCCTCTCTGTCGTCATCCCCTTTGTCGGCGCTGGCGTCCTCTGGCTGGTGCGCGTGGCATTCTTGGTGTTGGTCGTGCTCGGTACGGTTCAGGCGCTGCAGGGCTCGCAGTACCGCATGCCGGTGATCTACGACCTGGTGAAGCAGTTCGTCTAAGGCGTTTCGGCCGCTTCGATGCGCACGCCTGAGCCTGCCGCTCCGTTGTGCGAGCGGACGGCTCCTGCCGCATCGACGAGCCAGACCGACACGGAGCGCTCGCGCGCGTACGCGAGCGCTCCCTCGCGTCCGCGCACGAACAGCGCGGTTGAGAGGATGTCGCTCGCGAGTCCCGAGATGCGCCCTGCGACGGTGAGCGACTGCATGCCCTCGGCAGGCCGTCCGGTCGCCGGATCCAGGATGTGGTGGTAGCGCACGCCGTCGACCTCGAACGACTGCTGGTAGTCGCCGGAGGTCGACAGCGCTCCGTCGCCTACCCATTCCGCGACGGCCATGACCGCGCCGGTCTTGCGCGGGTGCTCGATTCCGATGCGCCACGGGTCGCCGCCGGGTTTCGTGCCGAGGGTGACGGTGGTGCTGCCGGCGGTGAGCAGCGCCGCCTGGACGCCGTGCGCGCGCAGCGTCTCGCGAGCGCGGTCGAGCGCGAGCCCCTTGGCGGCGCCGCCGAAGTCGAGCCCAGGCGCTAGCGGGCCGCCTGGTTCGAGGCGCGGATCCGGCGTCCGGAGGCGCGCGAAGACGCCGGTGGTGAGCGTCGGCCTGCGAAAGCCCCGGGCGGCGGCCACGGCGAGCGTGAGGTCGTCCGGCGCAGGGACGGTCGGAGTCGCCCCGAAGCCGTAGAGGCGCACCGGTGCGAGCAGCGCGCAGGAGAACTCGGCGCCCACTCCGAGCCGCTCGACCTCGTCGAGGACGGCGACGGCCTCGTCGGGCAGCTCGCGCTCCACGTACGGGTTCGCATTGAAGGCGGCGATCGTCGACGTCGGGCTGTAGGCGTCGAGCGCGCGCTCGACGCGAGCGATCTCAGCGAACGCCGCGTCGATGGCGGCGTGGAGCGCGGCCTTGCCGGTCCCGTACGCCTCGATGGTGACGACGGTGCCGAGCGCGGGCCTGCTCTCGCGGACGGGGGCTGGCATGTGCGTGCAGCCTGTGGCGAGAAGCGCCGCGGCGAGCCACGCCGCAGCGCCAAGACGCAGCGCACGAGCCACCCGTCGTCCTCCTTCCGCACGGCCGCTGCGAGTATATACTGGGCAGCACCGTCGGTCGCATGAGATGAGGTCCGATGTTTCAGATCGTGCACAAACGCCAGCTCTCGGAGTCGGTGTTCGAGATGGGCGTCGAGGCGCCGCAGATCGCCCGGAAGGTGCGCGCAGGCCAGTTCCTGATGCTTCGAGTCAACGAGACCGGCGACCGCATCCCGCTCACCTTCAGCGACTGGTCGGCCGACGAGGGCTGGATCCGATTCATCTTCATGCGCGTCGGCAAGACGACGCACCTGCTGTCGCACCTGGAGGTCGGCGACGCGCTCGCGGACGTCGTCGGACCGCTCGGCACGCCGACGCACGTCGAGGGGCTCGGGCGCGTGGCGGTCGTCGGCGGCGGCGTCGGCACGGCCGTGGCGTACCCGGTGGCGCGCGCGATGCTCGAGGCGGGCAACGAGGTCACGGCCATCGTCGGAGCGCGCACGAAAGACCTGCTCATCCTCATCGACGAGTTCGAGGCGCTGCCCTTGAAGGAGCTCATCGTCGTCACCGACGACGGCTCGGCGGGTGAGAAGGGCCTTGTGACGCAGCCGCTCGCGCGCCTCTGCGACGCAGGCGCGATCGACCACGCGATGGCGATCGGGCCGGCGATCATGATGAAGTTCTGCGCCCAGACCACCAAAGAGCGCGGCGTGCCGTGCACCGTCTCGCTCAATCCCATCATGGTGGACGGCACGGGCATGTGCGGCGCGTGCCGCGTGACGGTGGGCGGCCAGACGAAGTTCGGGTGCGTGGACGGTCCGGACTTCGACGGGCACCTTGTCGATTTCGAGGAGCTCATGAGCCGCCAGCGCGTCTACGCCGACATGGAACGCGAGGCGGATTCCGAGTACAGCAAGGAGTGCTCATGCCACCTGTAGACGAGACCGGCCGCCGCCGGCCGTCGAGAGCGCCGCGCACGCCGATGCCGGAGCGCGACCCGGTCGAGCGCGCGCAGGACTTCGAGGAAGTCGCCTTGGGGTACACCGAGGAGCAGGCGCTCGCAGAGGCGGACCGCTGCTTGCAGTGCGCGAACCCGACCTGCATCGACGGGTGCCCGGTCAACATCGACATCAAGTCGTTCATCGCGCGCATCCTCGAGCGCGACTACGCGGGCGGCGTGGCGGTCATCAAGGAGCGCAACGCGCTCCCGGCCGTCTGCGGCCGCGTGTGCCCGCAAGAAGAGCAGTGCGAGGCCGCCTGCGTGCTTTCGCGCAAAGGCGAGCCGGTGGCGATCGGGCGGCTCGAGCGGTTCTTGGGCGACTACGACCTCGCGTGCGATCTCGAGCACCGCTGCAGACCGGAGGTCGGCGCCGACACCGGCTTCAAGGTCGCGGTCATCGGCTCTGGCCCCGCGGGGCTGGCGTGCGCAGGCGAACTCGGCCGCTTCGGGCACGCCGTGACGATCTTCGAGTCGCTGCACGCCGCAGGAGGCGTGCTTACCTACGGCATCCCGGAGTTCCGGCTCCCGAAGTCGATCGTCCAGGCGGAGATCGAGTCGCTCGAAGAGATGGGAGTCGAGATCGTCACCGACGCCGTGGTGGGCGCCACCTACACGCTCGACGAGCTCATGGGCGAGCAGGGGTACGACGCCGCGTTCATCGGGGTGGGCGCCGGCCTTCCTGTGTTCCTCGGCGTGCCGGGCGAGAATCTGAACGGCGTGTACTCGGCCAACGAGTTCCTCACGCGCGTGAACCTGATGCGCGCCTACGAGTTCCCGAAAGCCGACACGCCGGTGTGGCGCGGGCGCAAGGTCGCCGTCGTGGGTGGTGGCAACGTGGCGATGGACGCGGCGCGCACCGCCAAGCGGCTCGGCGCGGAGCAGGTGTTCCTCGTCTACCGCCGGTCTGAGGAGGAGATGCCGGCGCGGCGGGAAGAGGTGCACCACGCGCGCGAGGAAGGCATCGAGTTCAAGATGCTGTGCTCGCCGCAGGAGATCCTCGGCCGTGACGGCTGGGTCACGGGCATGGTGGTCACGCGCATGGAGCTCGGAGAGCCGGACGAGAGCGGCCGCCGCGCGCCGGTGTGCGTCGTCGGTTCGGAGCACACCATCGATTGCGACACCGTGATCGTGGCGGTCGGCACGCGCGCCAACCCGCTGCTCACGAAGGCGACGCCGGGTCTGGAGGTCTCCTCGCGCGGCTACATCCTCACCGACGCGGACGGCGCGACGAGCCTGCCTGGCGTGTTCGCCGGCGGCGACATCGTCACCGGTGCCGCGACCGTCATCCTCGCGATGGGCGCGGGCAAGCGGGCCGCCCGGGCGATCGACCGGTACCTGGCGGAGCGCGGCTAGCGACGAACGGGCGGCCAAGGGTATACTCGCACTACGAAGGCCGCTCACTGGCTTTTTCTGGGGGACGAGCGGCTCGACGCACGCAGGGAAGACCGGCCGTCGGAAGGAACGCCGATGGATGAGCCCATCACCGTGCTCGTCGTCGACGACGATCCTGCGATCGTCGACATGATCCAGATGGGGCTCGAAGCGGACGGCATGCGCGTGCTGTCCGCAAGCGACGGGGGCGAGGCGCTCGACGTGCTCGCGCGCGAGGCCGTGGATGTCATCTTGCTCGACATCATGATGCCGCGTGTCGACGGCTGGATGGCGCTCATGGAGATCCGCAACAACCCGGAGACCGCCGACATCCCCGTCATCATGCTGACTGCCAAGACGCAGGACCTCGCGAAGATCCTCGCGTTCAAGCAAGGCGTGCAGCAGTACGTGACCAAGCCGTTCAACCTCATGGAGCTCTCCGCCCGTGTTCACAGTCTCGTCAAGCATCGACCGCAGGGGAGTATGCGGGTCCGGGACGGCGAGAGCGAGTTTCGCAAGCTTGCGGTGCGCAAGGGCGGGCGTACGGTGCTGCTCAGCATCGACGACGTCGTCTACATCTCGGCGAAGAACAAGTCCACGTACGTGCACACCTACGAGAACCAGTACCTCGTGGACCTCACGCTCACCGAGCTCGAAGAGCGGCTCGGGAAGGAGCGGTTCGAGCGAGTTCACCGGAGCTTTATGGTGAACCTTGAGAAGATCAAGGAGATCCTCCGGGTGGACGGCGCGTACGTCATCGTCGCGTCCGATCGTGACGAGACACAGATTCCCGTGGCCAGGCGTCACCTCAAGCACTTCAAAGAGGCGGTGGGGCTGTGAGGCGCCGAGCGGCGCTGACCGTCGGCCTCGCTCTCGCTGCGGCGCTCTTCGCGCCGGGTTCGGCGTCCGCGGAGCGGACGCTCGCGCTGTCGACCGGTTCCTTCGAGTTCCAGGTGGCCGCTGGCCAGACGGGCAAGGGCTCGGTCATCGTGATGAATCCGAGCGAGGAACCTATCGAGGTCTACATCTACGCCGGGAACCAAGTCGTCGACGACCAGGGGCGGGTGTCTTTCGAGATCCCGAAGCCGGGGGACATGGGAGGCGTCAGCAACCCAGCCTCGTGGCTGCAGGTCACGATGTCGTCCGACATGAAGTCGCGCGGCAACATTCCGTACGTCGAGCTCGACCCGAACGAACGCAAGCGAGTCGACTTCACCTTCGAGGTGCCAGAGGGCGTACCGCCGGGCGACCACCAGATTCTCTTGTTCTTCGAGATGGCGCCGCCGAAGAACGTCCAAGCGGACGAGGCGCATGCGGTCGTGTCGGGACGCCTGGCGGCGCGCATCCGCATCCGCGTGAAAGGCGAGATCGTCGAGCGTGTGCTCATCAAGCCGTTCGTGGTGCGCTCGTTCATCATCGGCGACCGGGTGCCGTTCTCGTACGCGATCCGGAACGAGGGCAACATCGACAAGATCGTACGGGCGAGAGTGACGCTTCTGGCTTCGTCGGGCGCCGAGCTGGTGAGCCAGGAGCAGACCGAGACGACCGTCTACGCGGGCGCGATGGCAGAGAACGCCGGCATCGTGCGGCCGCCTGGGACGATGCTCGGCCGGTACACCGTGCGGCTCGACGTGGAGTACCCGCGCGAGGGGGCGCAGACCGACATCCCCGAGCGGCTGACCGAGCAGCGCACCGTGTGGGTGGTCCCCCTGTGGCTCGCGATCGCCGTCATCCTGGTGCTCGGCGGGCTTGCGATGTGGGCGTCGTGGCGCGCGAGCGTCAAAGCAGCGAGGCGCACGATCGAGCGGGAGCGGCGCGAAGCGCGGCGGCGGGAATCGAGAGCGCGGGCGGAGACCGCTTTCGACGAGCCGGACTGGGCGGACGAGGACTCAGACGAGCGCTAGCCTAGTTCCAGATAAGCGAGTAGGCAGCGGTGTCCGCGGGGAGCGCGACCACGGTGCCGCTCGTCTTGGAGCCGTCGACGCGCACGACGCCGTCCGCTGTCTCGACCTCGAGCGTCCACGGGGTGTTGGCCTGCACGCGAACGTGGGAGGCGTCGACCTGAGTGACGGCCGCGTACGCCCGGACGCGAGCGGTGACGGCGACGGTGCCGCTCGACGCGGCGAGCGCCGTGGACGCGAGGAGCAGCGCGGCGAGCGCTCCTGCCGTGACCGCTGCTGCCATCTTCGTCCGCTTCACCGTTCTCGCCCCCTCCTGCCTGTCTGCTATCTATATCGGCAACAAACGGCAGAATATGAGCGACGAACGGCAAGCCAAGCCGTTTATCTGACGAACGGTACCGTTCAGGGTGACGTGGCGCTGCTGGCGTCAGCTGCTGCGCGTTGAAGCAGACAGTTGGACAGCTGAGCGCGCGAGACACAAAGAAGAAGCCCCCGCAGATGCGGGGGCTTCTCGCAAGCTCTGCCGGAGATATTACGGCTGCGCGATCGTGTAGGTGACCTGGCCGCTCACGACCGTGCCAGCGTCGATGCTCCAGTCCACGGTGCCCGTGACGGTGTCGTCATAGCTGAGGTTGCCGCCCTTGCCCCACGTGACCGGGGAAGCCGCAGCGACAGAGCTCGACAGCGTCGTGAAGGTGCCCTTGTTGACCGTCGCCGACAGCGTGGCGTTCTTGTTGGACTTGCCGGTGACCGTCACCGTGCCGACCGCCGGGGTATACGGATCGACATCGCCGAGGTCGACGGTTGCCGGGACGGTGATCTCCATCTGCGGCTTGACGGTCGCGCTCACCGTAACCGTGCCGCTGGTTGCGGCGCTCGCGTAGGCCACGACGCCGAACACGAGCGCCGCGACTGCGGCTGCGATCAGAAGAGTCCTTTTCATCGTCAGTCCCTTTCTCTTGAGAACCGGTCGCCCTACCCGGGCATTTCCTCCGTGTCTTGGGCCTTCCGGCCCGCCTGGTGCATGTATCGGCCTACGCACCACCTCGCTTGACGCTCGTCTGCCGCACGGCGAAATAGCGTGACGAGCGGCACACGATGCAGATGAGCGGCGCATCTCGCGGCAGGTGGAACCTGTGCGTCCGCCGCCTCATCGTGCGATCACCGTGTAGATGACGGAAGCAGAATACGTGCCAGGATCGGTGTCCCACGGCACGTCGATCCGGATCGCGTCGACGTACGTGCGCTCGCCGCTCGCCTGGCTGAAGAGCGACCCGAGCTGTGTCGTGAGGCCGAGCGCGGAGGCGGCGCCCGACACCGACTTCACGAGGTCGAAGGTGACGTTGGCGCGCACCAGCACGCCGAGGTTCGGGCGCTCGTAGACCACGCCAGGCACGACGTCGCCGAAGTCGACCTGCGTTTCAGACAGCGTCAGCTCAAGCCACGGGACGCCAGGCACGGCGGTGAAGACGGTCTCGGCGCGAGCGATCGTGAGACCTGAGCTCGCGGTCCAGGTGGCGCTCAGGCGGTACTCGCCTGCGACGGGCAGGCTCGTCGTCGGCGCCGTCCAGACGAGGGTGGCCTGCGATCCGCTGTTCACAGAGAGGCCGGTGCTCTCGCGGGTGAAGCCGCTGCCCGTGCCGTAGGTCTGCCACGAGCCGTCCGCCGCGAGGTACCCGTCGCCCGGGCCGAAAACGCCGTCGGAGTCCTCGTCGCGCCAGATCGTCCAGCGCGCGGTGGTGTTCGTGAGCGCGACGGCGCCTTCGTTCGCGAAGGTCGTGGAGACCGTCAGCGTCGATTCGACCGCATCGCCGCCGGTCACCGTAAGCTCGCTGATGCGAGCGCGGTATCCGACGTAGAACGGCACCGTGGCGATGACGCCGCCGGTGCTGTTGAGCAGCGTGACGGTCCACGTCCCGACTGGCGCGGTGGCCCCGATCGTGTAGGCGTCCTGTGCCACGCCTGTGGAGTCGGCATTGATGAGGTTCGACGTTCGCACCACCGTGCCGCTGGGGTCGGCCCAGCGGAAACGTACCTGCGTGCCGGCGGCAAGCCCCATGCCGCGCGCGTACACGATGTCTCCGAGCCGGAACGTGTCTTGCGGCGAGCCGAAGCCGCCCACGCCGTACGTGGCGAGCGAGCTCACCGTCGTCCGGTCGACTGCGGTCGCCGTGTGCGGGCTTGCCGTGCAGGTGAGGGTGGTGTCGTCGACGGTGCCCGACGCGGTGCCAGCAGGGACGCGCACGCGCACCACGACCTCCGCTCCTGCGCCGTTCGGGCCGAGGGTGAGCGAGGTGATGGGCGTGATGCCGTCTGCGGCCAGCACCTGGACGGTCCAGCCGCGCGAGGACACGGCCGACAGCGTCACCGTGCGGGTCGTCGGCCAGCTGTTCACGACGGTGTGCCGGTACGAGACCGAGCTTCCCGCGCCTGCCGGAGCCGATGCGGCCGCTGGGGTCACGCTGAGCGCCGCTCGCGCAGTCGTGGTGTCGTAGCCCTTGCCTTTGAGGTTCGGGGCGCCGACGACCTGGCCTTGGATCGTCGTCACGTTCACAGTGCCGAGGGCGGCGCCGGCTGGCACCTGCACGAGCACGGAGACGACGGTGCTCGCGTGCGGCGCAAGCGTCACCGAGGTGACGGCCGAAGCGCCAGCCTCGTCGCGGATCTCGGCCGGCCACCCTTTGTCTGAGGTCGCCGTCAGCGCGATCGTGCGCGTCTCCTCGGTGTTGTTCGTGACCGTATTACGGTAGGTGATGGTCTGTCCCGGAGCCATCGACCCATACTGGTCGGGGATGACGAGCACGGGACCGATCGTGGTGACGTCTGTCGCCGAGTCGGTCGCTGACGGCACGTCTGTGTGCGTGGCCGTGATGGTGAGCGTGTCGCGGGTGCCGTCCGCGGCGTTCGCGGGCACTTTCAGCAGCACCGCGATGTCGACGGACGCGCCGGGTGCGAGCGCCACGGTCGAGACCTCCGAGCCTGTCGCGGCGAGCGTGATGGTGACGGCCCACTTCTTGGACGAGGATGCCGACAGCAGGAACGTCGCGGGCGTGTTCCCCAGATTGGTGACCGTGTGGACGTAGGTCACGGTGGTGTCTGCCGAAGCGCCCGAAGCACGGTCCGGCTCCACCGACACGCCGTACCGTCTGAGCGCCACCACGGCCGCGCTGTCCGAGGCGCTGCCGAGTTTCGAGGTGAACTGCATCCCGATCGGCGTGTCTGATGGCACTGCGAGCGCGCTCAACGGGATGCGCGTCTCGAGTTCGACGCCGCCTGGGGCGCCCGCGCCCGAGATCGCGGCAGCGACCTGGGTGCCCAGCGAGCCCGCCGGCCGACCTGCGTCGCCGGGCATCGGATCGCCGTTCGCCGGGTCGGAGGGCACGTACCGGTACAGCGTGCCGGACGAGAAGGTGTTGCCGCCGGTGAGCTTGTACACGACGGCCATGTCCGTGCTCTTCAGGCGCCCATCGCCGTCGAGGTCGAGGTACACGGTGTACTCCGGCGCCGCAGCGCCTCCACCGGTGGCCGCACGGCGGATGTAGTGGTACAGGTACGTGCCGTCATAGGTGGCTGCGACGACCGTGAGGTCGGTGTTCGCGCTTCCGGAATCTCCTGCGGGGTCGTAGGTGCAGTTCGCGGGATCCTCGAACACGCGCGCCCAGTCGGCGAACGCGCCGTCGATGGTGATGGTCGTGCGCACGAGCGCGATGGTCGGCAGCGCGGGCGCGAGAAGCGCGGCGGCGAGAAGCGCGCAGAGCACGGCGAAGCGGCGGCGCGTGCCGCCGCGTCCGTTCCCCGAACGGCTCTGAAGTGCCGTGTTGCGCATGGTGGCCTCTCGTCGCTGCCGCATCTCGGCAGTCGTCCCATATATCGGTACGCGCGTTGGCTGCGACCAGGCCATTCCGCCGAACGTCGGAATAATGTGACGAACGGCACACCGGAGCGACAAGCGACCGCTCGTCCCAGTGGCGTGCGCGATTCGGAGGCGGCGCCGCCTAGTTCCGGAGGCTCGAAAGCGGGGCCGGCACGCGGCCCCCGCGGCGCACGAGCGTGGTGCCCGCCCACCCGTTCACGCTCATCACGGGCGCCGAGCCGAGCAGCCCGCCGAACACGGCGGTGTCTCCCGGGCTCTTCCCGGGCACGGGGATGATGCGGGCAGCGGTGGTCTTGCCGTTGATGACGCCGATCGCGCAGGCGTCGGAGATGATTGCGGCGACGGTCTCGACGGGCGTGTCGCCGGGGATGGCGATCATGTCCAGCCCCACGGAGCAGACGGCCGTCATCGCCTCCAGCTTCTCGAGCGTGAGGGCCCCTGACGCAGCCGCTCGCATCATCCCGGCGTCTTCGGATACGGGGATGAACGCGCCCGAAAGCCCTCCGATGCTCGAGGTCCCCATCGCGCCGCCCTTCTTGACGGCGTCGTTCAGGAGCGCGAGCGCGGTCGTCGTGCCCGGCCCGCCGCAGCGAGCCACCCCGATGGCCTCGATGATCTCCGCGACGCTGTCGCCTTCTGCAGGCGTCGGGGCGAGTGAGAGGTCGACGATGCCCATCGCGACGCCGAGCCGAGCCGCCGCTTCCCGCGCGATGAGCTCGCCGGCCCGCGTGATCTTGAACGCCGTGGCTTTGATGGCCTCCGCGACCGCCGTGAGGTCGGCGTCTTCGGGAAGCGAGCGCACCACGGCGCGGACGACGCCCGGCCCCGAGATGCCGACGTTCACGCAGGCGTCCGGCTCGCCGGCGCCGTGGACGGCGCCGGCCATGAACGGGTTGTCCTCGACCATGTTGCAGAACGCGACGAGCTTCGCGCACCCGACGCCGTCGCGGTCGGCCGTGGCTTCGGCGGTCGCGCGCACCGCTTCTGCCACCATGAGCACCGCGTCCATGTTGATGCCGGCTCGCGTCGAGGCGACGCTCACGGACGCGCAGACGCGCTCCGTCGTCGAGAGCGCCTCTGGCAGCGAGGCGATGAGCGCCCGGTCCGCGGCTCCGATGCCCTTGTGCACGAGCGCGGAGAAGCCGCCGATGAAGTCGATGCCGACGGCTTCGGCCGCGCGCTCGAGGGCGTGCGCGACTGGCGCGAGGTCGCCCGCGCCCGCAGGCGCGACCTCGGCCACGGGGGTCACCGCCACGCGCGTGTTGACGATCGGCACGCCGAACTCGCGCGCGAGGCGCTCGCACGTGGGCACGAGGTTCTCGGCAGCCCGCACGACGCGCTCGTACACGCGGGACGCGACGCCGTCGACGGAATCCGCAGCACAGCCCGTGAGCGACAGCGACAGCGTCACCGTCCGGATGTCGAAGTGCTGCTGCGTGATCATCGTGAGGGTCTCGGCGATCTCCTCTGGCGAGAGCTGGAGCACGGCCGCCTCCCCTCAGATGCGGTGCATGAGCCGGAAGACGTCCTCGCGCTGCAGCGTGATCTGCAGTCCGAGGTCGTTCGCGACTTCTGCGAGCCGCGCCTGCACGCGGTCGAACGCGCAGACGTCTTCATCGACCGTGACGAGCATCGTCATCGAGAACACCCCGGAGATGATCGTCTGGCGGATGTCCTCGATGTTCACGCCGCACTGCGCGAGCGCGCCCGAGACGGCGGCGACGATGCCGACGCGGTCCTCGCCGAGCACGGACAAGATGGCGCGGGTCTTCACGGGCGTTCCTCCTCACGAGTCGTTCGCCGCTCCACGGTATACTCGCGGCATGAGGCGTGCAAGCGGCGTGGAGGTGCCAGCTGGCACCAGACGCTGCAGCGCCCGTCGGGCATGCGTCGGTCGAGGAGCACAGCATGGCGATACCCATCGTGCCGATCCGCATCGGAGACGTCGTGCGGCTGAAGAAGCCGCACCCGTGCGGCGCGAACGAGTGGGAGGTCACGAAGCTCGGCATGGACATCGGGCTGAAGTGCCGCGGCTGCGGACGCGCCGTGCGGCTCATGCGGTACGACTTCGACCGCAGGTTCCGCGGGTACATCGAGCGCACGCACTCGGAAGGAAGCGCGGGCGCTCAGGAGCCGTCGTCGAGCGCCGACGGCGGCGCGGAGGGCTCGACGCGGTTGAGCTGAACGTGCACGTGGTCGCCGCCGTTGCGCGTGTAGGCGGCGAGCTGCAGGTCGGTCTTGTCGGACATCTTGCGCACGCGCGCGATGCGCGTGACGCCGCCCTCGACGCGGTCGCCCGCCTTCACGCTCACGTCGTCGACGTGGATGAGCACGAGGTCGAGGTCGTCGTAGCCGTCAGGCCGGATGTGGATCTCGAAGTCGTCGTAGCGGCCGTAGAGCTTGTACGGCCGGACGGCGACCACGACCCCCGAAAGCGGCGCGAAGACGTCCGTGTCGGCGTTCGCCCCGCAGTCTATGGCGGTGTCGGGTGCGCCCCGCCGGTTGCTGCGCCACAGGCGGATGACGGTGCCGTTCCAGATGGTGGCGGCTTCCTCTGCGTCCGCAGCGGGAGCGGTATCCGGCGGCACGACGCCGCGCAGCTCCGCGGCCGCCTTGACGCTGGCGTCGGGGACGAGCGCCTCGAGGTGCACGGCTTTGCCGCCAGACGCCTGGTGGAACGCCACCTGGGTGACGGCGGACGGGTCGACCGGCAACCGCAGGTAGAGATCGCCATGACTGGCGAGCAACGGCGTGGGGTCGCGCAGCGGCTCTGAAGCGCGCGCAGTTCTCGCGAGCGACCGCTCCGTGAGGCGAACCGGCTCGGCTGCGCGGTGCCCGGTGAGCAGCCCGGCGGCTGCAGCGGCGAGCACGAGCGCGATGCCGGCGAACCCGTACATGCCGACGGGAACGGCCGTGCGTGCGCGACGGAAGCGTCGCGGGCGCAGCGTGATGGGCCGGTCGGGGCTCACGAAGCCGGACCTCCGCCGTCGTGGCGCGGCGCGCTCGCTGAGCGGGTGTGTGTCATGTCCTCGTGCACAGCACGTAGGGTACCAAGATGCGCCGGAGAATACCCGCGCAGTGCTAGAATCGTGCGACACGGTGCCCGAGTTCAGGAGGGGCGAGGCATGGAGCGGCTCGAGAGCGTGTTGCGCGCGGAAGACGACGCTCGCGCGCGCGTGCAGGCGGCCCGCGAGGAAGCCAAGCGCATCCGTGCACGTGCGAAAGAGGACGCTGAGCGTCTCGTGCGCGAGGCGGAGGAGCGGGCGCGCGCCGAAGCGGCCGAGCGAGCGCAGGCGATCCAGGCGCAGGCGGAGTCCGAGGCGGCAGCCATCGTCGAGGGCTCGGCGGAGCGCGTGAGCGCCGAGGTCGCCGCGGCGAAAGCCCGCGTCCCGGAGGCCGTGGCTGCGATCGTCGAGGAGCTGGTGGGCTGACCATGGCCGTCGCGCGGATGCTCAAGGCCACGGTGCTCGTCCACAGGGCGGCGGCGAGCGACGCCGTGGAGCGGCTCCAGGCCGCGGGCGCGCTCGACGTCGAGGCGACGCCGTACGAGCTCGACCGCGCGCTCGCGCCGGAAGACGAGGCCCGTCTGCGCTGGCTCGACGAGCAGATCGCCGATGCCCGGTTCGTCGTCGAGGTGCTCGGCAAGCGGCGCGAGGACGACCGCCCGTTCGCGGCATTCGTCTCCGAGAAGATCCACGTGGACGCTGAGCGGTTCGAGTCGCTCGAGCCTGACGAGACGTTCCGCTCGCTGTACCAGGAATGCCTCACGCTCACTGATCGCCTGGCCTCTGGCGAGCGCGAACGCGAGCGGCTGCGCCACCTCGTCGCGGAGCTCGAGCCGTGGCGTGACCTGCACCTGCAGGTGGAGCGGTTGCGCGATACGACGCAGGTGCGGCTGATCGCCGGCACCGTGCCGGCGTCGCAGGCCGCGGCGATCCGCCAGCGGCTGCGCGAGGTCTCGCCGCTCATCTCCGTCGAGGAGCTCGGTCCGGTGGGGTCGCGCGCGGCCTGGGTGGTGCTGATCCACCGCTCCGTGGTCGAGGAGGCGCGCGCTGCTCTCGCCGCGACGGCGTTCCGCGAGGCGAGCTTTCCGGCGGGCGTTCGCGGCTATCCCGCCGAGGAGATCGAGATCGCCCGCGATGCCATCGCGCGCATCGAAGAGGAGCGCGCGCTGTTCGAGCAGCGGCTGCGCGAGCTGGCGGAGAAGCACTACCGCGACGCGGCGACGCTGCTCGAGGCGCTCCTCTCGGAGCGCGAGGCGCTGCTCGCGCGCGAGCTGATGGGCGCGACGGAGCGGACGGTGGTGATCACGGGCTGGGTGCCGGCGAAGCGGCGCCACGATCTCGAAGCATCCCTCGCTGCCGCAGGCGACCTCGTGGACTGGGAGCTGCGCGACCCGCTGCCGGACGAGGAGCCGCCGGTCGAGCTGGAGAACCCCCCGCTCCTCAAGCCGTTCGAGCTGCTGACCGACCTCTACGGCCGGCCGAAGTACCGCGAGATCGATCCCACACCGCTTCTGGCGCCGTTCTTCTTGCTGTTCTTCTCGATCTGCATCGGCGACGTCGGGTACGGGCTGATGCTCATCGCCGGGTTCTGGTTCATCAAGCACCGGATCGACGTGGCGCCCGGCGTGAAGCGCTTCTGCGACCTGATGATGCTCGGCGGCGCGGGCGCGATCGCGGCAGGCGTCGCGTTCGGGTCGTACTTCGCGCTGGATTACGAGGCGGTGCGCGCCGTGGTGCCCGTGCCGCGGCTGCTCGACCCGCTCGGCGAGCTCACGACGTTCCTGCTCGTCACGGTCGTGATCGGCATGGCGCAGGTCTTCTTCGGCGTGCTCGTCGCCGCGTACCAGGCGGCACGGGAGCGTGACTGGTCGTCGGCCGTCGGCGACCAGCTCTCGACGATCCTGCTCGCCGCACTGATCGGCGTGGCTGCGGCGGTGCCGGGAGCGGCCGGGTGGGCGCTTGCGCTCGGGCTCGGCTTCACGATGCTGCTGAAAGGCCACGCGCTCGAGGCGGCGCTTGCGCGCGACGCGGAGGTCGCTTCTTGGGACCGGGCGCTCGGCATCGGCTGGGTCGCGCTGTTCGTGGTGTGGCTGGCGGTGCTCGCGTTCGGCGGGCCTGCGGTCGTCGGGTGGGTGCTGCTCGCGGGCACGGTCGTCGGACTCGCCGTCTCGAAGAGCGTCCGTCGCGCCGTGGTCGGTCTGCTCGGCGGCGCGTATGCGGTGTACGGGATGACCTCGTTCATGGGCGACATCTTGAGCTACACGCGGCTCGCTGCGCTCGGGCTGTCTGGAACGCTCGTCGGCATGGTGTTCAACATCCTCGCGAAGCTCGTGTGGAGCGGGGCGGAAGGGCTGTTCTCGAAAGGCCCCGTGGGCATCGTTTTCGGAGCGGTCGTGGCGGCGCTCGCCGCCGCGGTCTTCGTCGGCGGCCACACCTTCAACGTGGTCATCAACCTGCTCGGCGCGTTCGTGCATCCCGCGCGTCTGCAGTTCGTGGAGTTCTTCGGCAAGTTCTACGGCAACGGCGGGACCCCGTTCTCGCCGCTTTCGTACAAGACCAAGGCAGTCGTGCTGCACCCGGCAGGGGTCCAGCAGGAAGGAGGCGCACGATCGTGAAGGACGTGATTCTCGGGATGACGGGCACGGACTGGGCGCTGCTCGGCGCAGGCATCGCCGCCATCCTCGGCGGCATCGGCTCTGCGGTCGGCATCACCATCGCCTCGAGCACGGCCTCGGGCATCCTGTCGGAGGACGGGAGCAAGTTCGGCAAGCTCCTGCCGCTCGCCGCGATGCCGGGCACGCAGGGCATCTACGGCTTCATCGCCGCGGTGCTCGTCGTCATCTTCTTCGACGTGCTCGGCGGAAAGATCGACCTGCCCGCGGCCATCGGCTTCAAGATCTTCCTCGCGTGCTTGCCGGTGGCGTTCCTGTGTTTGGTGAGCGCCATCTACCAGGGCATGACGGGTGCGGCCGCGGCGGGCATCGTCGCGGCGGACCAGCCGGCGCCGGCGCTCATCTTCCCGGCGCTCGTCGAGACCTACGCGGTGCTTTCGCTGATCGTCACCATCCTCATGCTGCTCGGCCTGCAGAGCGCCGCGCAGGCGCTGTAGAGGAGGAGCGGTGGCGCTCGCCGACATCCTCGAGCAGATAGCCGCGGACGCCGAGGCCGAGGCGCGGGCGATCCTCGAGCAGGCGGAAGCCGAGGCACGAGCTGTGCGCGAGGCCGCGGAGAAGCGCGCCTCGGAGCGCGCGGCTCGCATCCTCGCGGAGGCGGAGACGGCCGCGCGGCTCGAGGCGGAAGCGTCGCTCGCGGCCGCACGGCTGCGCGCTCGGGACGAAGCGCTCGCGGCGAAGCAGGCGCTGATCGCCGAGGCGCTCGAGCAGGTCGCGAAAGGCGTCGTCGCGGTCGAGCCGCACCGGTACGCCCGGTTCGTCGCGCAGCGCATCGTCGCCGTCGCTCGCGGAGACGAGCAGGTCCTGGTGGCGGAGGCAGACCGCGAGCGCCTCGCCGGCCTCGCGGACGCGGTCGCGCAGGCCGCGAAGGAGGCAGGCCGCGACGGGCTCTCGCTCCGCTTCTCCGGCGAGGCGGCCCCGGTCGCTCACGGTGTGGTGCTCAAGGGCGAGCGGGACTCGGTCGATCTGTCGGTGGAAGGTCTGATCGCAGCCGAGCGCGACCGGCTCGTCGCCAGGCTCGCAGGGGCGCTGTTCCCGGGAGAGGAGGGGGAGGGCTAGGCCATGCGGCCCCCGCTCCTCAAAGCGGTCCGCGACTCGGTGCGGTACGGCTACGCGGTCGGGCGCGTGCGCGCGCTCGAGACGCGGGTGTTCCGCGACGCGGTGTACGAGCGCCTTGTCGATGCGCCCACGTTCTCCGAGCAGCGCCGCATCCTGTCTGACACCGCCTACGGCCAGCACCTCGAAGGCGTCGAGACGGCCGACGGGGTCGAGCGCGCGCTCGAGGCGGCGTTGGGCGAGGTGTACGCGCTCGTCGAGGACCTCGGGCTGCCCCAGCCGATCGTCCGCTTCTTCCGCATCCGGCACGACTTCGCGAACCTGCGGGCGCGTCTGAAGGCGGAGGCGCTCGGGGCGTCGGTGGAGGCCGACTTGGATGCGCTCGGCACCGTGCCGCCGGAGGTGGTCGCCGGGCCTGTCGAAGCGCTGCCGGACCACCTGCGCCGCGCGGCAGAAGAGGCCCGCGCAGCGATCGCGGCGCTCGAAGAGCGCGCCGAGCGGACAGGCGGCAAGGTGCCGTCTCGGGAGCGGCTGGATGCGATCGACCGCGTCGTGGAGCGCGCCGAGCACGCGGAGCTCGCGGAGGCCGCGCGCGCCTCGCGGAGCGACTTCCTGCGCGAGTACGTCGCGCTTTCGATCGACCTCGCAAACGTCAAGCGGGTGCTGCGCGCCCGCAGGCGCGGGGTTGCGCTGGCCGAGGTCGAGCCCGCGCTGCTCGAAGGCGGCCGCATCCCGCGCGCTGCGCTTGCGGAGGCGTACGCCCTGCCCCTCGAGGAGATGGCGGAGCGGCTCGCGTCGCACCGTGCGCTGCGCGGCGTGGCCGCCGAGGACCTGCTCTCGCTCGACCGCCTCGACGTGGCGACCGACGCGCTCGCGGTGCGCATGATGCGCGCGGGACGCGCCGTGCCGCTCGGGGCGGAGCCGGCCGTCGCGTACGTGCTCGCGCGCGAGGCCGAGGTGCGGCAGCTCCGCGTGCTGCTGATCGGGAAGCTCGCGGGCCTCGGGCCTGACGACCTCAGGAAGCGGCTGAGGAAGGTGTACGTGAGCCGTGGCTGACAAGATCGCGTTCATCGGCGACTCGACGAGCGTGGCCGGCTTCCGGCCGCTCGGGGTCGCCGTGTTCCCCGCATCGGATCCCGCGCAGATGCGCGCGGCGTGGGACGAGGTCGCGCGGGGCGGCTTCGGCATCGTGTTCGTGACGGAGCCCGTGTACGCGGAGCTCCAAGATGAGATCGCGGCGGCGGCCGACAAGCCGGTGCCCGCCGTGACCGTCGTGCCGGGCGCGGGCAGCGCCGGCGGCGTGGGAGAAGCCAAGCTGGCGCGCGCCATCGAGCGCGCAGTCGGCACGAGCGCACTGATCCGGGAAGAGGAAGCGTGATGGAGCAAGGGCGGATCATCAAAGTCGCAGGCCCGCTCGTCGTGGCCGAAGGGCTCGTCGAGTCCAAGATGTACGACCTCGTGAAGGTCGGCGACGAGGGGCTCATGGGCGAGATCATCGAGATGCGCGGCGACCGGGCCTCGATCCAGGTCTACGAGGAGACCGAGGGGCTCGGCCCGGGCGACCCGGTCGTCTCGACGGGCGCGCCGCTTTCGGTGGAGCTGGGGCCGGGCATGCTCGAGCAGGTCTATGACGGCGTCCAGCGGCCGCTCGACGTGCTCCAGGCGCAAGCGGGCGCGTTCATCGCCCGCGGGCTTTCTGCGCCGGCGCTCGACCGGGAGCGCCTGTGGGCGTTCGAGCCGCGGGTCAAGCCCGGCGACGCGGTCACGGGCGGCGACATCATCGGCGTCGTGCAGGAGAACGTCGTCATCGAGCATCGCATCCTGGTGTCGCCGCACGTCTCCGGCGAGGTCGTCGAGGTCTTCGAGGGCGAGCACACCGTCACAGACACGGTCGTGCGCGTGCGCGGGGCCGGCGGCGCGCTCCACGACCTCACGATGATGCAGGTGTGGCCGGTGCGCGTGCCGCGGCCGTACCGCGAGAAGCTCTCGGCAACCGAGCCGCTCGTGACGGGCACGCGCGTCATCGACACCTTCTTCCCGGTCGTCAAGGGCGGCGTGGCGTGCATCCCGGGCCCGTTCGGCGCGGGCAAGACCGTCACGCAGCACCAGATCGCGAAGTGGTCGAACGCCGAGATCGTCGTGTTCATCGGCTGCGGCGAGCGCGGCAACGAGATGACCGACGTGCTCATGGAGTTCCCCGAGCTCACCGACCCGTACTCCGGGCAGCCGCTGATGAAGCGCACGGTGCTCGTCGCCAACACCTCGAACATGCCGGTCGCGGCGCGCGAGGCGAGCGTGTACACCGGCATCACGATGGCGGAGTACTTCCGCGACATGGGCTACAACGTGGTCTTGCAAGCGGACTCGACGAGCCGTTGGGCCGAGGCGATGCGCGAGATCTCAGGGCGCCTCGAGGAGATGCCGGGCGACGAGGGTTTCCCGGCGTACCTCGGCACCCGGCTCGCGTCGTTCTACGAGCGGGCGGGCAAGGTGCGCGCGCTCGGAAGCGACGGGCGCGAGGGGTCGGTCACGGTCGTCGGGTCGGTCTCGCCGCCAGGCGGCGACCTCTCGGAGCCGGTCGTGCAGAACACGCTTCGCGTCGTGAAGGTCTTCTGGGCGCTTCAGGACCAGCTCGCGTTCCAGCGGCACTTCCCGGCGATCGACTGGCTCACGTCGTACTCGCTGTACCTCGACAAGGTGACGCCGCACTGGTCGGAGCAGGTCTCGCCCGAGTTCCGAGCGCGGCGCGACGAGGCGATGGCGATCCTGCAGCGCGAAGCCGAGCTCGCCGAGATCGTGCGGCTCGTCGGCGTCGAGGCGCTCTCACCCGAGGAGCGCGTGCTCATGGAGACCGCCAAGTCGATCCGCGAAGACTTCTTGCAGCAGAACGCCTTCCGGGACGACGACCAGTTCTCGTCGCTTCGCGAACAAGATGCGCTCCTGCGCGTGATCCTGCTGTTCCGCGATCGCGCGCTCGAGGCGCTTTCGCGCGGCGCGTCGCTGGAGGCGATCTTCTCGGCGCCGGTGCGCGAACGCATCGCGCGCGCGAAGTACCTGAGCGCAGACGACATCGCCGAGTTCGACGCGATCGCGTCCGACATCGAGACGCAGCTGGTGGGCGGCGAGGAAGAAGAGCCGCTTTCGGTGTACGCGGGAGGTGAGCGCTGATGCGGGAGTACATGACCACGCGCGAGATCGTCGGTCCGCTCCTGCTCATCGACAGCGTCGTCGACGTCACCTACGGCGAGCTCGTCGAGCTCGAGTACCCGGACGGCACGCGCTCGCTCGGCAACGTGCTCGAAGTGAACGGGTCGGTCGCGCTCGTGCAGGCGTTCGAGGGCACGCGCGGATCGAACCCGGCCGGCACGAAGGCGAAGTTCCTGGGGCGTCCGCTCGAGCTCGGCGTGAGCCGCGACATGCTCGGGCGCGTGTTCGACGGCCTCGGGCGGCCGATCGACGGCGGGCCTGAGATCATCCCGGAGCGCCGGCTGCCGATCCACGGCTCGCCGATCAACCCGACGGCGCGCGACTTCCCCGACGACTTCATCCAGACCGGCATCTCGGCGATCGACGGCTTGAACCCGCTCGTGCGCGGGCAGAAGCTCCCCATCTTCTCGGGCTCGGGCCTGCCGCACAACGAGCTTGCTGCGCAGATCGCCCGCCAAAGCGCGGTGCTCGTCAGAAGCGATCGGCCGGATGAAGTCGGCGAGAAGATGGAAGGCGAGTTCGCGGTCGTGTTCGCCGCGATGGGCATCACCTTCGAGGACGCCGAGTTCTTCCGCAACGAGTTCCGCTCCACCGCGGCAATCGAGCGCGCGGTGCTCTTCTTCAACCTCGCGGACGACCCGGCCGTGGAGCGCATCGCCACGCCGCGCATGGCGCTTACGGCGGCCGAGCACCTCGCGTACGAGTGCGACATGCACGTGCTCGTCATCCTCACCGACATGACGTACTACTGCGAGGCGCTGCGCGAGGTCTCGGCGGCGCGCAAGGAGGTGCCGGGCCGGCGCGGCTATCCGGGCTACCTGTACACCGACCTCGCGACCATCTACGAGCGCGCGGGCCGCATCAAGGGCAAGCACGGCTCGATCACGCAGGTGCCGATCCTGTCGATGCCAGACGACGACAAGACGCATCCGATCCCGGACCTCACCGGTTACATCACCGAAGGGCAGATCATCCTGGACCGCAACCTCCACCGGCGCGGCGTCTACCCGCCGGTGGCGGTGCTGCCGTCGCTTTCGCGCCTGAAGCAGAAAGGCATCGGGCCGGGCAAGACGCGCGAGGACCATGCGGACCTCTCGAACCAGCTGTTCGGCGCGTACGCACGCGGCCTGCAGGCGAAGGAGCTCGCGGTCATCTTGGGCGAGGCGGCGCTTTCGGAGACCGACAAGGCGTTCGTGGCGTTCGCGGATGCGTTCGAGGACCGCTTCATCCGCCAGGGCAAGCACGAGGAGCGCTCGGTCGCCGAGACGCTCGCCATCGGCTGGGAGCTCGCGGCGATGCTGCCGCGAAGCGAGCTCAAGCGCATCAAAGACGCGTACGTCGAGAAGTACCTGCCCGCGACAGAGGCGTCGAGCGCGGGGGAGGCGTAAGGCCGCATGGGCGGGCTCGTCGAATCGCTGCGCATCGCGCTCGTCGTGGGGATGGCGCTGTTCTTCCTCGCGCTCGTGGCGTTCAACGCGTACATGGCGGGCATGTACAAGCGCGCCGGCGCGACGGCGCCCACGGGCGTGATCATCATCCGCGTGATGAACGCGATCCTGCTGCTCGTGGCTGCGGCGATCGTCGTGACCGCGCTGGTGCGGAGGTAGCGCGATGTCGGTGATGCGCGTCAACCCGAACCGGATGGAGCTGCTCAAGCTCAAGCGCAGGCGCGACGTCGCGGTGCGTGGACACAAGCTGCTCAAGGACAAGTTCGACGAGCTTTTGAAGGAGTTCTTGGCGCGCATCGCCGACAGCAGGCGGCTGCGGCGCGAGGTCGAGGCGCGGCTTTCGCGCGCGTACGGGCTGCTCGCGGTGGCGCGCGCGGAAGCCGGCAGGACGGACATCACCCAGGCGCTGCTCGCGGGCGAGCCCGCGCCGCTCATCTCGACGAGCGAGCGCAACGTGATGAGCGTGAAGGTGCCGGAGATCGAGGCGGGAGAGGTGCCGCAGCCCGGCGGCTACTCGCTCGGCACGATGCCCGCGGTGCTCGACGAGGCGCTGGAGGCGCTCGCCGAGACGCTGCCGCTCATGATCGAGCTCGCTGCGCGCGAGAAGGCGATCGAGCTGCTCGCCGCGGAGATCGAGCGGACGCGCAGGCGCGTGAACGCGCTCGAGCACGTGCTCATCCCCTCGATCGTCGAGACGATCAAGAGCGTGCAGATGAAGCTCGACGAAGCAGAGCGCGGCAACCTCACGCGGCTGATGAAGGTCAAGGAGATGCTCGAGCAGCAGCGCGCCGAGGAGCAGGGGAGCGCCGGGTAGGGGCTGAGCGGGCCGGTTCCGGCGCTTCGCCTCCCAGGCAGGTTGGCGGAGCATGCCTCTCGCGGGTACGATGGAGGCGAGAGGAGGAGCGTCGTGGCGAACGTTCTCGAGGACAAGAAGCAGGCGATCGTCGAGGCGTGCCGCCGCTTCAAGGTCGCGCGCATGTACGTGTTCGGCTCTGCGCTTCGCGACGACTTCTCTCCGGGCACGAGCGACGTCGACTTGCTCGTGGAGTTCGAGGACATGTCGCCGTTCGAGCTCGTCGATGCGTACTTCGGCCTGCTCGAGGAGCTTGAGCGGATCCTCGATTCGCCGGTCGATCTCGTGATGGCGGACGCGATCAGGAACCGCTACATCGCCGAGGACATCGAGCGCACAAGGCGGCTGCTGTATGCCGCGTGACGCGCGCGCATACGTAGCAGACATCCTCGACAGCTGCGACGCGATCGGCGAAGCGCTTGCGGGGCTTGAGTTGGATGCTTACAAGTCCAACAGGCTGGTGCGCTCTTCTGTCGAGCGGGAGTTCATCATCATCGGCGAGGCCGCTGCTGCGTTGTCGCGCATCGCTCCCGACGTCTTCGCCTCGATATCCCACGCGCGTCGCATCATCGACTTCCGCAACCGGCTCACTCACGAGTACCCCAACGTCAACGACGCGATCGTCTGGGGTATCGCCCAGCGTGACGTGCCAGTGCTCCGGGACGAGTGTGCTGTACTGATGCGGGTGCTGGATGAGGCCGGCGAATCGTCTTGACACGTGCGTCAAGCAGACGGTCACGCGGCGCAACCGTCACGCGCGCATCGGCTGCAGAGGCTGGGCTAGACGAGTGATGCAGTAGTGCCGCAGGCGAACGTGCGGCCTTTCACGCGCGCTCTACGCCGTCGAGCCGGTGAACCGCCAGGCGGCAAGCGCGAGCGCCGGCACGAGCGTCGAGCCGCCGTCTTCGGTGCCGATGAGCTCGCGGTCGCGGCCGATGGCGATAAGTCCCTTGAGCGCCTCGACGACGCTTTGCGTGAAGCGCGCGTTGGCGAGCGGCTTGGTGAGGCGGCCGTCCTCGATGAGGAAGGTGCCGTCGCGCGTCATGCCGGTGAGCAGGACGCTCACCGGGTCCTCGACGTTGACGTAGTGGAAGCGCGTGACGTACACGCCGCGCTCGATGCCGGCGATCATCCCGTCGATCGTCGCGTCGCCGGGCTCGATGGCGAGGTCGAGTGGAAGCGGACCGTACGGGTTCGGCGCGGGAAGCGCGTGCCCGGTGTTCTCGCGGCACAGTTTCGCCGCCCAGTACGAGTCGGTGACGACGGCCGCGGGACGGCCGCGGTCGACGAGCGCGACGCGGCGCTTGGGGACGCCCTCGTAGTCGAAGGGCAGGCCGACGGCGGCAGGGTGCAGGGCGTCGTCGACGATCGTGAGGGACTCGGGGAAGAGCTGCTCGCCTTCGTGGAGCGCCACGAAGGAGCGGCGCTCATGGTAGTCGCGCGCGCCGAAGGACGTGTAGCCGAGGAAGTCGACGAGGTCTGCGACGGCGTCCGGCGCGAGCACGACGGGATAGACGCCCGGCTCGAGAGGCTGTGCGCCTGCGGAGCGCTGGGCGAGCAGCGCCGCGCGGTCGCCGAGGGAGTCGGCGGCGAGGGCGGCAGGGTCGGAGCCGAGCCACGAGGCCCAGCCGCTGGCTCCGGCGTCGTCCATCGAGAGCACCGTGGCCCGAGCCGCGCATCGGGTGGCTGCTGACCGGATGCCGCGCGAGTTCACGACCGCGACGCCGGCGATCGAGGCAGAGACCGTTCCGGCGGCGGTAAGCCCGCGTTCAGCCGACTGCGCGATGATGGCGGCAGCGGCGTCGGCTCGTGCGCCGGCGCCGAAGGCGTCGAGGTCGAAGGGGGTGTGTGCAGGGGCAGGCGGAGCGGCGACAGGGCTGGGAAGCCCCGGGAACGACGGGTCTTCGGGCGCATGGAGCGCGGCCTCGCGAGCGCGGGCGCAGCAGCGGGCGAGCGCGTCGTCGTCGGCAAGGTCGGTCGCGGCCACGCCTTGCCGCGTGCCGATGACGATGCGCACCGAGACGCTCGACGCGCGCTCGGCGACGTTCTGGTGGATGCGGTTGTTCGCGAAGCGGGTGAGCGCGGAGCGCTCGATTGCGGCCAGCACCTCGACCTCATCGCCGTCGGCGAGCGCAAGCGCGCGCTTCGCGAGCTCGAGCGCGGCTTCGTGCGGCATCGGCGTGCTCGTGCTCATCGCGCTACCCCCACCTGGACGTTGCGGAACCGCGCAGGCGCCGCGCCGTGCGCGACGTGCGCGACCTGCATCGGCTCGCCCTTGCCGCAGTTCGGAACGCCCCAGACCTGCCAGTGCGCGGCGGAGCACACCGCGTCGCAGGACGCCCAGAACTGCGGGGTGATGCCGGTGTAGTTCGGGTTTTTGATCATGCGGCCGAGCCGGCCGCCCTTGATCTCCCAGCCGATCTCGCACGCGAACTGGAAGTTCAGCCGCTTGTCGTCGATGGACCAGGAACTGTTCGTCTCCATGAGGATGCCGTCGTCGGTGTCGGCGATGAGCGCATCGAGGTCCCACGCGCCGGGCTCGAGCGAGACCGTCGTCATGCGCACGAGCGGGATGCGGTTCCAGCCGCTCGCGCGGGCGCACCCGGTGCTGGCGCGGCCGATGGCGGCCGCTGACTCGCGCGATGACAGGAAGCCCGCGAGCACGCCCTCGCGCACGATGTCGAAGCGCTGGGCGGGCACGCCCTCGTCGTCGTATCCGAAGCTGCCGAGCGAGCCCGGCGTCGTCGCGTCGGCTACCACGTTCACGTGCTCGGAGCCGTAGCGGAGCGTCCCGAGGTCGGAGGCGCGCACCCACGAGGTGCCCGCGAACGCCGCCTCGTCGCCGAGCACGCGGTCGAGCTCGGTGGGGTGCCCGATCGACTCGTGCACCTGCAGCGCCATCTGGCTGCCGTCGAGGATGATGGTGGTCGTGCCGCTCGGGCAGGGGATCGCGTGCGCCAGTGCTGCGGCCTGCTCCGCGACGTGCGGCGCGTTGCCGACGAGGTCCATCGCGAGCACGGCCTCCCAGCCGGCCTGCACGTGCTGCCCGCCGTGGGAGTTCGGGTACGAGCGCGTGAGCACTTCGCTGTCCGTGACCACCCGCGCGACGATGCCCGCCCCGACCTCGGTGTGCGACTGCTCGATGAGCGCTCCGGCCGCCGAGGCGAAGACCTTGCGGACCGACAGCGCGTCGAGCGACGCCTCGGTCACGCGCACCGCCGGCTCCGCCCGCAGCGCCTCATCGGCGGCGAGCAGCAGCGCGAGCTTGTCGTCGAGCGCAACCGAGAACGGGTCGATCTCGCACCGCCCGTGCCACTCGTCGCGCACGGCCGGCGCATCCGCGAGCCGTACCGGCGCTTGCCAGGTCCGTGCCGCCGCACGGGCGAGCGCCACGGCCTCGCGAGCAGCGGCCGCCACGGCCTCCGCGCCGAGGTCCGAGGTCGCCGCGAAGCCCCACGCGCCGTCGGCGATCACGCGGATGCCGAGCCCCAGCGTCTCGCTCGACGCGATGCCCTCCACTCGCCCGGTGCGCACGGAGATGCGCTCAGAGCGCTCGCTCACGACGCGGGCCTCGGCGTAGGTCGCGCCAGCGACCTCAGCGGCGTCGAGCGCCGCAGCGACGATGTCGCGCATGGTCCCCCCTCGTCAGTCTCCGGTGGTGCGTGCTCCTTCGGGCGGCGTGGTGCGTGGCGACCACTCGTACCGCCGTGCCCCGGCGTAATCCCGCCGGTCGGCGAGCCGCGCGAGCCGCACCACGTCCCCCGTGTGCGGTGCGTGCACGAACCATCCGCCGCCGACGTAGATCCCCACGTGGTACACCGGGTTGCCGAAGAATACCGCATCGCCGGGCTGCAAGTCAGCCGGCGCGACCCGCTCGCCGAGCGCGAACTGCGCACGGGAGTAGTGCGGCAGCTCCACGCCGTGCTGACGGAATACGTACATGACGAGCCCGGAGCAGTCGAAGCCGGACACAGGGCTTTCGCCGCCCCAGACGTAGGGGACGCCGAGGTAGGCGAGCGCGGTCTCCACCGGCGAGCCGGGCGTCACGGTGACGGTGCCTTCGGGAGATCCCGCAAGCAGCTGCCGCAGGAACTCGGCCTCTTCGCGCTGCCGCGCTGCTGTCTGCTCGGCGAGCAGCGCGAGCACTTCTGCCTGCGCGCTCGCGAGCAGCTCCTGCCGCTCTTGGATCCGGAGCTCGATCTCGATCTTGCGGGCCGCGAGCTCGAACTCGAGCTCTTCGGCGCGTCGCGCCGCCGCCTCGGCCTCATCGGCGGTGCGCCGCGCCAGGTCGCGCTGCGCCTCGAGCGACGCGGCCGTGCGTGCGTCCGCCTCGCCGATCGCGCCCAAGAACCGCAGGCGCGCAAGCAGGTCGGAAAGCGACTTCGCTTGGAGCAGCGTGGCGAGCGGGTGCTCAGCTCCGTCTCGGTAGATGGCGGCGGCGCGCTCCTCCAGCAGCCGCTGCTGTTCTTGCAGCGCCACCTCGGCTGCGGCGAGGTCGATTACGGCGGCGTCCGCGCGAGCGCGCGCAAGCGCGAGCTGCTCGCGGGCGGCGTTCCACTCCTCGGAGGCGATGCCCAACTCGCGATCGAGCGCCTCGAGCTCGGCCGTGAGCGAGTCTACGCGGGACTGGAGGTCGGGGAGGCGGGCAGCATCGGGTGCTAGCGGCGTCGCGGCGGAGCCGTCCGACGGGAGCGCCGCAGCAGGAAGAGCGCCGCCGAGCGCGACCGTTACGGCGAGCGCGGCTGCTGCGAACATGCGGTATGAACGCCGATGAATCATGCCGACCCGTACTCTAGCACGGCTCATGCCAGCGATGAACGCGGCACGAGCCGGGGGCTGCCCGGCTCGTGCGTCGGTCTGAAACACGCTACGGATCACGGCCAGGGGTTTGTCTGATCTGGGTGACGTCGGGTCGAGCACCCGGCGTAGCAGTCGGACGCCTCCCATCCGTTGGGCGAGTAGCTCTTCAGCTTGATTTCGATGATGCCGTTCGCGATGGTCGCGTATGGTGCGGGGTCCGTGGTGTAGCCGATGAGCCGTGGGCGCTTCCAGCCGTGCGGAATCTTGATGTGGCAGTACCGGCAGTAGCCGCCCTGTGCTCCACGGGTGTCATGCTCCTGGTGAACGATATTGGAGGTGGCGAGGTTGGTGTGGCACTTGCCGCAAATCACCGTGGTGTAGCTGGTCAGCGATGTCGTATTCGTCCAGTTCGTATATCCGGGGTCAAGCAGCCACTGCACGCTGGAGCCATGCGGGCCTTTGGCAGAAGCCGTCGTGTTGCTATGGCAATCCGTGCATGTCATGTGGCTGTTGGTGGTGTAGCCGGTCTTGAGGAACGCCGACGCAGCAGGCAGATCCCATTGGACAGCGGTTCCGTTTACAACGAACGACGACTCCATACCCACGGACTGGCCGAGAACGTTGTGGTTCGACTGGTTGCCGGGGTTGATTTCCATACCGACATCGGTGGACGTGTACGTGCCTGAGCCGCTCGTGACTGTGAACGGCTGGCCGCTGTAGGAGCTGTGGCACTTCAAGCACAGGTACGCCTCGTAGTCGGCGCTTTCGCCGTTCAAGCGCTCTGTCCGCCAGTTGCCGGCGGGCACCGTTGTCCAGTTGGATGGCCAAGCGGTCGGCTTCACGCCGGTCGCGCCGCGGATCGCCTCGCCCGCAAGCGAGCTGCCGGTGGTATGGCGGCCGCGCCTGAGCGCGTGCGGGTCGTGGCAGTCGACGCACTCTGCGTGCCTGTTGGCCGCTCCGAGCTGCGAGGCAGTCTCGGTGTCGCTGTGGCGACCGGAACGCTCCACCGGGTGGCGGTACGTCAGGCCGAATGCGGTCTGCACGTTGATGGCGTCGAGCGCAGTGGTGTGGCAGCCAGAAGCGGTGCAGTTCGGCGTGCGCGAGCTGGTATGGCAGGCGTAGCAAAGCGCCTCTTCCGCATATGTGGATGTGTTGTTGCGTTGCTGATTGACGTGGTTGGCAGGGGGGTTAGCGCCGACGTAAAACGCAGTGAGGGCCGTCAGGCGCTGGTTCTGCGAAGCGTGAGGATCGTGGCACGAGCTGCACTCTGGGGTCATCCGCGGGACGAGCGAGTTCTTGTGACCGCTGCTCGCCCAGTCCAGGCCGGTGGCCGCCTTGTTCCAGCCGGGGAAGAACGGCGCCGTCTGGTCGGAGAACGCGACCGTGTACGGGACGATCGTCGTCGCGTTGGTCGCCGAGGCCGGCGGAGTGCCGTCGTGGCAACGCAAGCAGAAGTCGGTCGGAGATGTCGGGGCCGCCAGCTTCGTGTTGTCGGGGTCGCTTGCGCGGGTCATGTCCCACACTCCGGTGCCGCCCTTGCCCACGTAGTGCACGTTATGGCAGTTCGCGCAGGTAAGCGAGCCGGAAGGCACGACCAGCCGGTCGTACAGCCCCGTGAGCGTCCAGTCGTAGAGCCACGGGGTGTTGACGCCGTCGGAGGAGTAGAGCTCCCACCGCAGCCTGAGCTTCGGGTAGGCGGCCGTCGAGTACGCGGTCAGGTCGATCTGCCCCGAATCCACGCTGTTCGCGAGCGTCTGCCACGAGGAGCCGTTGTAGCCCTCGACCGTGACGCGCAGGTCGGTGCCAGCCGGCTCGCTTTCGGTCCACGTCAGGGTGCCCCAGTGGTGCACTGAGCCGGCAGGCGTGATGTCCGGCGTCGTCGCGGTGCCGGAGTTGTAGTACAAGATCACGGAGTACGAGGGCGGATCGGCCGTGGCGAATGCGATGCCCGCGCCTGCGTTCTGCTGCCACGGGGTTCCGGTCAGCGTCTCCCAGTTGCCCCAGTTGGCCGCGGTGCCGGCGTTGGATGCCGGGATGCGGATACGCGCCATGGCAGTGCTCGTGCCGCCTTGGATGGCGTACAGGTACCCGCCGTTCACGCCGTCCCACTTCAAGTCGCAGCCGTCCGCGAGCGCAGCCCCGAACGGGAACTTGTTGAGGTCCGTCTTCGCAGGCGTGCCGCCCAGGTTGGTCACGATGACCGTGTCGTCGTTGCCGGCAGTGTCCTTGCCGATCATCATGAGGTACTCGACGCCGGCGCTGTCGCGGAAGTACGCAAGGCGGTTGTAGTCAGTGTTGTTGGTGTTGCGGGTGACTTGGAGGTTGCTGTTCGTGAAGTTCTGGTTGCCGGTGAGCACGCCCGGGTTCGCGAGGTAGTACAGGTTGCCGACGCCGGTTCCGGTAGTGCCGCCATTCCGCCGCAGCACGAACAGGCGGTTCGCGGTCGGCGCGTATGCGATGGCCGAACCGGCTCCGAGGTTGGTGGCCGTGCCCCCCGGCGCGAACACCATGTTGTTCTCACTGTTGTTGTCGTAACGGAACCAGTTGATTTTGTTGGAGCCGCCGCCTGCCGAGATGTACACCACGCTCGAGCCGGTGTTGACCGCGGACTGGGCTCCCTGCCCGAACGCCGAGTTGAAGGTGATCGCGATGGACGCCCAGGTGCCGTTGCCGGAGTTCGCCGGCGGGGTGTACGCGGTGATCTGCGGACTCGTTTGTGTGTTGCGCGTCACATAGACTTTGCCGCCCGCCGAGAACAGCACGGAGCCAGACCCCGTGTTGAACGAGCCGTTGGCCGGCGGGTCGAAGCGCCCGTAGTTGTCGGCGTTCCACGCGTCGTCAGCCGGCCGGTACTGCTCGAAGTCCTGGGCGGTGCCGTCGTGCGCGAAGAGGTAGGTCTCTGCTGGTGGGTCGATGACCGCCGTATACCGCGACAGCACGATCTCGCCGCCCGCCGTGTTCGTCGTCGTAGCGTTCACGAGCGTGTACGTGTTGAACTCGCTTTGCGTGGTGTGCGCGAGCACGGTCGAGGTCTCGGTGATCCATGAGCCGCTCGTCACCTGGTACGGGTGGCGCGACTTGTAGGTCGCGGTGTTGGTGAACTGCGCCTGGACGTCGCGGCCGTTCCACGCGTACGGCTTCGTGCCGACGAGGCGCGTGTCGGTCGTGGCGTTCGAGTGGCACGAGAAGCAGATGCTCGCGCCGCCGGTTTGGGACGCGGTCGTGTTCTGCGAGCGGTAGTCGACGAGCTTATCCGCGCGGCTCGCGTGCTTGTTGTGGCACGCCGTGCACTGGATGCCGGGGTTGGGGTCGGTGGTGTTCGAGAGCACCGTCGAGGGGCCGTGCGCGGCCGTCGCGTATCCGGCCGAGTTGTGGTCGCCACCGGAATCCGCGTACGCGTTCGCGCCGCCGACGATCGCGATCGGGCCTGAGTTCGCGCCGTGGCAACCGAAGCAGAACGCGTTGCCCTGCGGATTGTCGTTGCGGCTGTAGTAGGTGTAGGTGTTCGTCGGGTACTCGATGCGGAGCATCCGCCGGTAGCTGAGCGAGGCCTGGTAGACGCCGGTCGCGTCGTAAAAGAACGGCGAGCGGTGCGGGGTGTGGCACGCGGTGCACTCCTGCTGCGTGGAGGTCATCGTGGCGTTGCGGTGCTTCGAGCCGGCCGTGACGGTGCCGGTGTCGAAGAACGACGCTTCGACGTTGTACGTGCTCTTCGCGCCCGTGGCGAACGATGCGCCAGTCGAGCCGTGGCAGTAGTAGCAGGCTTCCTTGGTCTGGTACGGGAAGCGGTATGCGCCGTGGACCTGGTGGCACCGCGGACACGAGACCTGGTTCGGGTCGACCCGGTTGCTGTGCACGTTCGGCGACATGTTGTACGAGACGCCCGACTTGATGCCGAGCGAGTCTCGCGCGACGACAGCGTAGAACCAGACGTAGGATTGCGTCGTCTCGGCCGAGGCGGCGTTGATGATCGCGCTGGTGCCGGTGACGCCGGTCGCGACTGGCGTCAACCCTCGGGAGATGATGGTCGCGCCGGTGACGGGGATGACGTCGCGGTAGACGTCGTATACGAGGGCGTGGCCGGACGCGTCGGTCGACGCGCTCCACTGCACCGTGACCGTGGGGGTCGTGGCGAGGCTTGCGCGCGGCGTGACGAACACGTCGCGCATCGTGGGCGTCGTCGGGGTCGCGGCGTACGCCGTCGCGCCTCCGATCGCGCATACGACCACGGTCGCGAGCAGCGCTGCTCGCGCCAGGCCCCGCCATCTCTTCATCGTTCCCACCTCCGGCTCGCACACCTATATGTATGTTACCAGAGCGTCGTGACTTGGCCGACCACCAGGCTGCCCTCTTGGGCGAGCGGGTCGAGCGATGTCAAACGCCACCCACTGGCCGTGTAGCGCAGCGGGATCGCGATGGTGTGCTCCGAATCGATGCCGCCGTCGTGCCAGATGACTTGCGCGAACGCGAGGTACACGGTGGTCGTGGGAGTGGTGCGGATCTGGACGGACGGCACCGGCGTGCCGCTGACGACCTTCGGCTGCGCCGCGAGGCGAGCCTCGGCGATGTCGCTCGGAGAGACGCCCTCGTCACCCGCCGCGAGCGCGGTGAGCCCGTCGGTGTCGTCGGCGATAAGCGCTTTGAGCGTGCGATCGAGGGTCTGCTTGAGCGCCGCGGCGTTGTCGCGCACCGTCGCTTCGGCCTTCGAGACGTATTCGTCGTAGGCGGCGCGATCCTCAGGCGAGAGCTCGTCGAGGGAGGAGGTCGCGAGCTTCTTGAGGGCGCGCTCGGGGAGTGGCAGCGGGTCGCGGACGTTGGGCGCCGTAGACGTCGGCGACTCGGGCGCGAGAGGTCCGCTTGCGGATTCGCCGGTGGACGACGAAGGCGCCGTCGGTTCCGTGGTCGCGCTTGGGCGCAAGAACGCCGCGCCGAGGGCCGCGAGGGCCACCACGGCGAGCACGGCGATCGTTGTCTGCGCGCGAGTCAGCACGGCCTCCTTCGTGCGATGGGCAGAATAACCCATCACGGTTATCGGCAAAGTGCTTTGTGATGATAAGCACGTGCGGGCGATATTGCGGCGAAAGCCTTCAGGCGACTGATGAGCGGTCGATGGCGTTGCAGACTAACGGTTCATTATCGGGTATGAACGGCAACCACAGCCGTCAGTGCTTGACGCTTGCGCGCCGGGCGGTCCGCTGCTACAATCAGCACCCGCTTCACACAGTGCGGGGTGGAGCAGTCTGGTAGCTCGTCGGGCTCATAACCCGAAGGTCGCAGGTTCGAATCCTGCCCCCGCGACCAAGACGAAAAACGGCCGGGACATGCGTCCCGGCCGTTTGCGTTCGCGGCCGCCGTAGCGCGCTGTCGGCGTGGCCACGCCCGCCGTCGCGCGGCGCGCTGGCCCCTCTGCTAGAATCCGGCCGACGAGGACGGGAGGGGGTCTCATGCAGCCGGTTCTCGAAGCGAGGGGGCTCTCCAAGCGCTACGGGCGGATCGAGGCGGTCCGCGGCATCGACTTCACGGTAGAGCCTGGCGAGGTCTTCGCGCTCATCGGACCGAACGGCGCGGGCAAGACGACCACGCTGCGGATGGTCGCTACCATCCTCAAGCCGACCGCGGGCGAGCTTCGCGTATGCGGCATCGACGCGGGGACGCAGCCGGGGCGCATCCGCGAGCGGATCGCGTACCTGCCGGAGGAGGCGGGCGCGTACCGGAACCTCACCGGGCTGGCGTACCTCGAGTTCAGTGCGGCGCTCTTCGCCGAGGACGCGCGCACGCGGGCTGCGATGGTGGAGCGCGGCGCGGAGGTCTCCGGGCTCGGCGAGCGGCTGCGCGACAAGGTCGGGACGTACTCGAAGGGCATGACGCGCAAGCTGCTGCTCGCGCGCACGGTGATGGTGCGGCCCGAGCTCGCGATCCTCGACGAGCCGACGAGCGGCCTGGACGTGCTCAACGCGCTCGAGGTGCGCGCGCTCGTGCGCGGGCTTGCCCGCGACGGGATGGCGGTGCTGCTGTCGAGCCACAACATGCTCGAGGTGGAGTACCTGTCGGACCGCGTGGCGATCATCGCCGGCGGCCGCATCTTGGCGACCGGGACGGCGGAGGCGCTCAAGCGCGAGCACGGGGCGGCGAATCTTGAGGAGGTCTTCGCGCGCGTCGCCGGGGAGGACGCGAGCGGCGGAGGCGGGGACGGCGGGGACGACGGGAGCGCGGGCGGACCCGACGGCGGCCGCCGGGCGAGCGGGGGTGCGGCATGAAGCGCTTCCTCGCCCTGCTGAAGAAGGAGCTGCTCGAGCTCGTCACGCTGCAGACGCTGCTGCCGTTCGTCGCGGTCGTGGTGGCGTTCGGGGCGCTCGGGCAGATGCTGTCGAGCGTCGGGCCGAAGGCTGCTGAACGCGTGCCGGTGGCGCTGGTCGACCGCGACGGGGGCGCGTACGCGGAAGTCATGCGCGCGGCGCTCGAGCAGGCGGGCGTGGAGGTGCGGGCCGTCGAGGCGCAGGGGGCGGTCGGCGGCCCGCAGGCGACCGACGGCGGCCACCAGGCTGCGATGCGCCGGGCCGGCGCCAAGGCGCTCGTCGAGATCCCCGTGGGCTTCACAGCCGGCATCGATACCGGTCGACCGCAGCGGCTGGCTGTGTGGGTGGAGGTGCGCGGGTTCTCGTTCCTGGGCAACGAGCACGCGACGCGGCTCGCCGCGGCAGTCGAGGCTGCGAACGCGGCCGTCGCGGCGGCGGTCGCGCAGCGCCACGCGGCAGGTGTCGACCCGGCGGTGCTGCAGCGGCCGGTGGTGCCGGCGCAGCACGTGGTGATCGGCTCGCGCTCGGCCGAGATCTCGCCCGAGCAGGTGCTCGGGTTCGTGACGCAGCAGACGACGCTGATCCCGATCGTGCTCTTCGTCGTCATCATCTTCTCAGCGCAGATGGTGGCGAGCGCGGTGGCAACCGAGAAGGAGACGAAGACGCTCGAGGCGCTGCTGTCGTGCCCAGTGAGCCGGGCGAGCATCGTGGCGGCCAAGATGCTCGCGGCGGCGCTGGTCGCGCTCGTGGGCGCAGCGGCGTACATGGCCGGCATGCGGCAGTACATGGCGGGGGTCGAGCGCGGGCTCGGCGCGCAGGCCGCGGGCGGGAGCGCGGCGAGCGCGGCGTCGGAGGCTGCGCTGCGCGCGCTCGGGCTTCGGCTGGACGCGGGGGACTACGTATTGCTCGGACTCACGTTGTTCGCCGGCATCCTCGTGGCGCTCGCGATCGCGGTGGTGCTCGGCGCGTTCGCGGAAAGCGTGCGCTCGGCGCAGGCGCTGCTCACGCCGCTCATGATGCTCCTGCTCGTGCCGTACATGCTCTCGATGTTCCTCGACCTGCAGGCGCTGCCCGACGCGGCGCGCACGGCCGTGATGGCGATCCCGTTCACGCACGTGTTCCTCGCGGGGCCGTCGCTGTTCATGGGCGAGACGCGCACGGTGTGGTTCGGGATCGCGTACCAGCTGGCGTGGTTCGCGGCGTTCGTCGCGATCGCGGCGCGCGTGTTCGCGAGCGACCGGATCCTCACGATGCGGCTGGGGAAGAGGCGGGGGTGAGGGGGGATCAGCGTCTTGGCGCTCGCCGTGACGCTGCCGCGGATGCTGGCATTAGGCGGAGGGACCGGGGCCGGGCAGGTCCTTGAGGAAGTCCTCCTCCTCGTGCTTGCCCTCACTGATGCTCTTGTCGACCCGCACCATCATGGGAATCCGGACGAACGAGCCGGACAGGAGCGCTTCTCCCGTGCTGAGATTCGGCAGGGCACGGGCTTCCGCTTCCCCGAGGGTCTCGACGACGTCACGGATGTATCGCTGGTCGTTCGGGTTGACGATGCGCAGGATGAGGTAGCTGTTGGCCTGCGAGAGCACCGTCGCGTCGATGCGGCTTGGTCGCTGGGATATGAGTATCAGCCCCATGCCGTACTTGCGTCCTTCGGTGGCGATCTGCTTGATCACGGGCAACGACGGAGCGACTCGCTCACTGTCGCCGAGCGCGGTCCAGCCCGGGATGAAGTTGTGAGCCTCCTCGATCACGCTGAGGAAGCGGGGTATCTTGCCGCCGATCCGGTCGTGCATGAGTTGCTGCATCAGGTTCGCCACGATCGACTGGCGCAGCTCATCGGAGTAGCCTTCGAGCGAGACGATAGAAACCCGCTTGTACGCGATCAGCTCGTGGAGCTGCTGCGTTGATGGGAGTTCGCGAGCGTCGCCGCTGTATGCCTTGTTCGTCCTCAGCATGTTCCAGTACTGCTTGCCGGCTCTGCGGCACTGGCGGGCGACAGCGTTCGCCGTAGAGCTCTGGCAGTTGAGGCTCTGAGAGATCTTGAGTATCCGCCCGGGCAGCGGTCTTCGGTCATCTACAGCCTTGAGCTCCGCAATCCTGTCGGCTAGTTCAGCGAGCGCGAAGAAGTGATCCCGGTCGAGCGACTTCGTCAGGGGAGCATGGCCGGACTCTTCCAGCGCCACATCGAGCTCGCGGCGGCTCTTCTCGTCTTGGAGAGCAGCCAAGACTCCCGTCGCGAATTGCTCCTGAGGCGCGCTGAGGAGCTCGCCAGAAAGGCCCCTCAGGTATGACAAGACCTGGTCCGGCGTCTCATCTTGCAGGCGGATCTGTGGCAGGTAGGTCACCACTTCTGTGCGCTGTGCGATGTGGAGGCCGGCATAGTCGCCGTGCGGGTCGAAGATGAGAATCGGGTAGCCGAGTCCCATGAGCTCCTCAAGGATTTTCCTTGTGGCCACGGTCTTGCCAGCGCCGGTGGACGCGAGCACAGCGAGATGTCTTGAAACAATCATGTGGCCGTCAAGGAAGACCTTTACGCCGTCATTGCCTCTCAGCTTGCCGATTTCTAGCCGGCGATGTTCTGGTATCCCGCCGGACAGGAAGGCCTCGATCTCCTGGCTTGGCGGCACGTACACACGGCCAGCCGGTTGGACTGGGTACTTCGGCGGTTCCAGACGGCCGTCACGTTCGACTCCGATGACTGTGCATGTGGCTGTGATCATCTCCTGGGACATCGAGACCACAGAATCGAACGGATCTCGGCCCTGGAAAGCCAGTTCCTGAGCGGCCTCGCGGGGGAACAACGGGTTGAGCCGCTCGATGGTGGTGACTTTGGCCCAGGCGCGCAATCGACACTCACCGTCGAGCGTGTCCACAGCAACGAGGTCCTGGACATTGACGGTGTTGGGCCGAACCTGCATCTGGAACTCGGTCGTCGAAGTCACTCCGACGACTGTGCCGACTGCGGTCGCACCGTTCGTCTCCACTCATACCTCCGGTCTTGTCCTGCGGCTCCGCCGTGCGCTTCCTTGGGTAGCGATGAGCATCTTCAGCGACTGGGTGTCAGCCATGTCGATGTAGTCGCCGGCAAGCAGGCGTCCGTACTGCGCGAGGATCAGGTGACGGTACGCCTTGGTCATCCACTGCGGTATGGCCGTGTACTTGTCCACGATGTCCAGACCGATCGGGAACGCATACCCCGGCAGGATCGATGCGTAGTCGCACACACGCGCCAGAATCTCGTCCAGCTCACGGTCGCCGTAATCGCTGGGCACTTCGATCCTGATGGGATACCTGGACTGAGCGACGCAGACGTAGGTGTCCTTGACGTCAGGGAACAAGCGCGCCCGTTCGTCACGCATCCGGCGCCTCGTCTCGACCGGTTGCCAGTTCAGCGCCTCTCCAGGCTCCAGGACGAGGGACAGCAGCATCGAGTCGTTGTAGCGAGTGGCATCGAGGATCGCGTCGACGTGCGGAATCCGGCCGGGTCGACGCGATGCGTTCATGTTTGCCAGGTGCTCGAACATCTCGGGCCTTTCGATGACGAACCGCTCGATGATGCCGCGCGTCACCGACCGCCCTCTTGAGCGCTCGACCACTCCTGCGAGCAGGACGCCTCGCTCTCGGCAGTGGCGGAAGATCAGCTGCTGTAGGTACGCCATCATGCAGACGGCTGGTATCCGTCCGCCTGCCGGCGCTCCTTCGCAGGCACGGCGGCAGGTGCTCGCGGATGCGGTGCACCAGCCGTCGAAGCCCTCGAGCGTGCTGCTGACGTGCGGGCGTTCATCGCCGCCGAGCATGGTGGCGTAGTCGTCGAGCACGAACCAGTGCTCGAAGTAGACTCCGGTCACGAACTGGAGCGGTCCGTGGAGCATGAGGATGCGGATGTCCGAGAACCGGTCGTCTTCGAGCGCGGCGAGAAGCGCTGCCTGCTCCACGATGAGCCGCACCACTTCTCCGTAGCGGGAGTCGGCCTTCTTGCCGCTTCTGAGCTCGCCTAGCATGAGCGGGAAATGCTCGAATGTCTCGCGCGCTTCCAGGTCGCGCTCGCCTTCTTTGACGCGGAAGATGCCAGCACGGACTATCAGAGGATCGCCGATCTCCATGTCGACGCGCGAAAGGCCGCCATCCACGAACGCGGCCGCGCAAGGACTTGGACGCTCCGGCGGAACTTTGTGGATGCTCCGGGGGCCGTGGCCGGACAGGAAGATCGCCCGTGTTGCGCGCGCAATGCTGAGGGTGGACTCGAAGTACGCGTCGCGCAGGTCTTCTGCGACGAGCAGCGCGCTTTCTGCGATGCGCGCGAACAGGTCGGGGTCGCTGCGCAGTTTGGCCGCTGGATCAGAAGCCACGTCTTACCCCCACGAGAGCGGACGATTGATACTAGAATCGGTCTTATCGCAGGCCCGCTCAAGCGTCTTTGCGGGCGTCATCCTCGCCAGACACTCTCCGCGTGCCATTCGAGCAGCTCGCGATCGGGCTGCATGGCGGGCTCCGACGGCAGATGGATGCGCTGCTCATCAAGCGCGTAGTAGCTCCGGCCGTTGTGGAAGTCTTCGTAGAGCGCCTCGCTCACGCGGAAGCGGTAGTCGGGCGTGACCGTCACGTAGCCGGTGTCGAACAGCCGGTGGATGTCGCTGCGAAGCGCAAGCCCGTTGCGCACATCGTGCGGACCGCCATCTGCGAACGGCCGGATGTGCGCGGCCTCCAAGGCGGGCAGCGAGTGCTCCTGGGTGACGGCGCACGCGCGCTCGTACGCGTCGAGCACGGCGATGCGGAACGCTCCCTGGCCGAGCCGGGGCGCGACGAGGATCGGGTCGCCGTATCGAGCGGCGTCGCCGTCAAGCGAGAGCTGCAACGGCTGGACCGCGGGGTTGGTCTGCGCAGCCGCCCCCACGAGCGCGGCCCGCTCGCTGCACTCCTCGAACATGCGCCGCCCTTCGCCTGTCGAGAGGTCCTCGGTGCGTCCGGCGACGATGTTCTGATGCCAGTCGGCGGGCTCGCCGACCCACAGATTCTCAGGGAAGAACACCGGCTGGGTGACGATGATGCAGCCGATTTCGAAGTCGCTTGCACGGCCGGTGTCGCGGTGGCCCATCCGTCGGCGGTAGCGGAGCAAGCGCTCGACCAGCGCGTCCAGCGTCTCGGCACCGTTCTTCACACCGAATGCGTCCCACGCCAGCCACGCGGGCAGGACGCTGAACCGCGCGAACCAGCCGAAACCGGCGATCGCGTTGTGCGGGTGCTTGAGACGGAAGAAGAAGGGCTCTCCCGGAGCCAGCGCCTTGAAAGACGCGCTGTCAGACGGGCGCCAGAAGTTCACCTCGTCGAGCGGCGCTTCCTGCGCGCGCTGCGCCAGGAACCGGTACCAGTCGAAGTCGGTGTTGGCGACGAAGCCGCGCATGGGCTGCCGTCACCCCCCGACCCACTCTTCGGTCAGCGCCTCAGCCTGCTCGATTACGAGCTCGACAGCTGCTTCCTGTTTGTCCGGCGGGTACTTGTACTTCCGCAGCAGCCGCCGCACCATCACGCGCATCTTCGCGCGCACGCTTTCGCGCACCGCCCAGTCGATGGTCGCGCTGTTGCGCACCTGCTCGGTGAGCTCGTGGGCGATGCGCTTCAGCGTCTCATCGCCGAGTTCGCGCACGGCGCTCTCGTTGGCCGCGAGCGCGTCGTAGAACGCGAGCTCATCGTCGGTAAGGCCGAGCTCCTCACCGCGCGCTTGCGCCTCGCGCATCTGGTGTGCGAGAGAGATGAGCTCCTCGATCACCTGCGCGGTCTCGATGGCGCGGTTCTCGTACTTGCGGATTGCTTGCTCGAGCAGCTCGGCGAAGGAGCGCGCCCGCACGACGTTGCGCCGCTCGCGCGACTTGATCTCGCCGGTGAGCAGCTTGCGCAGAACCTCCACGGCGAGGTTGCGCTGCGGCATCGTGCGCACCTCAGCGAGGAACTCATCCGACAGGATAGATATGTCCGGCTTCTGCAACCCGGCGGCCGCGAACACGTCGATGACCTGGTCGGATGCGATCGCCTTCGAGACGATCTGCCGGATTGCGTGGTCGACGTCCTCGCGCAGACGGCCAGGCTCCGAGTCGTGCTTCGCGAGCGCCGCGCGCACCGCCTGGAAGAAGCCTACGTCGTCGCGTATGGCGAGCGCTGCCTCATGCGGGACAGCGAGCGCGAACGCCCGCGACAACGCCGCGACGGCGTCGAGCAGGCGCTTCTTGCCGTCCTCCTGCGCGAGGATGTGCTCCTGTGCGGCAGGCAGGAGCCCGAGCTTCTGCTCCGGGGTGCCCGTCGTCCACGCCGACCAGTCGAACCCGTGGAAGAGCCCGAGGCAGACCTCGTACTTCTCCCGCAGGAGAGCGACCGCCTCCTCCTGGTCGATCGCGGTCCGGCCGGTGCCGCCGCTTTCCGTGTAGACCGCGAGCGCCTTTCGCAGGTCGTCGGCGATGCCGAGGTAGTCCACTACGAGGCCGCCCGGCTTGTCGCGGAACACGCGGTTCACGCGCGCGATGGCCTGCATAAGGTTGTGGCCGCTCATCGGCTTGTCGACGTACATCGTGTGCAGGCTCGGTGCGTCGAAGCCCGTCAGCCACATATCGCGGACGATGACGAGCTTGAACGGGTCGTCCGGGTCGCGGAAGCGGTTCGCGAGCGCCTCTCGGCGCGGCTTGTTGCGGATGTGTGGCTGCCAATCCACCGGGTCGGAGGCCGAGCCGGTCATCACGACTTTCACGAAACCCTTGGTGTCGTCCTCGTCGTGCCACTCGGGGCGCAGCCGCACGATCTCGCGGTACAGGTCCACGCAGATGCGCCGACTCATGCAGACGACCATTCCCTTGCCGTCCATGGCCTCGAGGCGGCGCTCGAAGTGCTCGACGAGGTCGGCCGCCACAAGTCTCAACCGCTTCTCCGCGCCGACCACCGCCTCCAGCTGCGACCACTTGGTCTTCAGCCGCTCCTTGCCCTCGACCTCCTCGCCCTCGGTGACCTCCTCGAATTCGGCGTCGATGTGCGGGCGTTCGCTCTCGTCGAGCTCGAGTTTCGCGAGGCGGCTCTCGTAGTAGATCGGGACGGTCGCGCCGTCTTCGACCGCGCGCTGGATGTCGTAGATGCTGATGTAGTCGCCGAAGACGGCCCGCGTGTTCGCGTCGGCGAGCTCGATCGGCGTGCCGGTGAAGCCGATGAACGAGGCGTGCGGGAGCGCGTCGCGCATGTGCCGCGCGAAGCCGTCGATGAAGTCGTACTGCGAGCGGTGGGCCTCATCGGCGATCACCACGATGTTGCGGCGCTCCGAGAGCACCGGGTGCTGGTCGCCCCGCACGTCAGGGAAGAACTTCTGGATCGTCGTGAAGACGACCCCGCCGCCTGCGGTGCGCAGGAGCGACCGCAGGTGCTCGCGGCTTTCGGCCTGCACGGGCTCGGTGTGGAGCACGTCGCGGCAGCGCGAGAAGGTCGAGAACAGCTGGCCGTCAAGGTCGTTGCGGTCTGTGAGCACGACGATGGTGGGGTTCTCCATCGCCGGCTCCCGCATGATGCGGCCTGCGTAGAACGCCATCGTGAGGCTCTTGCCGGAGCCCTGCGTGTGCCACACGACGCCGATGCGCCGGTCGCCCGGCTGCCCGCCCGGCTGCCGCGCCGCCATCCAGCCGTCGCCTGTCTCGCGTCCTTCGTGCTCGCGCGCCATCTGTGCCGCGCGCAGCGTCTCCTCGACCGCCACTTGCACGGCGTGGAACTGGTGGTAGCCGGCGACCTTCTTTGTAAGCCGCGAGCCGTCGTCTTCGAAGACGATGAAGTCGCGCACGAGCGAGAGGAACCGTTGCTTGTCGAAGACGCCCTTGATGAGCACGCTGAGCTCAGGGACATCCGGCGGTTCGACGGCATCGCCGCGGATCGTGCGCCAGGGCTTGAACCACTCACGTCCGGCAGTGATCGTCCCGAGACGCGCCTGCATGCCGTCGGAGATGACGAGCAGCTCGTTCGTGACGAAGAGCGACGGTATCTCTGTCCGATACGTCTCGAGCTGCGCGAAGGCCGTCCAGATCGTCGCGTTCTCGTCGGCGGCATTCTTGAGCTCGATGATCACCAGGGGCAGGCCGTTGACGAACAGCACGACGTCCGGCCTGCGCACGCGGTTGTTGTCGATGACGGTGAACTGATTGACCGCGAGCCAGTCGTTGGCGTCCGGGTCATCGAAGTCGATGACGCGCACCAAATCGCCCCGGATGCCGCCATCGGTGCGGTACTCCACCTGCACGCCATCCGTGAGCATCCGGTGGAACGAGCGGTTACGGGCAATGAGGTCGGCACCTTCCGGATTGCGGAGCTTGCGGTACGCGTCGTCGAGCGCCTCTGCGGGAACCCTCGGGTTCAGGCGCGCGAGCGCGTCGCGCAGGCGGGAGGGGAGGAGTGGGTCAGCGAAGTCAGCGCGCTCGGGAGCAGTGCCGTCCGGTGCGATCGTGCGGCCGTGCGCGACCTGCCAACCGGAAGCCTCCAGCCAGGACAGGGCGGCCCGCTCTACAACCGATTCCGCGAAGGTTGTCACGGCTGCAACCCGCCCTTACCTGCCTTGTACTTCTCCCAGATCACCTCGGCACTCTCTTGGGCGAGCGCCTCCGTGATTACCTCGGCTGCCTTAGGCGAGTACCTCTTAAAGACGGACTTGCCGATTCGTATCTCTTTGTAGCAATCGGGTCGGCTGCGTAATCCAAGGTAGTCCACAATCGCTACGGTCTTCGGCAATGTCAGGCCGACCTTCTCCGCCAGCTGCTTTGCTCCGAGGCTGTAGTATCCCAGCTCATCAACACGCTTCACCGCAACAACCGAGGCCCCTGGAGTTCCCTCTCGCACTAACTGAATCGGTATGCCTTCTTTCTTGGATAACCGTAGGGACACGGTTGGTCCCGAGCCATCCGCTGTGATTTCTACAGCCGCCGCACCTGGGAACACTTCAGTCCACTCTTTGTCTTCGGCGAGGGCTCGACCAAGGCGCCTGAGTTCGCCATCACTTGGCTGTCCTTTGTTGCCTTGAATAGTGGAGTCCAGAATCGCTAGGGGCCGAAGACGAGCTAGCGCCTCGACGTGCCTGCGGCGTCCGGGTTCAAGGAGTTTCCTGACCTCTGCCAGCTCTGTGTCGAACAGGGTTGCGATGTCCGTTGGAGGGGTGGTCGAAACGGGCAGGACGCGAGTGGGCAGATAGGAAGCAAGTTCCTGATTGAAGACGCTCTTCAATAGGTCTCGGAAAAGGGTCACGCCAGACTGCATGTGGACGTACAGCTGACCCTCCGAGATATCTAGCAGATGATGTTGTGCGGCATCGCGCAGCCCGTTAATCGTCTGTAGAACGAGTGCTTGCTCCTCGCTGAGATACTTGATCTTCCCGTCGCTCAGGCTGCGCCGCACGCATGCATCGAACCCGATGGTCTCCTTCGCCTTCCGGTCGCGGATGCGCCCGCCTCGATGGAGGATTGCCGCCTTCATCAGCATCTCAAAACTGTGATCAAGAAGAATCAGTGCGCCGGTGACGCGGCCGCGGTCGTGAGGCCGATTGAAGAGCTCGATTGACAACAAGAGCGCGTCGCATGCCTTCTCAAGTAGTAGCCGCGCCTCACGCTTCATACTGCTGCGCTCCCACCAGTCTTTCGGCCTGTTTCACTGGCAGTTCGCCGGAGATTAGTTTCGGCAACAATCCGTCGCGAATGGAGCAAGCAATTTCAGACTCGCGCTGCAGAAGCAAAATCCGGTTCAACAATCCTCCGGCGTGATTCTCGAACGATTGCGCAATGTGCTGAGTCGGTACGACGACGCCGATACTCATCACTGACTTTGGCTGCGCGCGCTGATGACTCTTCGAAGTTCCCGTCACGAGCGACTGCATCGTCTCCCTAAAGGCTGACTGCACCAGCAGCAAGTACAGCCATGCACGCCCGCAGGGCTTGATGGGCTTCAGGACCATGAACTCGGTAGAACAGATTGCCGGGGATCCAGGGCTGACATCGGGCACCCAGACCCGTTCGATTTCGGGATTAAGTTTCGACAGAAGTACGCTCCCTGGTTCGACGCCGAACTTGCTGCTCTTGATTGCCTTCCCAAGTTCACTTACGGGTTGTCTACCTGCGTCGTAGGCCGGGATGCTGTAGTGCAGGAACACCGTGTCTGGCTCAGTCTGTGGGTGTATCTGCGTGCGAACCTGTGTACAGACTTGGCTCAAAGGCGCAACTCCCCACCCCTCGGGAATCGGGCCGAGCTCGGAGTCGACGAGGCGGTCGGGGAAGAGGTCGTAGAGGTGCGCGGGCAGGCCGGGGAGCGACTCGCCGCGGCGCCAGCGGCCGTCCATCTTCGCGCGCACGGGCTCGAAGTCGACGAACCACGCCTTGAACAGCGCCCGCGCCATCTCCTCGAGCGTGCGCGCCATACGGCGGTTGAGCTCGATCTTGTCGTCGAGCGTGCCGAGGACGTGGGCGATGGCGCGCCTGTCAGATGCGTGCTGCGGGTATGGAACCGTGATTCGATTCAAGTTGGACTGAGAGAGCTTCGCTTGAACAGACCCACTCATATACGGTCGCACGCGAATTGTCTGAAGCGCGTAGTAGAGATACCGCGTCTCTTCGTCATTAGCACCGCGAAGCACGTGTGCGTGATTGTTGACCCAGAACCGACCATTCACCAGCTGCACAAACGGCATGCCGTCCGGTCGTTCGACTGAACCGTCCTCAGCTACTAGTAAGTGCAGGCCCTCAAAGAGGTAGTCATCGACGTAGTCGATGACGCCGGTAGCGCCGTAGTAGGGATAAGGCCCATAGCGCCGCTTTCTTTCTCTCGAAGAAAGCGGAATACGTCTAGAATCTAAGTTCTCGACCAGCTCGCCGAGAGGTTTTGTGGCCCACTCACTGGCCATACCCGCGCTCCTCAAGTCCTTGCGTTGCCACGTGAAGACTCAAGCTGCGCCCCATGTCATGCTCCCTCAAGCGCATCCGCCTCCGGTTCGGCATCCGCGAACAGCCGCAGGTACGGGTCGAACCGGAACCGCCGATTCCTTGCGTAGCCCGTGATCTCGCGCAGCAGCCCGATGTCGGTCAGGCGGTCGATGATCTGATACGCAGCTGGCGGCGTGACAACCAGCCACTCGCGAACCGTCGCCGCTGTGACGATGGGCTGATCGAACAGCCGGTCCATCACGCGGTGCCCGTTGCCCGCTGCTCGGCCGAGACGTTCGGTGATCAATGTCCGGTACTTCTCGCGCATGGTAAGGATTGCTGCCGCCGTGCTGGTGGCCTCCGACCCGACTTCGGCGACGCCGCGCAGGAAGAACTCGAGCCAGCCTTCCCAATCGCCGGTATCCCGGATGCTCTGAAGACGCTCGTAGTACTCGGCGCGATGACGCTTGAAGAAGTGCGACAGGTAGAGGACAGGGCGAGTAAGCCGCCCGCGTTCTGTCAGCAGGAAGGTGATCAGGAGGCGGCCGATGCGGCCGTTGCCGTCGAGGAACGGGTGGATCGTCTCGAACTGGGCGTGCGCGAGTCCCACCTGCACGAGCACCGGCAGCTGCGTTTCGGAGTGCAGAAACCGCTCCAGATCTGCAAGTGCTTGCGGCACCTCGTCGGGGGGCGGCGGTACGAAGGTCGCTTCTGCAAGCGTGCAGCCGCCAGGCCCGATCCAGTTCTGGCTGGTGCGCAGCTCGCCTGGCGCGAGCTTGCCGCCGCGAACCCCGCGCATGAGCTCCGCGTGGATTTCGCGAATCAGCCGCGTCGAAATCGGGAGCTCCTTGAGTCGGGCAAGCCCGTAGTTCATCGCCCGCACGTAGTTGATGACCTCTCCGACATCGGAGGGGGTGCTCGGGTCGAGCAAACGCGCTTCGGCTGCGAGCACGTCTTGGAGCGAACTCTGGGTTCCCTCGATCTGACTGGAGAGAACCGCCTCCTTGCGAACGTACATCGCCACGAACAGGTCGGGGTTCGGCAGCGTGAGGATCGCGCCGTCGAGCCGCCCGAGCGCGTAGTCCGCCTCCGAGAGCCGGTCATGCAGCACGCCGGACAGGTCGACCGGCGGATGTGGTGGTAGCGGCTCAGGGATGAACGCCCGGTAGCCCGTCGGCTGCCGAACGTAGCGGCCAGCCCGCCCCGCCATGTTGTTCGCTGCATTCATCATGCAAGCAACCTATCTTCCATGTTCAATGCTGCGTATATGATACGGCAAGTGAGCTTGTATATTAAACGCAGCATTGAACATAGATGCTGTCTGCCTCCATATTCAATGCAGCCTCACTCAAGGAAACCGAGCTCCCTGAGATTCCGCTCGATCGCCTCGTCGAGCCGACGGGCCTCGGCCTGCTGCTCGCGCCACTCGGCGACGAGCCGCCGCATCTTCTCGTCGAACGGCCCGTCGTCCTCCTCGCGCTCCTCGGCGCCCACGTAGCGCCCCGGCGTAAGCACGTAGCCGTGCTTACGGATGTCCTCGATGGTCGCAGCCTTGCAGAAGCCGGGCACGTCCTCGTACTCGCCGGCGTCAGGGTCGCCCCGCCATGCGTGGTAGGTGCCGGCGATGCGCTCGATGTCCTCGTCTGTCAGCACGCGGTGCGTGCGATCCACGAGATGCCCCATCTTGCGGGCGTCGATGAAGAGCGTCTCGCCGCGGCGGTCGCGGAAGCGGCCGTTTCGCTTGTCGCGCGCGAGGAACCACAGGCACACAGGGATCTGCGTGGAGTAGAAGAGCTGGCCGGGCAGCGCGACCATGCAGTCCACGAGGTCCGCCTCGATGATGTTCTTGCGGATCTCGCCCTCGCCGGACTGGTTCGAGCTCATCGAACCGTTGGCGAGCACGAACCCGGCGGTGCCGGTGGGCGCGAGGTGGTAGATGAAGTGCTGCACCCACGCGAAGTTCGCGTTGCCGGGAGGCGGTGTGCCGTACGCCCAGCGCTTGTCGTCTTTGAGCAGCTCGCCGCCCCAGTCGCTGTCGTTGAACGGCGGGTTGGCGAGCACGTAGTCGGCTTTGAGGTCGGGGAAGCGGTCGTTGTGGAAGCTGTCGCCGTGCGCGATCTGCGCGTCGATGCCGCGGATCGCGAGGTTCATCTTCGCCAGACGCCACGTCGTGTAGTTGCTCTCCTGGCCGTAGATCGAGATGTCGCCGATGCTGCCAGCGTGCGCCTCGATGAACTTCTCGCTTTGCACGAACATGCCGCCCGAGCCGCAGCAGGGGTCGTAAACGCGCCCCTTGTACGGCGCGAGCATCTCGACGAGCAGTCGCACCACGTGGGCGGGCGTGTAGAACTGCCCGCCGCGCTTGCCCTCGGCGCTCGCGAACTGCGCGAGGAAGTACTCGTACACGCGGCCGAGGATGTCGCGCGCCTGGTCCTCGGGAGAGCCGAGGCCGATGTCGCTGATCAGGTCGATGAGCTGGCCGATGCGGGACTTGTCCAGACCCGGGCGTGCGTAGTCTTTCGGCAGCACGCCCTTAAGCGACGGGTTGTCGCGCTCGATCGCCTCCATCGCGTCGTCGACGAGGCGGCCGATCGTGGGCTGGCGCGCCTGGCTGTGGAGGTAGCTCCACCGCGCTTCCGGCGGTACCCAGAAGACGTTCTCGGCGCGGTACTCGTCCGGGTCTTCCGGATCGGCGCCCTCTGAGCGCTGCGCCTCGAGCTCCGCGTGCTTCGCTTCGAAGGCGTCCGAGATGTACTTGAGGAAGATGAGGCCGAGCACCACGTGCTTGTACTCGGCGGCGTCCATGTTGTTGCGCAGCGCGTCGGCCATCTTGAAGAGCCGGGCTTCGATGCCGAGGGGTTCGGCATTCGCGCTCTTGCGTGGGCGTGGCATGAGCTACCTCCTGAGACCAAGGTCATAGCGAATTCTAGGCGTAGTCTCTGCAGGCGCGAGACATGGAGTCACCGTGTCATCGTGATGCTCTCGATAGCAGTCCGGGCTCGTTTGATCTCATCGGCTATCGGTTTCAGGTGCTCCAGAGACTTTGCGATCTTCTGCCCTGTCTCATCTGGCACCAGCTCACGGTCGCGTCGCGTGCTCTGATCGAACACCAGGACTGAACGCACATCGTGCTTTCCGCCGAGCGAGTCTGCGCATTGTCCTGCTAGCTCAATGCTGCATTCCTGTTCGTGGAGCTCCTGCAGCGATAGATGATGTTCCTGCTCCCGAAGCGGAAACAGCAGCGTGCGGCTCTCGCCGGGTCGGAGAATAGGGCAGTGCCAGGTGGTCTCGTCTAGGACCTCGGAGGCGCCAGTTCTGCATGTAGCTCGCACATGGATGCTGATTGCTGGCCCCGGTCCAACGTTTTCGATTCTGGTTAGAGCTGTTGTCCCAAGAATCTCGGCATCAAGCTGCAGGCTAGGCCTTGATATTTCGCGTCGCGCGTCGCGCATTTCGCGAACCATGGCGTACGTTAGCCATGCGTACCAGGCCGTGATAACGACTAGAAGAAGACTGCCAACGAGACTCGCTGTGAACAGTACGTCCTGCATCAAGTCTCACCCCCCGGCTCCAGTATCTGCGCGCGGCCGCCCGCCCCTCACAGCCTCAGATCCCAGATCCGCCACGTCTTGTAGCGGTGGCCGCCCATGAACTCGCTCGCGCGCAAGATGAGCTCGTTGTGCTCGAGCAGCATCGACACGTCGCAGTGCGTGTAGCCCTTCGAGACCGCGTACGCGTGCACTTCCTCGAACAAAAGCGCATCGGCGCCGAGCCGCCGGTTGCCGGGCACGATGCCGAAGAACATCAGCCGCACGCGCGGGATCTTGCGCCGCATCGCGAGCAGCCGGGCGATGCGCACGTAGTCCGAGTCGCCGTACCACTTCCAGCGCGGCTTGAGCGCCCAGTTCGGGTCTGGGAACGCGCCGAGCACCGCCACCGGCTCGCCGTTGCGGTATGCGAACCGCACGAGCCCCGGGTCGATGATCGGCTTGAGCGCCTCAGCGAGCATGTCGGCCTCCCACTCGGTGATCGGCAGGAAGCCCCAGTTGTTCGCCCACGCCTTGTTGTAGATGTCGATGACGAGGCGCACCTCGTCGCCGAACCGCGACATGTCGACCGGCCGCGTCTCGATCTCGCCCTTCGCGCGCACTGCCTGCGCGATGCGGTGCAGCCGGTCGGTCACGGGCTGCGTCAGGTCGATCATGTACGCGTGGTAGTCCATCGCCTTAGTAAAGCCGTAGCCCTCGATGAGCTCGCGGTAGTACGGCGGGTTGTGGGTGAGCTCCACGACCGGGTCGGTGTCGAACCCGTCGATCAGGCACGCCTGCCGCTCGTGCGTGGCGTTCGAGTACTCGCCCGGACCGCGCAGCGTGTCAGCGCCGCGCGCCTCCGCCCACGCGCGCACCGCATCGAAGAGCGCGTTCGCGACGGTCTGGTCGTTCACGCACTCGAAGAACCCGAAGAACGCGTACTTGCCGTAGTAGTACTCGTTGAAGCGGTGGTTGATCGCCCCGGAGATGCGTCCGACCGGCTCCTTCCCGCGGTACGCCAAGAAGTGCGTGACCTCGGCGGTGCGGTGATACGGGTGCTCCGGCGTGAGCAGCCCGGTGACGCCGAGGACCTTGTTGCCGAGCAGGTCGGCGTCCAGCTGCGGCGTCCAGTGGGGGTCGCCGTGGTAGTGCTTCCAGTGGAACGCCACGAAGTCCTTGATGCGCGGGTCGCCGAGCGGGATCTCGACGATGCGGACGGGATCCGCGGTGCCGGCGGCGCTGCCAGCGGGTGCGGGCTCAGGCATGCGGGGCGCCTCCTTCGTCAGCCACCTGACTGCACAAGGGTAGCACTGTCGTCCCACCCCCTGCTGCTACACTGTATCGGGCGTGCAAGACTCACGAGGTGAGACTGCATGGACTTCGAATCGCTCGCGAACAGCAGGCTCGGCATCGGCATGGCGCTCTCGGCCAGCCGGGCGATGCCGCGTGCAGCCGGCTACGCGCTCGCGCAGCGCGTCGCCCGCCGCGTGGCGAAGGACCGCATGCTGCCGATGACGCGCGCGATCCGCGCGAACCAGTGGGTCGTCTCGGGCCGGACGCTCACGTCCGCCGAGCTCGACCAAGCCGCGTTCCAGGTGCTCGCCAACTCCGGCCGCTTCCTGTTCGATCTGTTCCACCTGCCGGAAGGTCCCGACGCCATCTTCCGGCTCGTCAAGCGCGACGAGGTCTTCGAGCGGATGCTTGCGATGAGCGCGCACGGTCCGCTCGTCGTGGCGGGCATCCACCTCGGCAACTTCGACCTCGTCGGCCGTGCGCTCGCGTACTCAGGCTGGCGGCCGCAGGTGCTTTCGGTGCCCGACCCGAACGGCGCGTACGAGCAGCAGAACGAGATGCGCCGCCAGGCCGGCTTCGACATCACGCCGGTGTCGGTGTCGGCGCTCGCGAAGGCGGCGCGGCGGCTCAAAGACGGCGGCGTGGTCGTGACCGGCCTCGACCGTCCGATCCCCGAGCCCGAGGCGCGGGTGCGCTTCTTCGGCGAGCCCGCGCCGCTGCCGCTTCTGCACGTGCGGCTCGCGATGCGCGCGAACGCTCCCGTCGTCGTGGCCTCGGCGCCGCTCGACGACGACGGCCGCTACCGGCTCGAGATCTCCGAGCCGGTCCCGATGGAAGGCGACGACGCGGTCGCCAACGCCGAGCGCGTCGCCGCCGAAGCCGAGCGCATGATCGCCGCGCGGCCGCGCCAGTGGGCGATGCCGCACGCCGTATGGCCGCACGTGGAGGCGCCGTAGCGCCGCAACCCGACCGAAGCCCCGACGGCCCGAAAGGAACCCCATGCCCGACATCGCCAAGCACACCCGCCAGCACGACATGCTGCTCGGCCCGCTCGAGCGCCCCGCGCTGCAGTGGCTGGCGGCGCGCATGCCCGCGTGGGTGACGCCGGACGTGCTCACCGGCATCGGCGTGGCAGCCTCGGTCATGATCTTCGCGGGCTACTGGCTCACGAACGCAAGCCCATGGTGGCTGCTCTTCGTCAACCTCGGGTTCGTCGTCAACTGGTTCGGCGATTCGCTCGACGGCACGCTCGCGCGCTACCGCAAGATCGAGCGGCCGAAGTTCGGCTTCTACATCGACCACACCGTGGACGCCGTCGCCGAGTTCCTGACCATCATCGGCATCGGCCTGTCGCCGTACCTGCGGCTTGACGTGGCGGCCTTCGCGCTCATCGGCTATCTGCTCGTGAGCGTGCACGTCTACATCCGCACGGCCGTCGAGGGCGTCTTCAAGATCTCGTACGGGCGCATCGGCCCGACCGAGATGCGCGTCATCATCATGCTGGTAAACACCGCGATCTTGATCTGGCAGCCGTTCTTCTTGCGCGAGGTCGCGTGGGGCTTGAAGCCGTTCGACTTCGTCGGCATCGTGCTTGCGGCGGCCATGGGGGCGGTGTTCCTGGGCTCGTCGTGGAGCGCCGCGGTGCGGCTCGCCAAGGAGGGGAAGTGACGGCGCGGCCCGCCCAGGCGGCGCCGAGCGGCCAGGCGCGCGAGCGCGTGGCGGGAAGGCGGCAGCGGTGAGCATCTTCGGGGGACCAAAGCGGCTCGGGCTCGCGCTCGGCAGCGGCAGCGCGCGCGGGCTCGCGCACATCGGCGTCATCAAAGCGCTCGAGCAGGCGGGCCTTCGGCCCGACGTCGTCACGGGCACGAGCATGGGCGCAGTCGTGGGTGCGATGTATGCGGCCGGCAAGACGCCAGAGGAGCTCGAAGCCATCGCGACCTCCTACGACATCAAGTCGCTGCTCGCGCTCGCCGACGTCGCGCTGCAGCGCGGCGCGGTGATGGCAGGAGAGAAGGTCGAGGCGTTTTTGGCCGAACACCTGCCGGAGCGCTTCGAGGACCTGAAGCTGCCGTTCGGGTGCGCGTCGACGGACCTCACGACCGGCCACGGCGTCAAGCACACCGCGGGCGACCTCAGGCGCGCGGTGCGGGCGTCGCTTTCGATCCCGGTGATCTTCGCGCCGGTCACGGGCGACGGCCACGTGCTCGTCGACGGCTTCCTCACCGACCCGATTCCCGTGGCGCTGGCGCGGCAGCTGGGGGCGGAAGTCGTCGTGGCGGTCGACGTGTGCGGCTCCGGCACCGTGACGGCCGATGACGGCCAGCAGGACTCGGGGCTCGTGCGCGACTTGATCGGCGTGCTGCGCGGCGAGCCGAGGCAGCGCCGCCGTGGCACTTCCGGGCTCGAGGTGCTCTCGGCGAGCGTCGAGATCATGGAGCGGCACGTGGCACAGAATGCGCTGCGAAGCGCTGACGTGGTGCTCTCACCCGACGTGCACGGCTTTCCGGGCTACGACTTCGTCTCGGCGGCCGACATCATCGCGGCAGGCGAGCGGGCCGGGCGAGCGGCCGTCAAGGCGATCGCGCGCAAGGCGAGGCGACAGGCAGCGGGGTAGGGCGAGGCGGGCCGGGCGGCGCGGCGCGGCATGCCCGTGCGGGATCGAGACGGCGACCAGCGAGGAGGACGGATGCGCAAGGGGATGCTCGCAACGCTCGTGGGGGCGGGGATAGCGCTCGCGGTGGCTGCGGTGCTGCTCACGCCGCCCGACCAGAAGCTCGGCGGCATGGTGCGGTTCGTGATGTACCACGGCGCCTCGACCTGGGTGAACATGCTCACCTTCACGGTCGCGGGCGTGCTCGGGCTCGCGACGCTCGCAGGCCGGGATCGCGCGCGGGCGTACGGGGAGGCGTTCCGGTGGGTCGCGCTGCCGCACTGGGTCGTCAATACGATCCTCGGGCTCATCTCGATGCGGCTGATCTGGGGCGGCATCCTGTGGAACGAGCCGAGGCTGATGATGACGTTCGGCATCCTCGCAGGCGCGCTGCTCGTGCTCGCCGCGCAGTTCCTGCTGGACTCGCCGAAGGTGCCGGCAGCGCTCGACGCGGTTCTCGCGGCGGCGCTGTGGTTCCTGGTCCTCGTGCTGCCGAACCTGTTCCACCCCGACAGCCCGGTGTTCAACTCCGAGAACCGCGTCTACATCGCGACGTTCTTCGGGATGGTGGCTTCCGTGGCGCTCATCGTCGTGCCGATCGCGCTCGCGCTCGCGCGGCGGAAGCCGACCGGGGAGCGGGGGTAGCGCGAGGGCTCTTCTATTGGCGTTGCCAAACCGGTGCCTCGGTCAGGCGTCATCAGACGACTCCGGCTCGGTTGGGAGTTGTGCGTCGTGCCACACGCCGACCACCCAGACGGTATCGCTTTCGAGCCGATAGAAGAACCGGTACCGGTCGACTAGAACCTCGCGGAAGCCGAGTTGCGGGAACTCCGGAATCGCCCTCCCTGAATCCGGGAAGTGGACGAGGCGCTCGAGCGCTTCGTACGATCGGTCGCGGAACGCACGGGCAGCAGATGGGCGCTCGGAGCGGATGTAGTCGAGCGCGGCGAGGAACTGCGCTCGTGCCCGCGGCGTGAACCGGACCCGCCGGGTCACGGCCGCTCCAGTAGCCTGTCAGCCTCAGCCATGACGGCGTCGAAGTCGTACCCGGCGCCGGCCTGGATGTCTGCCTCGCCCTGCGCGAGGATGCGCAGTATCTCCAGCTCGCGCTGCGTGCGTTCGTACGCGCCGGCGCTCATGAGCACCGCCGCGGCGCGGCCGTGCTGCGTGATGAATACGGGGTCGCCAGAGGCAGCCGCCCGCTTCACGATAGACGCGGCGTCCTGCCGCAGCTCGCTGATCGGGACGATGTGGGGCATAGCGCTCATCTGCGACACCTCCTGTGATACCAAAGATGATACCACAAGAAGGACAAGACCCGCGTGCTCGAGCAGCGTTTCAGAGTTCTGCCCTTGGCAGTGGGCGACGCGGCGCCTCCGGTGCCCCCTACCCGCCGATGACGCCGAGCTCGCGGCCGATGCGCTCGAACGCCTCGAGCACGTAGTCCATCTGCTCGTCGGTGTGCGTCGCCATGTACGATGTCCGGAGCAGCGCGCGGCCCTGCGGCACCGCCGGCGGCCGCACGGGATTCACGAAGATGCCGGCCTCCAGGAGCCTGCGCCAGAACTCGAAGACGAGCATCTCGTCGCCGAGCACGATCGGGATCACGGGCGTCGTGCTGTTCCCGGTGTCGAACCCGAGGCGGCGGTACTCGGCGTGCATGCGGTTCACGATCCGCCACAGCCGCTCGCGGTGCTCCGGCTCGTTCTCCATCACGTCGAGCGCGCCCAGGCACGCGCCGACGCTCGGCGGCGCCATCGCCGCGGAGAAGATGAACGGCCGCGAGTTGTGCTTGATGTAGTCGATGACCTTCGCGTCGCCGGCGATGAACCCGCCGAGCGAGGCGAAGCTCTTGCTGAACGTGCCCATGATCAGGTCGACGTCGGCCGTGACGCCGAAGTGCGCCGCCGTGCCCTCGCCGCGCGGTCCGAGCACGCCCGAGGCGTGGGCGTCGTCGACCATCAGGCGCGCGCCGAACTCCTTGATGACCGGCAGCATCTCCGGAAGCGGCGCGACGTCGCCTTCCATCGAGAACACTCCGTCGACGACCACAAGCGCGCCGCCGTGCTCCCAGTCCACGCGTGCAAGCGCTTCGCGCAGGCTCTCGGGGTCGTTGTGCTCGAAGCGCACCGTCTTGCCCCACGACAGCTTGCAGCCGTCGTAGATGCTCGCGTGGTCGTCCTTGTCGATGACGGCGTAGTCGTGCCGGCCGACGATCGCCGAGATGGTGCCGATGTTGGTGCCGAACCCGGTCGAGAAGACGAGCGCCGCCTCCTTGCCGACGAACGCGGCGAGCCGCCGCTCGAGCTCCTCGTGGATGTCGAGGTTGCCGTTCAACAGGCGCGAGCCGGTGCACGACGTTCCGTACTTCTCGAGCGCCTGGCGCGCGCGCTCGCGCACGTGCGGGTGCGTCGTGAGGCCGAGGTAGTTGTTCGAGCCCAGCATGATGAGCTCTCGGTCGTCCACGCGCACGCGCGAATCGGACTCGGACTCGATCACGCGGAAATACGGGTAGTAGCCGGAGGCGCGGGCCTCGTCGGCCGCGGTGTACTCGAAGCACTTCCCGAAGATGTCCATGGAACTCCCGTCCGTCGCGTGGAGCGGTCGCGGAACACCTGCCGATTTTACCGCTTTGTTGCGAGCGGTGGGGCGGGGCCGCGGGCGCCGTGCGATCCGCCGGGCCGCGAGCGCCTGCTCGTGCGCGCGGCTGGCCGCCCC